>Ga0181518_10001399_pt1 | contig 24761 bp, 17 predicted proteins | sample PEATcosm2014_Bin_28_FD_119751 | JGI IMG/M metagenome (GOLD analysis project Ga0181518, IMG submission 119751) | Peatland microbial communities from MTU Mesocosm Facility, Houghton, MI, USA - PEATcosm2014_Bin01_60_metaG | ecosystem: Environmental > Terrestrial > Soil > Wetlands > Peat | place...
CACCATCTACAACATCACCCCATTATGGACCGCGGGCATCGACGGCACCGGCCAGACCATCGCCATCGCCGGAACCAGCGCCATCGACATCGGCGAAACCAACGTGACGGGCTCCAACGGCTACAACGACGTAAACACCTTCAGGACCTTTTTCAATCTGCCTACCGGCAACTCGTGGAACACCCCCATCCTGGTAAACGGCAGCCCCAACGGCGAGCAGGCCCTGCAGGTGTGCACCAGCACCTCTTCCACGGCGCTCTGCAGCATCGACGATCTGCTGGAAAACTCGCTTGACGTCGAATGGTCTGCATCCATCGCCAAGAATGCGCAGGTTGTCCTCGTCTCCACTTACCCAAATTCTGCTTCCGACGACAATCTGTACGACTCGGAAAGCTACATCGTCGACAACGTTGGTAATTCCAGCTCTCCCCTCTACGGCGTCCACGTCATGAATGTCAGCTACGGCGAGTGCGAACTGGGCCTCGGCACCGCGGGCAACGTGCAGTACTACGACCTCTGGCAGACAGCCGCCGCTGAAGGTCTCGCGGTCATTGTGGCCGCCGGCGATTCCGGCTCGGCCAGCTGCGACGACGGCTACGATTATGCGGAAAGCGGGCTTACTGTGAGCGGCCTGGCTTCCACGCCCTGGAATACCGCGGTCGGCGGCACCGACTTTAATTGGTGCGCTCCCCAGAACTTCTTCAACTCTCCCAATACCGAGTGCACCGCATCGCCCTACTGGAACACGACCAACAACGCCACCAATCAGTCCACTGCCGCCGGATATGTGCCCGAGGTCCCCTGGAATGACACCTGCGCCAATCCACTCGCCCTGACGTGGGAACAGGACATGCTAACCGAGATCTACACCGGCTACACTGCGTCTGACATCTCGACCCCAGAGCAGGGTTGCAACTTCATTTACCTCGCCACCAACGAGGGAGGAGATCTAGACTACTACTACGAATACGGCACCTTCCTGCTGGACGTTGTAGGCGGCAGCGGCGGCGCAAGCAGTTGCGTATCGAATACCTCCACTTCAACCACCACGGGAACCTGCACCACCACATCTGGCGCGGGCACTACCGGCCCCACCACGAATCCCGATAATCCGAGCATCAATCAGGCATCCGTCGCCACCTACAACAACGGATGGCCCAAGCCGAGCTGGCAAACCGGTGTCACCGGCATTCCCAATGACGGCGTGCGCGATCTGCCCGACGTAAGCTTCTTCGCCGCAGACGGATACCTGTCCAGCAGTGCCTATCTCATCTGCGTCTCGCAGGACTCGTCCGCCTATGGCACCAATCAGGCGTGCTCCTATTCCAGCAACCAGGAACCGGTTGCCCAGGAGGTAGGCGGAACTTCGGTGGCTACACCGGCCATGGCGGGCATCGTGGCCCTCATCAACCAGAAGGCCGGCGCAGCACAGGGCAGCCCCAACGCCCAACTGTACGCACTGGCTACGAAGCAGACCCAGACTGGCTACTCCGCGTGCAGTGCTGAAAGCGTCAGTGCATCCAGTCCTACCTGCTACTTCAACGACATCGACAAATACACGAACGCCCAGCCCTGCGCTGCAGGATCCACCAACTGCACCGCGACGCAAAGCACGCTCGGGGGCGCGGACGTGATCGGCATCCTCCCTGGCTACACCGCCAGCACCGGATTCGACCTCGCCACCGGCCTCGGCTCGATGAACATCGCCAATGTGGTGAATGCGTGGACCAAGGCGACGCCCGGCTCGACAGTCCCGACGGTTACCGTCACGCCGAATCCCACCAGCATCAACTCCGGCAACTCGCTCAGCGTAACCGTAACCGTGGCCGGCGGCACGGGCACCATTCCGCCCACAGGCTCCGTCACGCTGACGGCCTCCGGATCGACTTACACGGCAACCGACACGCTGAACACCAACGGCTCCTATACCTTCACCATCCCCGCCAACAACCTGCCGGGCAACGCCACCGGCGAGGCCGACACGTTGACCGCGAGCTACGCGGGCGATGTCACCTATGCGGCAAAGACCGGCACGGGCACCGTCACGGTGACCACGTCCACAACGTCGCTGCTCACGCCCACCATCGCCGTGAACCCCGCATCATCGACGCTCAACTCGAGCGCCAGCCTGAATGTCACAGTCTCAGTCACCGGGGCAGGCGTCATTCCCACCGGAACCATCACCCTGAGTGCATCGAGCGGCAGTTACACGGCCACCACCCAAACCATCGGGACCGCCCCGTGCACCAGCAATACAAATTGCGTCTTCACCATCCCGGCCAACTCGCTGGGCTCGGGGGGCGTGACGCTGACCGCGAAGTATAGCGGCGACAGCAACTATAACGCGGGACAGAATACCGGCTCGGTCACCGTCACTGAATCCACCTTTAGCCTGAGTTCAACCCCAATTGCCGTCAGTCCGACGACCGTTGCACCCGGCTCATCTGCCAAGGCAACCGTTACCATCACCCCGGTGGCAGGCTATACCGGAACCGTGACCCTGACCTGCGCGCAGACCGGCACCACGGCCAGCGGCGGCGACGGCACCACCTGTAACCCCAGCGGCTCAGACCAGGTCAATCTCGCCACCTGTGGCGCTTCTTGCAGTGTGATCTTCACCATCGGCACCTATGCCCCGGTGACCGCAGCACTGGAACGTCCGAAGCTACCAGGCGCCGGCAACAAGGGCCCGGGCGACCGTGAATTGTTGGGAGCAGGCTCCGGGGCCATCCTTGCTCTGCTCGCCTTTTTCGGCATCCCGGCCCGCCGGCGTAGCTGGCGCAACATGCTCTCCATCCTCGTCGTCATGGTCGCAATCGGCACCCTGGCAAGTTGCGGTGGAGGCAGCACCAACACCGGTGGCGGCGGCCAAAACGATCCCGGCACAACCGCGGGAACCTACACCTACACCGTAACCGCGTCGGCCAGCCCGTCCGTCACCCCTGCGGTCACCCAGACCTTCACAGTGACGGTGAACTAAAAGCTTCGAGCAAGCACCCCCATCGGGCCCTCCGGTAAGCCGGAGGGCCCGATTTTTGCGCAGCTTAGCCGAGGACGAACGATGAATGCAGCGCCGGTCTCCACAGACTGCAGAAAAACGCAACAGAAGAGTCTTTGTAACAAGGGCACGGCTTCAGCCGGGCCGATAATGTCAGCAGAACGAGTCGGGCTTCAGCCCCTGCCAATCCATCCTTCGCCGAATTCGTTTTTCATTCCACCTTTTTCCGCAGCACCCATGAAATCCACCCGCCCCCTTCCTTCGCGGAGGTCCCAATTTCTTTGCGCCGTTTTGCAGATAATTTCCCCCTCCCGGCGCATACTGTTCCCATCAACTCAGCCACACGGCCCACGGCCCACGGCCCACGGCCCACGGTCCACGGTCCACCGTCCACGGTCCATCGTCCACGGCCCCTAACTCCTTTGCCCTCTGATTTCTGCGGGCAAAGATATGATTTTTCAAATATTTGCGCGGCATCACATCGCGTAACCCGTTGAAAAGATGATATTTGTTTACAGAAACTATAGGGGGAGGGGGGTGGGGAGTAACTGAATGGTATTGGCACGAGGCGTGTCCCTCAGTCCCCTAGTCCCTCAGTCCCTCAGTCCCTCAGCCCCCAAGTCCCTGTCTTTTTTCTCCGGCCCAAGCGCGCACAACACAACCAGCGCCGCAATCGACACGACCTCAAACGCGGCCAGCGCCCACGAGTAGCCAAACGTGCGGCGCAGCGCGAACTCGATGCCGACCGACGGCGCGCCCATCAACATGCCGAGCTGATAGACGACTCCCGGAAACAGGCTGCGCACGGCAGGCGGCGCAAGCTCATTGAGATGCGCGGGAATGACGCCGAACACGCCCTGCACGCCGAACTGCATCACGAATGCTCCCGCAGCCAGCACGGCCAGCGAGCCTCCGAAGGCCCATGCTGGAACAGCAACCAGCGCCACGCCCAGCGCAACCAGAATGCTTGAGCGTCGGCCGATCTTCTGCGAGAGATGGCCGATCGCAAGCGCTCCCAAAATCGCGCCCACGTTGTAGAGAATGGCGAGATTCGATGTGGCCAGCGTAGAAAACCCATGCACGGTGCGCAAAAAGTCGGGATAAAGATCCTGCGACCCGTGCGAGAAGCAGGTAATGGCCGTCATAAGCGCGATTAGATAGAGAAACACAGTTTTGTGGTCCCACAGTGCGCGCGCCACCGCGCCAAAACCCGGTGGCCGATTGCTGCGCCAAGCTTCCGGTTCCGGCGCGAGCCAGGCGAGCAGCACAATCGGCGCGGCCAGCAAGAGTCCGCCAAGAAAAACCCACTGCCAACCCAGGCGCGGCACAACCAAGGGCATAACCGCCGCAGCCAGCAAATAGCCCGCGGAATAGCCAGCCTGCAGAATGCCGCTGAACAGTCCGCGCCAGCGCCCCGGCGAGCTCTCAATCACCAGCGACGCGCCGATGCCCCAATAGCCGCCCATGCCCACGCCATAGAGCGCGCGCAAAATCAAAAATGCCCCGTAGCTGGGCGCAAAGGGCGTCATCGCCGAAACGATAGAGAAGAACAACACGCACGCAATCAAAGGCCCGCGCCGTCCGTAGCGGTCGGCCAGCGCGCCCAGCACCAGCGCGCCCAGCGGACGCGTGACCAGCGTGACAGTGATCGACCAGACAATCGCGGCCTTGCTTACGCCGAAGCGCGCGGCCAGCGTATCGAGAAGAAAAATCAGAATGAAAAAGAAATACGCATCGAGAACCCAGCCCAGGATTCCCGACGCCACAGCAAACTTCCATCGCGGCGCGCGCGGAGAATTAGTGAATCGATCAGTCAGGGCAACCTCCGCTAGCAAACTGCGTCGACCGTTCGGTTTTGAAAGGGCACGACTTTAGTCGTGCCGTGAGCCGAGAGTCCGGTTTTGAAAGGGCACGACTTCAGTCGTGCCGTAAATCGTTCGGAAGGATCGGGGTTTTAGCCCCTGAGGTATGCCTTTGATGCAAACTACCTTTCGCCAAGTCCGTCACAAACGCTGCTGCGTCAGTCCGCCGTCGACCACGATCGTCGCGCCGGTAGCGTAAGGCAGTTCGCCGCGCGCCAGCACGCTCACCGCGCTGGCCACGTCAGCCGCAGTGCCCCAGCGCTTCTCAATCAGCAGTCCGCCTTCAATCAGCGCATCGTATTTGCCTCGCACTCCTTCGGTCATCTCGCTCTCGATGATTCCCGGCCGCACCTCGTAAACGCCGATGCCGAACTCCGCCAGCCGCGCCGCCCACAGCCGCGTCGCCATGGCAACGCCCGCTTTCGAAAGGCAATACTCGCCGCGATTCACGCTGGCCACCGTGGCCGAGATAGACCCAATATTGACGACGGCGCGGTGCGCCGCGCCGTGGCTCTCCCGCTGCCGAATCATCCATGCCGCCACAGCCTGCGTCAGGAAGTACGGCCCCTTGAGATTGATCGCCATCACCTCGTCGAAGTGTTCCTCGCGCGCTTCCAGAATGTCGGCGCGCACGCGCGGCGCGATGCCCGCGTTGTTCACCAGCACGTCGAGCCGGCCAAAGCGCTCCTCGATGGCCAGCAACAAGCGCGCGCGAGCGCAGCCGTCGGCCACGTCGGCCTCAACGTAGAAAGCGTCGGTTCCACGCTCGCGAATACGATCTACTGCTTGTTGCGCGTCTTCGGCCGTGCGCCGGCCGGAGATCGCGAGGTCGAAGCCGTCCTGCGCCAGGCGGAGCGCGATGCCGAAGCCGATGCCGCGCGCGCCGCCCGTCACCAACGCAACTTTGTTCCCCATCTTCGCCCCTCCTTTCGAGCGCGTGCTAGCGTTGGAAGAACGTGTAGTAACTTCCCTCGGCCATTCTCGTCGCCAGCAGCATCGCCTCCAGCAGATGATAGTCGCCCCACATGCTCGACTCCCCGCAGGGAATCTTGCGCCCCGCGGGAATCGCATCCCAACCGCACGGCCGGTGATAGACGCTGTGCAGCAGAATCCCCTCGTGATGCGGATCGGTAGAAAGATACGGCTCCTCGAGCAGCCGCCGCAGCACAGTCAGTCCAGCCTGCGTGTAAGTGTTCCCGTCGTCACCGAGCGCGTGTCCCAAACGGAGCAGCCCCTGCGCGGCAATCGCGCTCGCCGAGGAGTCCACCGGCTCGTAGTCATTGAATGGATCTGCGGGCTGCCCCTGCCAGTCGCCGAGGCGCGGCAAACCCGGGGCGCCCGTGTCCCAGTAGCAGATACCGTCCCGCGCACTCGCCTGCCGCATGTAGAAATCGCAGGTGGCGCGAGCCGCCCGCTCCAGCATCGCGCACGCGTCGCCCTTTTCCGGAACGCCGTCGGCGGCAAATTCCCCAGCCGCGAGCGACTGCACGAACTCAAGCTGCTCGGCAAACCCCAAAGTGGCCCAAGCCAAACCGCGTGTCCACGTGGTGAACGCCGAATAGCCCTGCTGCGATGACGGGCAGCGAAACGCGCCGTTCGCAGGATTGAAGATGGCCTCATGCGCCGTGCGCCCGCGCACCTCCGGCACGTCGTAGTGGTCGCGTCCCTCGCCGTAGTAAATGTTGTACTGCGCCGAGGTCCGCGCATGCGCGAGCAGACGGGCCAGCAGGTTCACGCGCTCGTCCTGTTCACGCAGCAACCCGTGCCCCAGCTGGTGCGCAATGCCGCACACGCGCAAAGTGCGCATGGTGTCGATGAACAGCGAGTGGCTGCCGTTGAAGGAGTGGATATAGCCCAGCCCATTGGGAAGGCTGGTCCATCGCGCCGCCTGCACCGCGCCGCTCACTTTGAGCGCCAATTCATAAAAGTGCAGTTCCCATTCGTCGCGCGCGATGTGTCCGGAAAGCATGAGCCGCCGCAGATTGCCGTAGGTGGAGATATTGTTGAAGCCGTGGTCGTGCACGCCAGTGTGCGTCAGGTGCTCCGCCATATCGGCCATGACGTGCCGACGCGCCAGCGCCAGCAGTTGCTCATCGCCGCCCAGCTCAAAGCACATCAGCGCGTTCCCATACTGGAACCCTTGCGTCCATTGCGTCCAACTGCGAGCCGTGTAGTGGCCGCCTACCGTGAAGACCGGCGCGCAACCGGGAACGCTCCAGCGGCGATCAAGCCGCAGCGTCTTCACCGAGGCTAGCTCGACGGCGCGGCGGATCGCCGGCATCAGCTCCTGCGGCGTGATGGTTTGGTTCACTTCCACATTCACCCTCTTTGCCCACACTCGCTTTCTAAACGTACTCTTCGAACCGCTCGATCACTTGCGCCAGCACCGTGTCGGGATCGCTATCCCACAGCGCGCGGTTGAAGATTTCCACCTCGATCGGCCCGTCGTAACCCGCCTGCTCCACCAGCTGCCGCAGTTTGCGATTGTCGATCACGCCGTCGCCCATCAGTCCGCGGCCCAGGAGCACGTCGGGCAGCGGAACCAACCAGTCCGAGACGTGAAAACCAAAGATTCTTCCCGCAGCCTGGGCGATCAGCTCCTCAACGCGCGGGTCCCACCAGATATGAAATGTATCGAGAATGACGCCGACCTCGCGTGCATCAAACGCTCGCGCCAATTCGAGCGCCTGATCGATCGTCACAAGCACCGAACGATCCGCAGCGAACATGGGATGCAGTGGCTCGAGACCGATGCGCACGCCACGCTCGCGCGCGTAGGGCACAAGTTCAGCAACACCGTCGGCGACCATCTGGCGCGCATCTTCAAGCGCGACGCCCGCGCAACCACCTACCACCATCACAAGGGAGTCCGCACGCAACGCGGCGGCCTCGTCCGCGGCGCGAAAGTTGTCTTCGATGTTTTTCTTTCGCTCCTCAGCCGTCGCAGCAGGAAACATGCCGCCGCGGCAAACGCTGGAGATGTGCAAGCCGGCCTGGTCGACGAGCCGCACACACGCTGCGAGGCCGGCCTCTTCGATCTTGTGCCGCCAGAGTGCGATCGATCGCACGCCATGGCGCACGCAGCCTTCCACTGCTTCGGCCACGCTCCAGTTGGCCGTTGTGATCTGATTCAGCGAGAGCCTTGCCTTATCTGCCATGCGAACTTGCCCATATTAGTGCGATTCTCTTACGCCGGCGTGGTCGCGCCGCGTGAAATCTTCGGAACATCGATCCAGCGCCGCTCGCGCCACGAAGTCATGGCCAATTCCGCCAGTTGCACGCCACGCGCGCCGTCGAAAAAATCGTGCGGAAAGGGCGCATCCTCCGCAACGTGGCGCAAAAACATCTCCCATTGCACCTTGAACGCGTTGTCGAATTCGGCGTTGTCGGGAACTGCGGCCCACAGACTGCGAAACTCAAAAGGATTGGGCAGATCGGGATTCCACACCGGCCGCGGCGTGTTGGCGCGATTCTGGATCTTGCACTCACGCAGTCCCGCCGCGGCGCTGCCAGCGGTGCCGTCCACCTGCAGGCTCAGGAGTTCGTCGCGATACACGCGCGTGGCCCACGACGAGTTGATCTGCGCGACAATCCCGCCCTCAAGCTCGAACAAGCCGTAGGCCGCGTCATCGGCGGTGCATTGGTAGCGGCCGCCCAACTCGTCGACGCGCTCGGAAATGAGCGTAGCGCCAGTGCACGAAACCGCCTGCACCGCGCCAAACGTGTGGTCAAGCACGTAGCGCCAGTGGCAGAACATGTCGAGAATAATGCCGCCATTCTCTTCCTTCTTGTAATTCCATGAAGGCCGCTGCGACGGCTGATCATCGCCTTCAAAAACCCAGTAACCGAAATCGCCGCGCACCGAAAGGATGCGCCCAAAGAAGCCTGCATCGATGAGGTGACGCAGTTTGCGCATGCCCGGCAGGAAAAGTTTGTCCTGCACCACGCCGTGCTTCACGCCGGCCTTCTCTGCGGCCTGCGCCATCGCCAGCGCGCCGTTGAGCGTGGTCGCGAGCGGCTTCTCGCAATAGACGTGTTTCCCTGCCGCGATCGCCTGCAGCGCGTTCTGTTCGCGCTGGCCCGTGGCGCCGGAGTCGAAGTAGATCGTGTCCTCAGGGTTGTCGAGAGCGCGCTCGAGATCGGTCGTCCAACGCGCCACACCGTGCGCGGCGGCAATCGCCTTCAGCTTTTCTTCGTTACGGCCAACCAGGATCGGATCCGGGATGAGCGCACTGCCGTCGCTGAGCGCCACGCCGCCTTGCGTGCGAATCTCCAGAATCGACCGGATGAGGTGCTGATTCAGCCCCATGCGCCCAGTCACGCCGTTCATGATGATTCCCACTCTGCGCTCGCGCATCATCGCTCCCTGCATTTCTCCCGGCGTTTCGACGGAATGCTATCACACCACGTGTGACTGCATGAACGGCTCGGCAAAAGCACGCACCGGCTCGTGCAACTGTGCTAAACCGAATGCAGCCACAGTACCGGCTGGCGGATGGGGAAGTTGCGGATGATTTCCGCGGTTTTAGGATCGGCCGGCAGGGCGCGCCACAACGCGATGTACTTCGGCTCACGGTAGACTAGGCCCGCAAAGAGCAAACTCGGCTGGCGATTGGGCAAGTCGTCGAAGTACTCGACGTCGTGCGGGTAGGGCCACTTGCTCTTGTCCTGAATGAACGGAAACATGAATTCGACCGCCTTCTGATAGCGGTTGCCGTTGGGCAGCGCGAATTGCCAAAGATCGTTGGTCGCGCCGCTCGGCTCCGCGCCGCTTCCCGACGCGATCAGGCACACCATCGCCAGCATATCGAGATCGAAGAGCGAGTAGCTGTAGGGTTTGGTGCGCGCCAGCTCCAGCGGAAAACTGCCATCGGCTGCCAACTGATCGGGCAAAAGATGGTTGCGGAAGCGCCCGCGGCAAAGCTTCATCACGTTCTCATCGCCGGTGAAGGCCGCGAATGCCGCCGCCTGCGCCACCCAGCAGGTGCCGTGGTTGTTCTTGGCGGACTCCTCTTCCTGGCCGTTCTTTGAGGTGATCATCCACAACATATATTGCGTAAACCAATCGCGCGCACCGGCGGATTCGGCTGGCGTGAACACCTTAGCGCCCTCCAGGTGACGTGCCGCGCGCGTGACTTCAACCAGATGCAAAGTGTCAATGATTCCCGTGCCGCGGCCGGGCGAGACGCTCCAGATCGCCTGCGCGTAATCAAGCGACGGATTCATGCGCGTGGCGGGATCGAGGAACCACGCCCGCAGATGCACAGCCGCGTGCTCGGCGTAGCGCTTTTCCTGTGTGATGAGCCACGCCGCCGTCAGCGCCGGCACGATCAGGCTGAGCCGAATCAGCGCCTCGCGATGGTCGTTGAAGTTTTGCGGGTTGGAGTAGCCGTCGCGTCGGACATAAGGCCCGTCGGGATTCTTTGGATCGGGCCACCAGTAATCGCCTTCGGAAAAATAGTCGTGCTTGCCGCCTTTGCTGCGCGGCGAAGATGCGGCCGTCACGGTAATGGGCGGCTGGGAAAGGTGTTCGTTGGCGGCGCGCAGAATCCGTTCGCGGTCGATCTGTTCGATTTCGGCGAGCGTGATCAAGGGCCCGTTCGCGGAAGTCCGGAGAGCAGACGCGGCAAACGCGGACGCGCGCACAGAAGCCACGGCGGCAGTGGCAGAGAGGCAAAAATCGCGGCGGTTCATCTCATCCACATTCGCGCATGGGGCGCGCAGTTGTCCAGCATCGCTTCCCCACTAAAGTGTGGCGCTCATCGCCCGCCGCGAGAAGTTGCTTTCTGTTCCCTTGGGCCCTTGGTCCCTTGTTCCCTGCTCTTAAGGCAGTGGCGGCAAAGACGCCGACCGGTTGTGGTGGTAGGTTGGCCAGCCGAGGTATCGGCCCAGCGCCTCGGCTACGGCGGCCGCGGTGTGGCTGCGGTTCATGGCGGCGTGGTGCTCAAAGCCGTTCTGGCAGATCACGTGCATCAGCGCGGGCAGCCCGGCCACTTTCACCACCGCGCGCGTGCCGAAAGTCTTCAGCGGATCATCGGTAAACTCGCCTTCGCCCACGTAGGCCGTGATTTTCCCGGCAAGATCGTCAGTGCTGACGCGGCCAAAGGTCACTGGACCGGCCAGCGTGCGTCCCTCCAGCGCGCCGAACGTGTTTTCTTCGCCGAGCGTGGTGCCGAGGATGGGCGCTGTAGCAATGCGAATGTCGGGCAGAAAATCCTTGGCCCAATTGCCGCAATGGAAGAAGACGCACTTCTCGGGATCGCCGCCGTAATTGTTGTTCCAGTCAACCAGCGCGCTGGGCGAACCGCCGGCAAGTTGCAGCGCGTACATGCCCACCACGCCGGCAATGTCCACTTCGCAGGCCGAGGGCAGCATCTGCTCGCTCATCATCGACATGATGGTGCACACGTTCACGCCGAAGTTCTTCTGCAGCGAGCTCCAGCACTGGATGGCCGTCGCCGTGATCGAAAGCGACTGCATCCAGTCATCCACCACCAGTGCGAACTTGGCCATGCGCACAATAGCCTCGTCGGGTGCCTTCGATGCGTCGGCGTAAGAGCGAATCTGCTCGACGCGCCGCCGTACGCGCTGGTCGTCGCTGGAGATTTTGGCCGCATTGCCAAAAACTTCAGAAAGATCGATGGTGTTCACCGTGATGCTGTTGGCTTCGAGCAGCTTCTCGCTGAAGCGCGTGGTGTTGAAGGCGTTGGGCCGCGCGCCAACCGCGCCGATGCGCACGCGCCTCAAGCCGTGCACCACCTTGCAGGTCTGAACGAATTGCACCAGATCCTCGCGGAACCGCGGATCGAGAATCGCCACTGTGTGATCGCGCGTAAGCGAGTAGGGAAAGCGGTACTGGCGCAGATTGTTGCACACGGAAATCTTGCCGCAGAAAGCGTCACGCCGGCGGTCAAGACCAAACTGATCGAGATCGTCAGGGCAGGCCTGCACCAGGACCGGCACGTGCGTCTCGGCCAGCCGGATAGAGTCGGCGACTCCCTTTTCGTCGCCGAAATTCGGCAGACAGACAAGGATGCCCTCGATGCGGTCGCGGTTTTTGCGCAACAGTTCGCCGCATTTCTGCGCGTCGGCCCAGGTTTCAACCGCACCCAGCTTCGACTCTTCCGGCGACAGCCAAACCGGCTCGATCCTGAGCTCGGAAAAAAGTTTGGTCAGGTCCTTGCGCGCTTCAGAGATCAGCACGTCAGGAAAGAAATCTCGATTGCCGACAATGACCCCGAGACAAGTGGAATTTGCCATAGCGCTCACCTTACCTTTTCGAAATTACGATAGTTTCCGGCATTGCTTTTGGTCACCAGTTCGCAGGGAATAATCTGCAGCTCCGGCTGGCCCGTCGAACCCGTCTTCAAATACCGATCGGCCTCATCCACCGCGAGCCGGGAAATCAGCACCGCGGGCTGCAGGGCGGTGGCCCGCAACTCGCCGCGCTCGATGGCGTCGATCGCATCCGGGCTTCCGTCGAACCCCGTAATCTGCACGTTCGACTTCCCGGCGGATTTCAGCGCTGCCGCCGCGCCCAGAGCCATGGTGTCGTTCCCCGCGATGATGCCTGCGATGTTTCCGTGCGCCTGCAGCATGGTCTCTGTCTTTTGAAACGCCTCTGCCTGCGACCAATTTGCCGACTGCGCGGAGACGAGCTTGAGATCCGGATATTGATCGAGAACGGCGTGAAAGCCTTTGGTGCGAATTTGCGCATTGGTGTCGGATTCTTTTCCCAGCAGCTCCGCGTAATCGCCCCTTTCGTTCATGGCGCACGCGAACTCTGCCGCAACCAGCCGCGCACCTTGATCATTGTCCGAGATGATCTGCGCCTTCGCAATCCCAGTGGCATCGATTTCGCGATCGATGAGAAACACCGCGATCCCCGCCCTCGTGGCGCGGCGCACCGCGGAGACGGTTGCATCGGCGCCCGCATTATCCAGAATGATAGCGGCTGCGTTGGAGGCAATCGCGGCGTCCACCAGATTGTCCTGGCGGAAGGCATCGTCTTCATGCGCGTCCACGCGTACGCGATAGCCTAGCTCCAATGCGCGCGCCGCAGCGGCGTCCGCTTCTGCCTTGAAATAAGGATTATCCTGCGAGGGAACAATCACCACAATCAGTTTATTGCGGTGCTCGTCGCGGTGACAGCCCGAACAGGCAAACAGCAGCGCCAACGCGCATGCAAGACCGCCGTGCGCGCGACGCATCATGAATGGCCCTCTTCTGTGCTCGCAGTCGTCAGGTAGGGCAGGATCCGTGCCTGCAGCCGTGTCTGCAACTGGTCGAGCCCAACGGCCAGCACGATCACCACGCCTTTGATCACGATCTGCCAGAATTCTGAGACGCCCAGCATCACCAATCCGTCAGCAAGCACGCCAATCACAAAGGCGCCGATCAGCGAACCGGTGACCGAACCGCGGCCGCCCATCAGCGAAGTTCCGCCCAGCACTACGGCCGCGATGGCATTCAGCTCGAAGGTTTCGCCGGTTGCCGGATGCGCCGCTTCAAGTTGCGCCGCGATAATAAGCCCGACCAGCGCCGCGCAGAACGCCGAAAAAACATATGTGGCCAGCTTCACCTGCGTCACGCGAATGCCTGCCAGCCGCGCCGCACGCTCATTGCCGCCAATCGCATAGACGTGCCTGCCGAACGGAGTCTTGGTCGCCACCACCCATGCCACGGCAAAGAGCGCTACCATCATCCAGACCGGCGTGGGTACGTGCAACAGAAAGCTTTGACCAAATGCGGGAAATCCCGTTTTGCCTCGCGATGCCGCGCCACCGAGATTGGGGAAAGTTTTTCCGTTCGAGATCAATAGCGCCGCGCCCCGTGCAATGTAGAGCGTGCCCAGCGTCGCGATAAACGGTGCCACGCCGGCTTTTGCCACAAGCCATCCGTTGAGCAAGCCCACCAGCAGGCACGCGCAAATCGTAAGCAGGATGACGATGGCGACAGGTGGGTAATGCGTAGCGCCGCCAAAAGAAAGTCCCTGCGTGAGAAGATAGCCCGCCACCATGCCGCCAAGTCCCGCAATGGAGCCCACGGAAAGATCGATGCCTCCGGTCAGAATGACGAATGTCATCCCCACTGCCAGGAGTGCCGTGATAGCCACATGCTTGGTTAGGATGGAGAGATTGTTGGCCGTGAGAAATTCCGGCGCGAGCGCAGAAAACAAAACGAGGAGCAGCAACAACACCAGAATGGCACGAGCCCGCAGCAGGAGCAGAACGACGCGAGCCGACGCCAACGTAAAACGATGGACGCGCGGTCGGGTTGGCGTGGCCGAGCTCATGCCCAACCTCCGGCGGACCATGCCGTGGCCGCGTTGGCCGCAGCGGCTACCGAGGGGCTGGCAGCGGCAAACAAGCTCTCATCGCTCAGCTCGTCGCGCGAGAACTGGGCAGAGATTCGCCCCTGGCAGAGCACAAGCACGCGTGTCGCGAGCGCTTGCGTCTCTTCGATCTCCGATGACGTGAACACGATGCTCAGTCCTTTCGCCGCCAATTCGCGCAGGATGCCGTAAATCTCGGCCTTCGCGCCCACATCGACTCCGCGCGTCGGCTCATCCATCAACAGAACCGACGGCGAACACATGAGGCAGCGCGCCAGCAGCACCTTCTGCTGATTTCCACCCGAAAGCGTGGTCACGGGAAGCTCGACATCCTTCGCAGCGATATGCAATTCCGCCGCAAGCTTGCGCACGCGCGTGCTTTCTTCGTCGCGCGAAAGAATGAGACCCCTCTTCGCGGCCATCACCACATTGTCGCGAATTGAAAGTTCCGGAAACAGCCCGTCCCGTTGCCGGTCTTCAGGCATCAGAACCATTCCCGCCATTAATGCGTCGCGCACCCTGCCGGTCCGGATCTTCTGTCCGCGAACTGCGACAACTCCCGACGCAATCGGTCGCAGTCCGGCCAGTGCTTCCACCAGTTCGGTTCGTCCCGCCCCGAGCAATCCATAAACTCCAAGAATTTCGCCTTCGCAAACAGAGAAGCTGACATCGTGCACCGGCGCTTGTGCGGCTTCATCGCCAACCGCACCTGGCAGGGTGAGACCGTTTACCGTCAGCACCGCGGGACGAGACGGGGAGGTCGCAGTCGGCGCGTCGTGGGCGCCCTCTTTTCGGCCCGACATCCGCTCCACGATCCACGCGCGCGTCGCATCGGCGCGCGTTGCCTCGCCCACCAAGCGCCCCGAGCGCAGCACGGTGAACTGATCGCCGAGATGAAGCAGTTCGTGCAGCCGGTGCGAGATATAAATGATGGTCACGCCTGCGCGCTTCAAATCCGCAATGACTTCGAAGAGCGACTCCGCCTCCGACGCCGACAGCGCGGACGTCGGCTCATCGAGAATCAAAATCCGCGAACCTTGATCGAGAGAGCGCGCGATCTCCACCACCTGCCTGCAACCCAGCGACAATCTCCCTGTTTCGGTAGCCACGTCCATCGGCTTACGCAGATGGCGCAGCGCCGCGGCAGAACGCTGGTCTTGCGCGGCTTGATCCACGAACAGCGCCGCGTGACAAAGCTCCCTGCCGGCAAAGATGTTCTCGCTGATCTTGAGATTGGTAAGCGCCAGCAGTTCCTGATGGACGATCGAAATTCCATTCGCCGCAGCGTCGCGCGGCGTGCGCAGCGCGAGCGGCCGGCCTTCGAGAAGCAACGCGCCTTCATCCGCCTTTTCCGCGCCCGCCAAAATGCGCATGAGTGTGGACTTGCCCGCGCCGTTCTCGCCGATCAGCACATTCACTTGCCCGCGATAGGCGCGGAAGGTAACGCAATCCAGCGCCACATTCCCTGGATAGCGCTTGGTGATGTTGCGCGCTTCCAGAATGACCTCCGCAACGGGCTCATTCGCCTGACTCATGCAACACGCTCCGCGGCGAGCCGCGCGCGTGCGACGGCGAGCCGCCATGCGCCGCGTAGGCGCTCACGCTCGGCCTGCGGCCTCTTTGGTTCAAACGTCTGCACGGACTTGGGCAGCGCCGCAAGCTCATCGAGCGAGCGCCACCAACCGAGGGTGAGGCCGCCCAGCAAGGCCGCGCCGCGCGCTGAGAGATCCTCCTGCGCCGAGCGATGCACAGGCCGGCCAAGAACATCGGCCTGCATCTGCATCAGTGCATCATTGCGCGTGGCGCCGCCGTCCGCGAGCAGAACCGGCAACGTCACACGTGCGGCGCTCTCCATGGCTTCAAGGACGTCGGCGACTTGAAAAGCGATGGCGTCGACCGCGGCCCGGGCCAGATGCGCGGCGGTGTGCGAGCGCTCTACGTTGGTCATCAAGCCGCGTGCCGCCGAGTCCCAGTAAGGCGCTCCGAGGCCAACCATCGCGGGCACTAGAATCAGTCCCGCAGCGTCGGGAACGGTTGCGGCCAGGGCCGCGGCGTCTTCAACAGGATGCGCCAGGCCAAGAAATTCGCCCACCCATTGCACCGCCGCCCCGCTCATGGCGATGTTGCCTTCGAGCGCAAAGTGCGCGCCGTCTTCACTCGACCACGCGACTGTGCGCGCCAGCTGTTTCGCTTCCGTCACGAGCTCCGGCGTCAGCATCATCAGCGAAGAGCCGGTGCCGTACGTAGCCTTTACCGTTCCCGGCTGGTAACGGCCATGGCCCACGAGCGCGGCGTGCGAATCGCCTATCATGGCGACGATGGGAACTCCGGCGAGCTCGGGAATCGCGGCGCAGCTTCCGAAATTTCCGCTCGATGGGCACACCGCGGGCAGCGCGGCAAGCGGAACCCCGAAAAGATCGCTCAGCACAAGATCCCAGTCAAGCGTGCTCAGGCTGAGCAGCGCAGTGCGCGACGCGTTGGTATGGTCGGTCGCGTGCACCTTGCCCGCGGTTAAGTTATAAAGAAGCCACGCGTCCACGGTGCCGAGATGCATATCGCCGCTTTCGGCCTGCGCTTGCAGTTCGGGATGCTGGTCGAAGAGCCACGCCCACTTGGTGGCGCTCAGAAGCGGGTCAAGCGGAAGGCCGGCGATGGACTGGATGATTGCAGCGTGCGCACGAAGGCGTTCGCAGACCGGCGTGGAACGCCGGCACTGCCAGCTGATGGCGTTACACACGGGCTCGCCCGCAGCGGAACTTCCTGAGGCGGCGCGCCGCCATGCGACGGCCGTCTCGCGCTGATTGGCGATGGCAACGCCCGCAATGGAGGCGCGTTCCGCATGCGCATGTCGTGCGCAAGCTGCAATGACATGAACTACCGACTGCCAGAGTGCGAGGGGATCCTGCTCCACAAAGCCGGGCTGCGGCTGCAGGATCTCCAGCGGAACCGAGGCGCGGTAGGCAATGCGGCCATCGCCATCCACCAACAACGCTTTGGTGTTGGTCGTGCCCTGGTCGATCGCGAGAATCCATTCGCCGCTCATCTATGCCTCGCGCTGCAACAGTTCCAGAGCCGCGCCTTCGATCCCCGCCGCGGTCAGCCCAAAGTGCTCGAGCAGAAACTCGGCTGTTCCCGTAGGTGCGAACACGTCGGGCACGCCAAGGATGCGCATGGGAGCAGGATGCTCCTGCGCAAGCACCTCTGCGACGGCTCCGCCCAGTCCGCCAGCCGCCAATGCTTCTTCAGCAGTGACAATGCCGCGCGTGGTCCGGGCTGCATCCACAATCGCCTCACGGTCCAGCGGCTTCACCGTGCTCATGTTCAGCACGCGTGCCGAAATGCCGCGCGCCTCAAGCGCGTTTGCCGCATCCAGGGCGCGGCTCACCATTAGCCCGTTGGCAATCAGCGTCACATCGGAGCCCTCGCGCAGCCGCACCGCCTTGCCCAAGCGAAATTCGTAATCGTCGCCATGCACGCGCGGCACCGGCACGCGCGCAATGCGCAGGAACATCGGCCCCTCGTGAATCAGCGAGTAGCGCATCGCAGCCGCAGTCTCCACGGGATCGGCCGGAACAATCACGGTAAGGTTCGGCAGCACGCGCATCCACGCGAGATCTTCAATGGAGTGATGCGTGGGCCCAAGTTGGCCGTAGGCCATACCGGGTGACATGGCGCAGAGCTTTACGTTCGCCTTGGTGTACGCGAGATCGACCTTGATCTGCTCCATAGCGCGCGCGGTAAGGAAGCACGACGCGCCGCAGACGTAAGGGATCATGCCGCCATTTGCCAACCCTGCGCCCACGCCCACCATGTTCTGCTCGGCAATGCCGACATTGACGAAGCGGTCAGGGAACTTCTCTTTGAAATTCTTGAGCTTCGCCGAGGAAAGCGAGTCGTTGGCCACGGCGCACACGCGCGAATCGGCAGCCGCCATTTCTTCGAGGGCGCTCATGTAGGCGTCGCGGCAGTCGAAGAGCTCCTGGCCGGCTGCGGAAGATGCATCGTTCACCATGGCCCCTCCACGTCGAGTTCCTTCGCGGCCGCGGCGAGTTGCTCTTTGGTCGGCACACCATGATGCCACGCGGGTTGATTTTCAGCGAAGGAAACGCCCTTGCCCTTGATCGTGTTTGCGATGAGGCACGAGGGCTTTCTCTTTTGCAGAGGCAATTGCGATAGGCGATCAAAGAGCGCTGCGGCGGAATGGCCGTCGATCTCCTCAACCGCGAATCCGAATGCCGCAAAACGCGCGGCCAGTGGCTCCATGCGAATCGTATTCTCCGTAAAGTCGCCCTGCTGGATGCGATTGCGGTCCACAATCACCGTGAGATGGTCGAGACCGTAGTGCTGCGCGGTCATCGCTGCCTCCCAGTTGGAGCCCTCCTGCAACTCGCCGTCGCCGGTAAGGACAAATACGCGCCAGGGTTCCTTTCTCATGCGTGCTGCCAGCGCCGCACCCACGGCGATGGGCAATCCGTGACCCAGCGGACCGGTGTTGGCCTCAACACCGGGCACCTTGTTGCGGTCGGGATGACCATTGAGCATCGAGAGCGGGTCCATGTACGTCTTGAGCTGCTCGACCGGCAAAAAACCGCGCGCGGCCAGCGTGGAGTAATACGCCGCGGCGCCATGCCCCTTGGAGAGAATGAAGCGGTCGCGTTGCGGCCACCGGGGCTGCGCCGGATCGACCCGCAAGATGCCGCCGAGAAAGAGCACCGCCAGGATGTCGGCCGCAGAAAGGTCGCCGCCCGTGTGGCCCAGCCTCGCGTGATGGTTCATTGTCATGGCGCTGAGCCGGATCCAGTTGCCTTTATGCTTCAGCCATGCGGCGCGCTCCGGCCCTGTCGGCGGCATTTCCATTGCAATCGGCTCTCCAGTCATTTCCATGCGAATCGTATTTGCCGCGGCTGCATCGGTCAACAGCATACGTTTGCGTAGCCCGGTCGGCCAGCTGCAGCAAAAATCGGACTTGCCAATTCCGGGAATCGGAATATAGTGTACCGCCTGAAGATCAAAATACCTCGGAGACGAACGTGGCTCGACGCGGAAACAAGGAATTCCTGAAAGAACTGGAACCGGATGGCGCGGAGGGAAACGGCCGCAGCAGCGACCGTAACGAATCGCAAACCGTGCTGCGCGCATGCGAAGTGCTGAAGGCTTTTCGCCATCTCGGCGAGGAGTTGCCGCTGACCACCGTCATGGAGCGCACTGGCCTGCCCAAAACTACCACCTTTCGCCTGCTGCGCACGCTCATTCACGGCGGGCTGGTGGAGCGCGTCAGCGCAGGCGTCTATCGCAACAGCTTCGGGCCGGTCACCGTGCGGCCTTTCCGCATCGGCTTCGCGACCCAGGGCGACACGGAATTTGCCCGTGAGGTAACGCGCAGCATGGTCAACGCCGCGGCGCGGGAGCACGTGCAGCTCATCACTCTCAACAATCGCTACAGCGCGCGCGAGGCGTTGCGAAACGCTGACGCGTTGATTCGCGAGCGCGTCGACCTGGTCCTCGAATTTCAGACCTACGAGCGCGTCGCACCCGTGATTGCTTCAAAATTTCTGGCCGCAAACGTGCCGGTCATCGCCATTGAAGTCCCGCATCCAGGCGCCACCTACTTCGGCGCGGACAACTACAAGGCCGGACTCATCGGCGGCCGTGCCCTGGGCCGCTGGGCGCGCGAGAACTGGGAGGGCAAGGTGGACCAGTTGGTTCTCGTGGAGCTTCCCATCGCCGGTTCGCTCCTCGAGCTGCGTCTCGCTGGCCTGGTTGACGGCTTGCGCGCCGAGCTTCCAAAAATTGTCGAGGCGCCGCTGGTGCGCCTCAACGGCCGCGGAAATTTTGAGCAGGTGCTGGATGTGCTGCGCAAATACCTCCGCCGCCGCGGACCACGCCGCACCCTGGTGGGCACGGTGAACGACATCTGTGCGCTGGCCGCGCTGCGCGCCTTTGAAGAAGCCGGCGCATCGCAGCAATGTGCGGTGATGGGCCAGAACGCCCTGCGCGAAGCGCGCGCGGAACTGCGCCGGCCTGGCACACGGCTGGTCGGATCGGTGGCGTATTTCCCCGAACGCTACGGCGACGAACTCATCCCGCTGGCGCTCAATATTCTGCAACAGAAACCGGCGCCAGCGGCGATTTTCGTCAAGCATCAGCTTCTGACCCCACGCAACGTGGACCTCGTGTACCCGCTCGATGAGGCGGGGGCAGGCGCCACGCGCAAAAGTGCAAGCGGACCCGAGAATTCCGCAATGCGGAATGACAAGGCCGCCGAAGTTTGAATTACGGCGCATGCCGACCCACGTCATACTGTGCAAGGGAGAGCAATCCCATCGGGATGGACAGCGAAATCACAAGAAGGGACTTTCTGGCCGGCGCAGCCGCGGTCGCGCTGGCGAGCGGCGCGCAGGCTTCTGCCCATTCCGCTGCCCCTCCCCCTGTCTTTGACCCGCTGGCCGAATTCGATTACGGCGCGGTCGAGCTGACGGGCGGCCCGCTCAAGCGGCAATACGACCGCATTCATGCCGCATATTTGGCCCTCGATGACGACCGGTTGCTGGAGGTCTACCGCGAACGCGCAGGTTTGCCCGCTCCGGGCGAGCCGATGGGTGGATGGTACGGCCGCGATGGCTTCGTGCCCGGCCATTCGCTCGGCCAGTACATTTCCGGGCTGGCCCGCATCGGGCGCACCACTGGCGACGCGGCGTGCGCGAGCAAAGTTGCGGCGCTGGTCGAAGGCTTTGCTGCCACTCTCGGTCCCAAGGATCGGTGCTTTGCCGCGCCGAACGCGGAAAACATTTGGCCCTGCTACATCCTCGACAAACATCTTGCCGGGCTGATGGACGCGCACCAGTTGAGCGGCGTCGCGCAGGCCCGCGAACTTATTCAGCGCGTGTTTCATGGGGCTCTCCCGTACATTCCGGAGCGCGGACACGACCGAATCGGCAAGAAAGACCCTCCCTATGACGAAACCTACGTTCTGCCCGAATCTCTCTTCCTCGCTTATGAGCTGACTCAAGATCGCGCATTCTATGACCGCGCGATGGCCTATCTCCTGGATCGCGATTATTTCGATCCCCTCGCCGCCGGACAGGATGTGTTGCCGGGCCGGCACGCGTACAGCCACGTCATCGCACTCAGTTCTGCGGGCAAAGCGCGACTGGTTCTGGGTGATGAAAAGTATCTGCGCGCCATGCAAAACGCATCGCATCTGCTGCAATCCACGCAGCAGTTCGCGACCGGTGGTTGGGGGCCGAACGAGACCTTCATCGCGCCGCACAAGGGTCAGCTCTACGCGAGTCTGCACACGACCAACGACCATTTTGAGACGCCCTGCGGCAGTTACGCCGCCATCAAACTGGCGCGCTACCTGCTCTGCACCACCGGCGATGCGCGCTATGGTGACGGCCTGGAGCGGGTCGTCTTCAATGGCATTCTCGCGGTCAAAGAGCCCGATGCCGACGGCGATTACCCGTACTACTCCACCTATGGAGCCGGGGCGCGCAAGGTTTTTTATCCCAAGAAATGGCCGTGCTGCTCGGGAACGCTGGTGGAGGGTGTCGCCGACTGCGTGAAGAACATCTACTTCCGCGCGCGCGACGGCGTGGTGGTGAATTTGTACGCGCCTTCTCGTGCGCAATGGACGGAACACGGCGCCGAAATTACGCTCACGCAGGAGACGGATTACCCGTTGCGCGGAACTGTTGCTTTGCGCGTAACCTCGACCGCACCAACTGAGTTCGCGCTGCGCCTGCGAGTTCCCGGATGGATGGCCGCGACGCCACAACTTCGCTTGAACGGAAAACCGGTGCATGCGGATCTGCAACAGGGATTTGCCGTGGTGCGGCGGCGCTGGGCCAGCGGCGATGCGCTCACCATTGAATTTCCGCTGCAATTTCGCATGGAAGCTATCGACGATCTACATCCTGAAACGGTGGCGCTGTTACGGGGGCCGCTGGTTTACGTGGAGCAGAATCCCGCGCAGGATGAAGTCGCGCACGCAAGCCCTGAAGCTCTGCGGCCCGTTGCCGGAACTTCCGGAGTTTTTTCATCTTCTGCCGGCAACCGCACCCGCACCTACGCGCCCTTCCACATGGTGCGCGATGAAGCTTACACGATGTACGCCCAGCATGGATAAGACAAGCGCAAGTACGGACCGCATTTTCGCACGGTATTGGATCGAGACGGCTTTTCCGCTCGACGACGCGGCAGCCATCATGGCGGGCGAGCAATCCACGGGAACCTTCGTGCGCGTCCCCGGTGAAACCGACGAGTTGCGCGAGCGTTACGCCGCGCGCGTGGAGCAGATTGTCGAAGTGGGCACGGTCGATTCGCCGTCGCTCACTGGTTCCGGCCTGCCGAAAAAGCACACCGGCCCTGTGGTGCGCCGCACGGCTGAAGTCACCCTGTCATGGCCCATCGAAAACATGGGGCCCTCGATCCCCAATCTGCTCTCCACCGTCGCCGGAAATCTCTTCGAGCTCAAGCCGTTCTCCGGACTCAAGCTGCTCGACGTCACATTGCCTCCGGCTTTTCTGTCCGCGTATCGGGGACCGCAGTTTGGCGTGGAGGGAACGCGGCGGTTCACCGGCGTTTACGGCCGTCCGCTCATCGGCACCATCATCAAGCCGAGCGTGGGCCTGACGCCCGAGCAAACCGTGGCGCAAGTAAAGATGCTCATCGAAGCGGGCGTGGACTTCATCAAGGACGACGAGCTGCAATCTGACGGCCCTCATTGCCCGTTTGACGAGCGCGTTCCCGCCGTGCTGCGCGTGTTGAGCGAATACGCCGAGAGAACCGGCAGACGGCCGATGTATGCGGCCAATATTACCGGCGAAATCGACCAGATGCTGCGCCGCCACGATCTTGTCGTCGCGTCCGGCGGCACATGCGTCATGGTCAGCGTCAACAGCGTGGGCTTGCCCGCGTTGACAGCGCTCCGCCGCCATGCGCAGGTCGCCATCCACGGCCATCGCAACGGCTGGGGAATGTTCGGCCGCTCGCACGCCACGGGCATGAGCTTCATCGCTTTCCAAAAGTTCTGGCGGCTTGCCGGCATCGATCACATCCACGTGAATGGCCTGCGCAACAAATTCTGCGAAGACGATGCCAGCGTGTCCGCATCCGCGCGCGAGTGCCTCACTCCCATGTTTCCCGCCCCGCACCAAGGCTGCGAGATCATGCCGGTCTTCTCTTCGGGCCAGTCCGCGCGCCAGGCGCCCGATACATACAAGGCGCTCGGTTCGACGGATCTGATCTACGCATGCGGTGGAGGAATTCTCGCCCATCCCGCGGGTCTCGCCGCGGGCGTGCGCAGCCTTCACCAATCATGGGAAGCGGCGGCTGCGGGCATCCCGCTCGCAGAATATGCCGAGAGCCACGAGGAATTGCGCTCCGCGCTGGAGGCGTTTGCCGCATGAGCGCTGAACCAGCAGCACGCCCGCTCTACACCTGGTATGGTGACGACTTTACCGGTTCGACCGACGTGCTCGAAGCGCTGGCGCTGCACGGCGTCAAAGCCGTTCTGTTTGCGCGCACGCCCGATGCGCGCGCCCTTGCTGCTTTCTCCGATTGCCGCGCCGTGGGAATCGCCGGCGAAAGCCGCAGCCGCAGTCCTGCGTGGATGAGCCGCAATCTGCCCGCAATCTTTCGCGCCATGCGGCGACTCGGTGCTCCCGTCAATCACTACAAAGTCTGCTCCACCTTCGACAGTTCGCCTCGCGTGGGTAGCATCGGCCGCGCCATGGAACTGGGCCGCCAAGTGTTTCGCTCCGGCAGCGTGCCGGTGGTTGTTGGCGCGCCCCACTTGGGCCGCGCCGTTGTCTTCGGGAACTTGTTCGCTGAGGCCGGCGGCGTCTGGTATCGCATCGACCGCCATCCGACCATGCGGCATCATCCGGTGACTCCCATGACGGAGGCCGATCTGCGCCTGCATCTCGCTCGCCAGACGAAGCTCGCCATGGGACTTGTCGACTTAACTGCCTTTCAGTCGCGCACTGCGCAAAAGCATTGGCAGAGCCGGGTGGACGCACGAGCCGGCGCAGTGGTTTTCGACGGCTTCTCTGACGCCATGCTCGAAGAAACCGCGCGCATCCTCTGGGAGCGCGCTGCGGAGCGAGCGGTCTTTGCTGTGGGCAGTTCCGGCCTCACGCATGGGCTGTTGCATCACTGGCGCTCGATAGGATTGATCGGCCCAGCGCAGGCACTCCAGCCTGCGTCGCCCGTCGATCGGCTCTTGGTGCTGAGCGGAAGCTGCTCTCCGGTGACGGCCCGCCAAATCCGGCGCGCCAGGCAGATGGGGTTTGCCGCGTGGCGCCTCGAAGGCGCAGGCCCGTGGAGCGCCGCGGCAGCCAAGGCTCATCGAGCGCTTAAGAGCGGCCATAGTGTCGTGCTCTACACCGCGCTCGGCCCGCAAACCCGGGACGAAAAATACGGCGAGAAATTCGGCGCTGCACTGGGCAGCTTGTTACGCGAGCTCGTGCTTTCGAGCGGCGTGCGCCGGGTTCTCGTCGCCGGCGGCGATACGGCGACTCATTCCGTAAAGCAACTGGGACTCGATGCGTTGACTTTTGCCGCG
>Ga0181518_10001400_pt1 | contig 24760 bp, 18 predicted proteins | sample PEATcosm2014_Bin_28_FD_119751 | JGI IMG/M metagenome (GOLD analysis project Ga0181518, IMG submission 119751) | Peatland microbial communities from MTU Mesocosm Facility, Houghton, MI, USA - PEATcosm2014_Bin01_60_metaG | ecosystem: Environmental > Terrestrial > Soil > Wetlands > Peat | place...
CTGCTCGACGGAGTAGGCGATCAGGCCATAGATGCCGATGGCGGCGAGAACCAGCGCCACGGCGCCGAAGATGGTAAGCAGCAGCATGTTGAAGCTCTGGCGGGCCGTGGAACGCCCCATCACCTCCTCCATGGTGCGAAGATGCGCCACCGGAAGGCCTCCACTCGAGAGGCGCAACTGCTCGGTGACGGCAGCAAACGCCTGATGGGGGTCGCCGCGGGTGCGCGCTACCCAGATCATCGCGGAGGTGTCGGAGTAGGCCGCAGCATACCAGTCCACGACCTGTGCCGTAGGAACCATCATCATGGGATCGGGAGGGTGGCCGAGGCCGTTGTTGTGGGTGTCGCCCACCAGTCCAATGATGGTCCGCGGCGGTTCGTCAGCCTGCACTCCCATACCCGTGCCGATCTGGATTTGCCGGCCCACAGGGTCCTCGTTGGGCCAGAATCTGTTGGCAAAAGCCTGATTGATGAGCACCACGCCGGGAGCCGCGAGCGTATCGGTCTCCCGGAAATCGCGCCCGCGCAGGATGGGAATCTTGAAGACACTCAGATAGCCGGGCGAAAAACTCATCCATCGGCCGCCCATCCAGCCCTTCTCAGGATGCCCAGCGATTTGGAAGGCCAAAGCGTCGTCGACTTGATTGGGCAGCCAGACCGTCGACGCCGACACTTGCACCCCGGGGATCGCGTTGAGCCGATTGCGAGCGTTCCGCGAAAGCTGAGATATGCCCGCTGTCGTGTGCAGGAGCGACCCGGTCATGGACATCTCGGCCGTGAGGACGTTTTGGGAGTCGAAGCCCGGAGACACCGCGCGCAGGGAAACAAAGGTGCGGATCAGCAGAGCAGCGCCGATCAGCAGCACCACGGCCAGCGAGACCTCGCTCGTGACCAGCAGCGAGCGGGTCTTGCCCGTGCGGAAGCTTGTGCCGGACCGATTGCTGCCCTCCTTCAACGAAGTGTTCAGGTCGATGCGTGAGCCGGCGAAGGCGGGGAAGAGCCCGAACAGAACACCCGTGAGCAGCGCAACGGCGAGGGTGAAGGCGAGGACATGCCAATCGATCGCCACGGCGGCGCCGTTTTCACCGAGGCGGGGTAGACCCGCAGGGCTGACCGCGAGCAGTGCGCGCACACCGGCAAACCCCAGAACCAGGCCGAGCGCGGCGCCCGCAACGGCCAACAGCACACTTTCCGCCAGCAACTGGCGGATGATCCGCGCGCGACTTGCGCCCAGTGCGGAGCGTATGGCCAACTCCCGTTTGCGTCCGGAGGCACGCACGAGCAGCAGGTTGGCGACGTTGGCGCAAGCGATCAACAGCACCAAGCCAACCGCTCCCAGCATGACCAGCAGCGACCTGCGCGCATCGCCGATGATCAAGTCGCGCAGCGGCTCAACGGCAAATATCTCCCCTTTGCTGGGGCTGCTTCTGGGGAAGATGCGGTAGTACTCTTCCGTGGCGAGCTTCATTTGCGCGTTGGCGGCCTCGAGCGTGATGCCGGGCTTGAGACGTGCGGCGGCCTGAAAGTACTGGTTTCCGTTCGTGCTTTCGGGTTCAAACTGAAAGGGCAACCAGATGTCCGCATCAGGGTCGGAGAAAAACTCCTTTCCGATCACGCCCACGATCGTATAAGGCTCATTGCCCAGCGAGAGCCATTTTCCCACGATGGCCGGATCGCCGCCGAAGCGCCTCTGCCAGAATCCATAGCTCAACACCACCACGTTGCCGCCGTGCGGCGAGTCCTCGAGTGGCGTGAAGGTGCGGCCCAGCATCGCCTTGGCGCCGAAGAGACGGAAATAGCCCTCGGTGACGTGAATGCCGTGGAGTTGTTCGGGCCGGTCCCCAGTGAGGTTGAAGCCTGGGCTGGTGAAGTCGTAAGCGGCAACGTCCTGGAATACGGCGGTCTGCCGCTGATAGAGACGAAAGATCGGAATCGAGGCAAGGTTGGAAGCAAGAAGGCCGCCGCCACTGGCCGGATGATGAAAGAACTCGACCATGCGATCGGCGTCGGGGTAGGTGAGGGGCTTGAGCAGAACCGTGTTGACTACCGTGAAGATGGCGGTGTTGGCTCCGATACCCAGCGCCAAAGCGGCAAGTACGGCGATGGTAAACCCGGGGTTCTTGAAGAACATGTGCAGAGAGTGCTTAATCTCACTCCCGAGATTGCCCATTCATCCACCCCATTTTCCACTCAGAACCTCAGAGCCAGACTATAGCATGATGTAGGTTCGACGAGACCCTGTTCCGCCCGGGATTTCCGATTTGGACCCGTTGCTCGTCTGCATCGTACGCCTCTCCCGCCATCGACACCACGAAACTCATCATTAGATCAGGCCCCAGCCAAGATCGCGGGTAACAAGCATGAAGTCCGATGGCGAGAATCCTCCGACCGCTATCGCGCGCACATCCAGGCGGGTGACCGCCGCACCCCGCTCGCCCCGCTTATGGCCAAGCGCGCCAAGCGGTCAAGGCCCTCCAGAGTGTTTTGTTCCCAATTGTTCCCAAACGGGCGCGCGGGAAGGGAAAAACGCGGACCAAAGCCATTGAAAACAGAAAGGAAAGTGGTCGGGGCGCCCAGATTTGAACTGGGGACCTCTTGGTCCCGAACCAAGCGCGCTACCAGGCTACGCTACGCCCCGGAAAAGCAGCTATCAGACATCGGGTTTCAGGTGTCAGCGAGCTGTCCTGGCGCCTGAAACCTGGTTTATTGGTCGGGACGGCCAGATTTGAACTGGCGACCCCTTGCACCCCAAGCAAGTGCGCTACCAGGCTGCGCTACGTCCCGATACTGCCGCGGCAGGTGACGCGTAGATCCCATGACATGCCGACGCTTGACACTCATCACCCGCCACTGCTTTTTTATCACTTGCGCGAAAGCATTGTCAAGATGGACTGCAACTCGTGGCGGATAGCGCGTAGATGCGAGGTATCGGAAGCGGGAGGAAACAGGCGCTGTTGTTGCTCGGCCCGACTCTCGGAGTGAGGGGTCAGGAGCTTTCGCGCGCCGGAGATTGTGAAGCCTTTCGTATAAAGCAATCGCTTGATCTCCAGCACCATTTCGACATCCTGGCGGCGGTAAAGCCGGTGCCCTGATTTGGTCTTGTTGGGTTTGAGCATCGGGAACTCAGTCTCCCAGAAGCGCAGGACATACGCCTTGGTATGGGTCAGCTTACTCACCTCGCCGATTCGAAAATAGAGCTTGTCGGGGATAAAAGTTTCGGGAGGCACGGCGTTGCGGGAGCGGCGAGCGCGCGGTGGTCGAATTCGAGGCATTCAGGACCTCAAGCAATGGTTGAAGATCAACTTCAAGCCATCTTAGAGAACTGCGCGGGAAGCGTCAAGGACCAGCGAAAGCGGCAGTGTCCTGGCTTGAGTGAAGCGCGACCTTCAGGCTGGCATAGGCCCCGAGGTGTCGGGGCACTATGAGTCAAACCAGGACGCTCCCAGACTAAGGGCACGTCATTCACTATTTCCCTGCAAAACCCTTATGATGGAGTATACTGCCACGTTTCGTGGGCAGGTACCCGGAAGTGATTACGGGACCGGAAAACGAGAGGAATTCTCTAACTGGAGAGGGTCCGTCATGGCGAAGCTGATCATTGGGATCGACGTTGGGGGAACTAAAGTGGCAGGCGGGTTAGTGACCTTGAAAGGGCAACTGGTGAAGTCGCTGGTCGTCCCCACTCGCGCGGAGAAAGGGTTCAAGACCAGCTACAGCCAGATCGTACATTTGATTGAAAGGCTCATAAAGCTTGCAGGGGGCAAGGAAAATGTGGTGGGGATCGGCATCTGCGCACCCGGCCCGCTCAACCCCAAAGCGGGGATCGTCATCAATCCTCCGAACCTCCCGGGGTGGCGCAACATCCAGTTGTCACATTTGCTTGAAAACCACTTTCACCTTCCAGCTAAACTCGAAAACGACGCCAACGCGGCAGGGCTTGCCGAAGTCCTTTTTGGGGCCGCGGTGGGCTACCGGGACGTGTTCTATGTGACCGTCAGCACCGGGGTTGGAACGGGCGTCATCATCAACAAGAAAATCTATCATGGCAAGAACGGGGTGGGGGGCGAGGGCGGACACGTTTCCATCGACTTCCACAGCCCCTATCGCTGCGGATGCGGCACGCTGGGCTGCATCGAAGCGCTGGCGGCCGGCCCCGCCCTGGCTCGCCGGGCGCGTGTTGCCCTCGAACAGGAACACAGCCGGCCAAGCCTTCTGCGCGAACTCTCGGGAGGTGACCTGCGGAAGATCGACCCCGTCATGATACAGCAGGCGGCACGCAAGGGAGACGAGTTGGCAAAGTCCATCATCGACGAGACAGGATTTTTCTTGGGCGCGTGGCTGGGAGGGATGATGTCGTTATTCGACCCGGAGGCGATCATCATTGGGGGCGGAGTAGCGCAAATCGGCAAGCCGCTTTTCGACAAAATCCGTCAGACGATGCCCAGTTACACGATTAACCGGCGGTTTGTTGCGGATCTCCCGATCCTGCCGGCCAAGCTGCAAAAGAACGTCGGCGTTTTCGGGGCCGCAAGCGTTTTTCTTCCCGCCGGTGAAGAGGCAGAGAGCGCTTCCTAGTCCTGCTCGAAGCGTGAGAACGAACGGTCGATGGTCAAAGACAGACTCACCTTGGCATTCGCCACGTAATAAGCAAGCGCGTCCCGGTAAAAGGCCAGGCTCCGTTCGCGGATCGAGGCTTCGGGCTCTTGGGCATGAACCATGTGGTTGATTTCGTGCAACAGGATGCTGAGCAATTGCAGTCGCAGGCGCGCGGCATGGAACTCCTGCAGGCGGCTTCCGGCCGCGAATTGAGCATCCAGCGCGATATCCGATAAAGGCAACGCTACCCAAGTCTCCACGCGCTCGAAAGCGATATCCAATTCTCCTGCCGGATCGCCCCCCAACGCATCGTGAGCTTCGGCAAAGGGCTGCTCCTTTACGATTACATGCCGATGCCCCAGGCAGCCGCAGATGTTGGTGCGGTGAAACTGGATGATGACTAATCTTGGGGAGTTCTCAAGGATTTGTTCATAAGTGTTCCGGCACGCTTGCGGAGCGTCGCCCCAGTCACGCTCGACGGCGCGCACCATCTCCAGGGCTTTAAGCGAATCGCGACGCGCGTGCGCCACCACCACTAACGGCCCGACTCGATCCGGGAACGCAGCCAATGCATAACGGCGGCCGGCTAACCGCTCTCGCCAACGAATCCAACGTGGGCGAGAATCGAGATAGGCCTTCAAGGCGGCGATCGTTATTGTCGTCTCCTGCACCATAAAAACCGGTGGCCGCTTGTCGATGCAAGAACTCCTCTCCTCCGTGGAGGAGGGGAATCGCGTAGTCTCCGCGTTGCGCCCTCAATCGACAATCGTCAATCGTCAATCGTCAATTCCAAGATCGGTTTCTCGTTCGAAGCCAGGATGTCGCTCGGCAGCCCGAGCCAACTCGCCAGGGTCGGCGCCACCTGCGTCAAAGCTATGCAGCCCAGGTTCCGGCCGGGACTGATGTCAGGGGCGGCTGCGATAAACGATGCGCCCAAGCCGGGACGCGTTGGCAACTGGCCGTGGGTGCCTCGATCTTTGACGGTGTCTCTTACCAGCGGCCCCTCAAAGCGATCCGAAAAGTACACTCCGGGCACGGCGTCGAGGCTGAGTTCCGCATCCGGGTCGGCGGACAGCGCTTTGAGCCGGGCGCGATCCACGACTTCTTCCACGACCCCGGCCTCGACCAGCCGTTTCACCGCCCGCCGCAGTGATGCTCGCTCGGCTGCCGAGGGCTCCTCCAGCCAATAAACGGCGAACGATCCTCCCGCGTGGACGGCCCCCAGCTTGCCCAGTTCGGGCGCGCCATCAGCCACTTTGCCGAAAAGCCCTTCTTCCGCTAGAACCGAAAGTGGCGCAGCCTCTTTCTCAACGGGCACAAAACCGTGGTCGGAAAGGACGACCAGAGTGGGCGACTCACTTTCCAGAAAGCAGTTCCGAAAGCGTCCGATTTCTTCATCCGTCAGCTCGATCCCGGCCAGGGCCTGCGGCGAGGTCGGCCCGAACTGGTGGGCCAACTGGTCGTAGTGAACAAAGTGGACGAGGAGAAGATCCGGCCGGTAGCGAGCCCAGATGTAAAGCGCGGCCTCGGAGCGCAGCCGGTCGGGGGTCGCCGTACCGAGAATCGGATCGAGCGCCTTGATCACGTCGGGAAACAATCCCCGCGTGGAGTGGCGGGCGGCGGTCGTGAAGTCCTGATGCGGGTCCGCAAGCTGCGGATCCCATATCTCAGGAATGTTGTAATCAATTGCCGCCCCCACACTCACCGGCCAACTGACGGCTGCGGTCTTGCGTCCCGTGGCGCGAACCACGTCCCAGAGAGCGGGGACGTGCAACGCGCGGGAAAACCAGCACCACGGCCGAGCCTTCTCGGTAGGGTCGAGCGATGCCAGGTGGCTGTAGATTCCATGCGCACTCGGAGGCACGCCCGTCACCAGGCTGGCATGGGCCGGATAGGTTGTCGTCGGATAGACGCTTTCGACGAGGTCGGCGCTGGCGCCGGCGCTGACGAGTTCGAGCAGATTCGGAATCTTCAGCCCGAACTCTTGCGGCCGCCGGTAAAAGTCCGGCCGCATCCCATCCACGGAAAGCACCACCAAGCGCGATGGCAGGGAGTTGCCCTTCATTGATTTAATCCCCCTTGCGGGGCGCTTCGAGTCATTTCAGGACGCCGCCACTTCCAGTCTACTGCCCCGCGAGGCACAAGAGGGGCAGCCAAAGCCTTTTGAGAGACCGACAGCCTATTGTATAATAACAGTTTGATGGCGATGGGGTTCGCCTTGCGAACCGTCTCATAATTATGGGACTGATAACCCCTATCACGACTTCAGGTCATGGTAGGGGTTTTTGTTTTGCGCCCCTTCCTGGCCCGCGCGCTATGAGGTGTTTGTGAATACCTTGCCGACCCTTTCACCTGCCCATGCCGGCGCCCTGGCGGCGCGCATGCTCATCCTCGAAGAAGACTGCCGTGAAATCGAACGCAACCTTGATGGATTCCACGGGATTCTCTACGAATACGCGGGGGAGATCCCGGAAAGCGCAAAACAGCGGATGCGCGAGACGCTGGCCGAGATTCTCGCTAAGCTCGAAGTCATCAGCCTGGAGTTGGGACTTCGCAAGCAGGTGGTTGAATTGGACAGGCTGATCGAATCGCGTCTTTCCCGCATCTGGGTCACCTTGCACGAAAGCAAGTCTCGCGGCTTGCGCGGGTACGGCGTCGTGCCCGAGGAGCTGAAGAAGTATTTGGACCCCCGCATGGATGGGATTCTGTCGCTGTTGACTGATCTGCGCGAAACGCTTCGGGAGGCAAAACGGTGAGCGCAGCGCCGGGAGGCGTCAGCACCGGACTCGCAGCGACGCAGGATGTCGATGGCGCGGCCCGACTTCTCCGCTTGGCCGACCTGGGTGAAGAACTCGGGACGAATCGTGCGGCCGACGAAGCCCGCGAACTGGCCGCACGTGTTTCGGAGGGCCGCTTCTACGTGGCGTGCCTCGGCCAGTTCAAGCGGGGCAAGTCGACGCTGATCAACGCGCTGATCGGCGCGCCGATTCTTCCCGTGGGTTTCATTCCAGTTACCGCCGTGCCCACTGTCATCCGCTTTGGAGAGCGCGAGAGCGCGCGAGTGCGCGGGCGCGACGCGTCCTGGCGCGAAATCGCCGTCCCGGATCTGGGCGAGTACGTATCCGAAGAGCACAATCCTGAAAACGCCAAGGGAATCGCAGGCGTGGAAGTGTTTGTGCCCAGCCCAATGCTTGCCTCGGGCATGTGCCTGGTGGATACACCCGGGCTGGGATCGGTGTTTACCGGAAACGCGGCGGCCACCGAGTCTTTCATCCCCCACATCGATGCGGCGCTGGTGGTGATCGGCGCGGACCCGCCGCTGGCGGGCGAGGAATTGGCCCTGGTCGAAGCGGTGGGGCGGAACGTCGAAGATCTGATCCTGGTCATCAACAAGGCAGACCGGACTACGGACGAAGAAAGGGCTGCGGCCGCAGGTTTCACGCGACAGTTGCTGGAAAAACGGCTGCAGAGGCCTGCCGGACCCGTCTTCGAAGTGAGCGCCGCAGAACGCTTGGAGAATCGTGGGCCGGATCGCGATTGGGGGAAGCTGCTCGCGGCGCTTGGTCAGCTTGTTGAGGGCTCCGGCCGGCATTTAATCCGGACAGCCTGCGAGCGGGGAATCGAGCGGCTGAGCGAACAGTTGTTGGCCATCATCAACGAAGAGCGCGAGGCGCTGGAGCGGCCCCTCGAGGAATCCGAACGGCGAATCACTGCCCTGAAGGAAAGCCTGGGCGCGGCAGAGCGCTCGCTGCGAGAGTTGGGATTCCTCTTCATGGCCGAGCAGCATCACCTTTCGGATGGGCTCGTCGAGCGGCACAAGGCGTTTCTCGCTTCACTGTCGCCCCGAATCGATGAGGAATTCGAAAGGGCGCTCCAATTGCTCGCGCGCGGCATGGGACCTGCCTATCGCCGGAGTGCGATGCGCGAGGCGCAGAACGTGGCTCGCCGGCACATCCTGCCCTGGCTGCAGGCTGAACAACTGGAAGCGGAGAAGGAATACCGGCGAGTCGCGCGGCGATTCGCGCAGGCGGGCAACGAATTTCTGAAGAAGCTTGCGGACGCGGGCATTCACGAAATCGCGCGCCTGCCGCACGCACTCGACCCGGAGGCGGGATTTCTGGTCCGGTCCCGATTCACGTTTCACGACCTCGTCGAGGTCGCGCAGCCCGCGTCGCCGTTGCGGTGGGCCGCCGATCTGGTGCTGGGCGTTTTTCGAGCCTATCGCGTGATCGATGCCGACGCGCGGCGGTTTCTTGCGCACCTGCTGGAGACCAACTGCACGCGCGTGCAGAGCGACATCCTCAATCGCGTTCAAGAGAGCCGCAGCCGCCTGGAGGTGGAGATTCGCAAGCTGCTGCACGAGATCCGCCGCATCGCTGAACAAGCTCTCGCGCATGCCCGCGCCACGCAAGCGGAAGGAGCGCCGGCCGTCCAGGCGGCCCGCGCGCGCCTGGATCGCCTGGAACTCGAGATACGGCAGTTGTAGCGGCGAGCCGGCAGCGCCAGAACCGCGCCTTATCGGATCGAGAGCGGGTCCTTCGTCTGCAATAGGGTTACTCATATGGCCTTGGATGAACTTCACGCACGCCGCCTCGCCACCGTGATCTTCGTGTTCGAAGCCGCCCTTGACCGGTTAGACCTGCTGCTGAAGACGATCGAGACGGCGAGTGGAGTTGAACCCTCGGATTTTAAGCCGGAGCAAGTCCGCCGGGCGCGCGAGACGATGGCAGCCGTTCGAGCCAGGCTAGCTGCCTCAGCCGAACGATTCTCGGTTCAGGCTCGCAAACCGGTCCCCAAGCAGGTGGTCGCGGCGGAACTTTCGCGGCTGTGGGTGGTTCTCGAGAATGCGCGGCCGGAGCGGATGAAGGGCTACGGCAGGGAATTCAGTCCGGAGGACAAGGCCGATTGGGACATAATGATCGAAGGGCTGATGTCTGACATCAAGGAAATCCGCCGCACACTCATCAAGAAAGACATCAAAACATGATGTGGGCGCGCGATTTTTGCCCCGAATTTGAGTTCGTTTTAAGTTCGTTTTCAATAACATACTTGGTTCGTTCGTATTGTTTTTGTATTCTTCGCGCGTTCCTTTCCGCTTAGGATCTGACTGACTTAAAGTCTCCTTGGCGCGCCGTCCGCTAAGGCTTCCCTCCTCGTGGAGAGAGGGAGTAGGGAGTGGAGGGCCGTGTCTTGACCGCGCCGGCCAACCACCCCTGACCCCTCCGTAGCAAGGAGGGGAATTCCGCCGTGAATGTCATCCGTTGGGAGGGGCCGGCGGTTCGTGGAAGGCGCGTTCGACATGGGCCAACACCTGGAGCCTGACAGAGGGTTCAGATTACCACGATGCTAGCCTCTTGTCACGTGAAAAATGCGACCGTGGGGGACACTTTGACGTCTCGCCGTGCAGTTTTACGGCACGCCCCTCTGCTCTTCCGTCCCGGAAACAAGTGAACTGACTGGCGCCGGGATGCGTATTGCCAGATGAGCATGGTTATTCGACAAGCGGCCAGACCCGCCCAGCAAAAGATCTTGCTACCCCATAGCCACCTGTCACGTCAATCTGAGAAAGCCCTTTGCAAGGAAGGAGCCCTACGTGTTTTCAACCTTTCGGTTTAGCACTTATTCCTTTGGATTTATCATTGTCTTTCTCTCATCCGTCACCGGCTTCGGTCAAACGCAAGATTATCTGTCGGAACTCGCCATGGCCCGCCAGGAGGTGATTCAGACCGAAGCGCTGGCCATTCAAACGCTCGATCTGGGGGAACCGCACCCGGGCAAGAACCACTTCAGCGCGCTCGTCAAAAACAAAACCGACAAGATTCTGACGCTGGGGCTGGATTTGCGAGCCGAGCCGGGCGTTTGGCCCTATGGCTGGCAAGTGCAGTCTCTCTTTCTAGTTTGGCCACAGGGCGACAGGCAGATCGAGGCGGAATACGAGTTCAATCATCTGACCCCGGAGTCCACGTTGCGCGTCCGGTTCTTTTTCCCGGAAGTCGCTGCCGGCGGCGTGACGCAATTCGGAGCCCCGTTCTTCCAAAAGAAATACTTCGTCGGCAAGGGAAACAAAGCCGTGGACTACGATCCTTCGCAGCGTTTCGAGGAATATTCCAGCGAGCACTTCCGAATCTACTTCTTCCCCGCTTCCCTCGCGGCGCGAGACCACAACTCCATCGCCGCGCAGCGGGAATCGGCTTTCCGGAAGATCTCCGGCCTGCTCGGCGTGGCCGATTCCGAACCCGTCCGGCTATTCTTCTTCCCCGACGGCGAAACGAAAACGCACGACACGGGGCACACGGGCGACGGCTGGGCGTTCGATCGCACGATTGTCGAGGTCTATAACGACCAGACGAGGCTGGATCCTTACCACGAGTTGACCCACATCCTGGCGGGCCGGCTCGGCGATCCTCCCGCGCTTTTCAATGAAGGCTTCGCGGTCTATGTCTCGGAGTTGTTGGGCGCCGACGCGTTGAAATCGCTCGGCTCACCGGGGATGAAAGTGGATGAGGCCGTCGTAGCGCACCGGAAGGAAGGGAAGTTCATACCGCTGGACAAACTGTTCGCCTTTACGGATATCGGCCCGGATGAAAGCCAGCCGACGATCAGTTATCCGGAATCCGCCTCATTCGTGAAATTCCTGATTGCGAAATTCCAGCTCGAAAAGTTCCGGCAGGCGTACAAGTCTCTTGAGAACAGCGACGACCCCGCCACGCTTCGCAAGAACCAGCAGACTTTCCGCGACATCTTCGGCAAGCTGCCTTCGGAACTCGAGCCGGAGTGGTTGGGGAACCTTCGAACTGAAAGGAAATAGACCACCCAAACGGCTTGGCGCAGTCACTTCGGCGCGGGCAGCCCGTACCGGTCATTCGGTGCGAAGAAAGCCGGAAGCCGCTACTCGTGACGCCGGGGGGCAGAATGCGGCGAGACAGGTCTCGTCCTCCACAGGGGTGGCGCATACATCATTAGAGATGTATGCGCCACTTAGGATCGTCGGCCCCGTGAAATGCCGCAAGTAAGAACGGAAGACTCGCCGATTCGATCGGTTGCGCCACCCGCCAGCGGTTATTGCTCTGACGTAAGGAATTCAAAATTGGCAAATGCGAACGAATTGGGGCTCGTACCATTGCACGATGCGCTGATGCGCCAGTCGTTCCCAGAACCCACGGTGCCATCGGCCAAGATGTCCTGGCCCGATACCGTGTTCGTGCCGACAGCCGGACCAATAACAAACCCCACGAGCTGTTCACTTACGGACGGCGGATTTGCAGGAGCGCCAACCGCTGTGACAACGAACTGCCCGCTGCAGTCGTACTCAGGCGCACCTGTGACAGTCACTTGAAACGTGTCCCCTACAGGAATGGTTGTCCCGTTGGCGACACTCTCGCCCGTCGTGATGTCCTCAACTGAAATCGTGATACTTGCGGCCGCCGGGCCGCCCCAGGCAGTCTGCGCTTGGGAGAAGGTCGTATCCTCACTGTTATAAACGAATACCGCTAGCGGATCTCCGACCTTATAGGATGCGCAACCCGTTCCGTAGCTCCCACCAAAGCCAGTGAAAATTATCTGATTATCGGCCCAATACGTGTAATAAAGTGTAACGGAGTCCGGCGACCCGCCCCAATCGCCGAAGCCGGCCTCGAAAAGTGACGACCTGGCGCCGCAGTGAGATCGAAAGTCGACGACCTTGAAATAGTTCAGGTCTGCGGCTGTGCCGGGAGAGGGCATGTTCGAAGGGAATGGGCCGAATCCGGACCCGTGCACAATCATTTGCAGGTTAGCCCCAGTTCCAGAGAGTTCCACAGAAGTAATCTGCGGTGTCGATACACTGCAAGGGACGTTCCCACCCCAGGTTCCTGCGTGCTGCGAAACTGAATTCCACACAGCAATATTCACGGCGTCGCAGGGCTGTCCGCCGAACCTTGAGATGGCAATCGTACTGTCTGACCAGGATGCGTACGTGAGGACGTTGGCATCACCCGTGTACCCCCACTCGCCGCGCCCCACCTGGGCGGCGTCGCCGAGATGGAAGTTGCCTACGTCGCCGCGATATGGCAGGGGAACCGTAGGATGACCGAACCCACTGCCCTTAAGCGTCAAGCTGTAGTTCCCTGCGGAGCCGGTAAACTGGACGGAATTGATCTGTGGTGTTTGCGCCAGCAAACTCGCCGCGCACAGGCTGAGCGCCAACCACAGCACCGCAACGCCGCAGAGTATACGCCACGGCATCGCCACTGAAGAACCCTCGATTTTGAAAGCAATTGTCTTCATATGTCCTCCTAATTCAGGTAAACGCTGGGCGTTTCCTGGATTGAAATTCTGCGAAGGCTCAACGCGTCCCGAACCGAAAGGTTCGCCAGACATTTACCGCATTGGCCGCGCGGATTGTCTCGAACCCGCCTCAGCCATGCCGACAACTCTACGGCCTCGGATAGCGCGTGAGCTTCAACGATGCAGGTTGGATACTCCGGTTGACTTTGAGGCGTCAAGCGACATATAACGTCACGTTACGACAGCCCTGACGCACGCGAGGTAGAGGTCTGCCGATGAGCGACACGTCGTCCGAGAGGAAGCTGGCGGGTTGGAAAGAGATTGCTAACTACCTGAATACCTCGGTCCGTACAGCTCAGCGATGGGAGCACGAACTCGGGCTACCCATCCATCACGTAGGAAGCAGCAAGGGATACTCCGTACACGCCGATGTAGGGGAACTTGACGTTTGGCTCAACGGGCGAGAGGGAATTGCAACCTCCTCACTCGAGCAGCCCGAGCCGGTGACGGCAAGCGCCACGAAGCGCGAGACTTGGCGGCGACCTTCGAGATTGATCGTGATCGCCGTGATTGCAGTCGTCCTGGCAGGCTCAACTCTTGCGGTACTACGCTTCGGCGTTTCTCACACTCCTAAGGTCAGCTCGATCACCTTTTCTGGACAGCAGATGTTGGCTTGGAGCAACGGTAAGGTGTTGTGGTCATATGATTTTGGCCAACCGGCGCGGAACCTGCCGCCCGACGAGGTGGCACGAAGACTCCACATTTTTCGCTCCGGCGAACTGATTGTAGCTGCCCCGCTGCTGCAGTTAGAGACTGGAATTTCGACGGATGCCGTTTACCGCTTCTCAGCGGCCGGAAAGGTCTTATGGCGGCACGTCTTCGCAGAGCGAGTTCGATTTGGAGGCGAGGAATGCGGCCCTCCATGGGTCGCGCTCGCCCTAATGGAGACCGAGAACGGGAGGAACACCTCGGCTTGGTGTGCGATCGCTAGTCACTTGAAATCCGTTGGCATCGTGATAAAGGTTGACCCCAATGGCAACACGACAAACTGGTTCGTAAACTACGGGCACTTAGGGCAGCTAAAAGAATTGCATGTCCGCGGCGGTCCATACCTGTTGGCGGGTGGGATCAATAACGAATTCAACACTGGGACTCTGGCGCTGCTGGACGAAACCAGACCTTGCGGTCATTCGCCCCAAACTGGAGCGCTTGCCGAGTGTGAATCGTGTCCCGCCGGACAACCTTACCGCTATTTTCTGTTTCCTCGGTCCGAGGTGATTCGGGTCGTGGGCCCACCGTACAATGGGGTTCTGGAGATTGTTGTGGGCAATGGCAAGATCCAGGTGATGACAACTGAAGGCCTGGAAAGGTCGTCAAGTATTTGGGCCCTGTACGACATTTCCGAAGCACTCGTCCCGCGGTCCGTTTTCTTCAGCGACTATTACTGGTTCGAGCACGAGAAGCTTAGTGCCGAAGGCAAGATCAACCACGCTCCCGCTGCTTGTCCCGAGCGCCTCAAGCCAATCACGGTACGTGATTGGAGTCCCAGTGAGGGCTGGAAGGATATCATGCTCCCGCCCGATCAATCGAGAATCCCCAAATGAGAAGATGCCCGGTGGATACCTTGCTCGACGCGCTCGGCGGCCGCCGGGCTGTTCTCGACAATTTCCTGCCGTAAAGAGATCGGTGGCGCATTACACTGGTGTCGCGTTACCAAAGAAAGTGAAACAGCAGATGGTTTGTCACCCTGAGCGCAACGAAGGGTCGCTGCAGTTTTTTCCTCAGTGAAACTACGGGGATGCTTCGCTTCGCCCAGCATGACAGCTTACGCCGGGCGAGTTTTACCTATTTGCGTAATGCGAGACTCGTCCGCAGCCGCTGGCACCTGCTCTTCACCTGTGCAGTTCGACCACATCCTTGTCGGCAAGAAGATAATCGCGGTTGACCATCTGGCCCTCGAATTTGCCGTGTCCCCAGACGCGCGCATACTTGAGTTGGGAGAGAAAATCGTGGTGGACGTTCGTCGCCAGGTCGATCAGGCGGGAGCCGCGCTTTAAGATGTAAGGCGCTATCATTTCGAGTTTTTTCCCGGGGGCCTTCGTATAGACCCGGATCACCTCCAGCAGGTCAAAGGCTTGGAGGCGGAGTTCATCCAGTCCCTGGCCCGTGGCGGCCGATACCGGGAGCATCAGAAAGCGCCAGCCGTAGATATCCTTCAGGAGTTCGAACATGTCCGGGGCGCCGTCGATATCGAGCTTATTGGCGACCAGCAGGCTGCGCTTGGCAAGCCAGCCTGTGGCGTTCGGCACCTCGCCGGCACCGATGTGCACCTTGGCTTGGGCGAGTTGGCCGAGAGTCGTCTCAATATCCTCGAGAATGTCAGGATCGCTCAGGTCCACCACCTGGATCAAGGCGTCGGCGTTGCGAATGATCTGATAAAGCCAGGACTCAGAGAAATCGGGGTGAACCGGCGGCAGGTCCACAAGCTGAATCTGAATGTCCTCGAACTTCATCATGCCCGGCAAGGGAACGCGGGTTGTGAAAGGGTAGTCGGCCACCTCCGGCATGGCATGGGTCAGTTGGCGGACCAGCATTGATTTGCCGCCGTTGGGCGGTCCAACCAGCGCCACTTGGCCGGCTCCCTCTTTGTCGATGCGGTGGATGATGCCGGCTCGGCTGACCGGCTTCCTGGCCTGTTCGGTGCGCAGCTTGGAGATGCGCCGCTTCAGGTCGGCCTGCATTTTTTCCGTCCCCTTGTGGCGGGGGATGGTGGCCATCATCTCTTCCAGCGCAGCCAGCTTTTCTTCCGACGTCGTGGCAGCCTTGAACCGGCGTTCAGCTTCCATGTATTCGGGGGTGAGGTTCGCAGGCATAAGAGCAGTGATGAGTGACGAGTCCGGTAGGTATTGTACTCGGGGATTCTGGCAAGGGGAAGAGAGTCGGCAGTGGGCAGGTGGGCAGATGGGCAGGTCGGCAGGTGGCGATCGTCGGTTCCTTGCTTTGCGGGCTTTGCGCGCCACAGCTTCCGGATCACACGTGCGTTTTCCTTGACATTTCTTGAATTTCTGCTATAACAGAAAAGACTGATATGACGACCCTGAATCCAGCTAAGAAGAAGTTCATCCTGCACTGGGGAGAAATGGGCGCGCGCTGGGGTATTAACCGCACCGTCGCCCAGACTCACGCCCTACTGCATGTCTCTTCTGCGCCGCTCACGGCCGAGGAGATTGCCGGCACCCTAAGCGTAGCCCGTTCGAATGTTAGCACGAGCATCCGCGAGTTGCAGGGGTGGGGACTGGTCCGAACGGTTCACGAAATGGGCGACCGCCGGCAGCACTTTGAGTCCATCAAGGATGTCTGGGAGATGTTCCGGATCATTATCGATCAGCGGAAGCGAAGAGAGATTGATCCTACCATCGATCTGCTGCGTCTTTGCATTTCCGAACTTCGAGGGGAAAACGAAGAGGATGCGTACACCAAAGCACGACTACAGGAGATATTTGAGTTCTTCTCGGATGTAGAGGCCCTGTACACGGACATACGCCAGTTTCCAGTTGGGACCTTGCGCTCGCTGGTCAAGGCAAGGGGCAAGGTCCGGCGATTTCTGTCCGCCCGAACCAAGCGATAAAATTTTTTGCGCATTATTTTCAGTAATTACAGAAGCTACGGAAATATCAGGCAGGATAGCACAAACCAATTCCGACTGGAGGATTTGCCGATGACACCCTCGATACTCTTTCTGACGGGCTTGACCATAAGTCTCGCGACCTCTTTCGCGATTGTGGTCTACCTCAGAGTCCCACTGCGGCGCATTCTGGTGGAACTTTGCGGAACCGGCGACCGTGCCGCATTCTGGGCCGCGTTTACCGACGTCTCCATCATGCTTGTGCCTCTGATTTTTACCCTTCAATATGCACCCGAGCTGAAGGAGGGGCAGTCTGCCGTTCTGGAAATTGCAGCGCAGCTCAAATGGGCTCTGGCAGGTCTTTTGGCCACGGTAGTTCTGGTGGGGTGGATTCTTAGCGGATTCATCCGCCGACGGCCTCTGCCAAACAGGCAGAGCAGCGGTGAGACACATTAGGGCAGGGAGGTACGTATGGAAGAAAAGCGCGAGCGGCTGAACATTGTCACGGGTGCCTTCGGCTTCTCGGGAAAATACATCACCGGCCGGTTGCTGGCGAGCGGCGAGCGGGTACGAGCACTGACAAACCACGCTCCTCATGCTCCGACCATCGACGTAGCGCGTTTGGAGTTCCGCAACTCGCAGGCGCTGGAGCGCAGCATGGCCGGCGCGACGGTTCTCTACAATACCTACTGGGTGCGCTTCGCATACCGTGGGGTCAGCCATGATACGGCGGTGGAGAATACGCGGGCACTGATCCGCGCGGCAGAACGGGCGGGAGTCAAAAGAGTCGTCTACATCAGCGTCACCAATCCCTCGCTCAATTCGCCATTGCCGTACTTCCGAGGGAAGGCGGCCGTGGAAGACATCATTCGGTCGTCTTCTCTGTCTTACGCAATTCTCCGACCGGCGTTGGTGTTCGGGAGTGAGGACATTCTGATCAACAATATAGCGTGGCTGTTGCGGAGATTTCCGTTCTTCGCGGTTCCAGGTGATGGAGAATATGGCATCCAGCCGATTTCTGTTGATGACTTGGCGGCGCTGGCTGTCGAAAACGGCCATAGGCAAGAGAGTAGGGTGATAGACGCCGTCGGCCCGGAGACGTACAAATATGTAGACCTCGTGCGGCTCATCCGTGAATCAATCCACAGTCCTAGCAGTATAGTCTGCGCACCCTCCCCCATCGTGCGTTTGGCGTCGGGGCTTCTCGGCCTCATGGTCCGTGACCTCGTTCTGACAGGCGAAGAAATCAAAGGGCTAATGGCTAACTTGCTCGTCTCGCATCAGTGTCCTACGGGCAGAGAGAGCCTGCGCGAGTGGCTTCGAGAAAAAGCTGATCACCTAGGTATCAAGTACTCCTCGGAGATCGAACGGCACTACAGCACAAATAGCCGAACGGCGAGCTACTGACAGGTGCGCGCCTAAAAACACGCATGGCGCCCCTAAGGCATCTACGACCTGCGGCGCGGAATCGGCGCGCATGGTATGATTGCGGGTTCAGGTTCCTTTAAGGAGGTGCTGATTATGCGCAGCCGGACACGGCGAGTGCTGCTGATGAGTTTCTTTGCCCTGTTGTTTGTCGCGCATGACGGCGCGATTCGGGCCCAGCCGGGGAACGGGAATGCGATGGCGGAGTTGCGCGCCCCCGCGGGTGTTCGGCCGGTCAAGATCGATCTTGGCGGGGAAACGATACTTCCCAACGGCCGCCTGATAACTCCCCTGGGCCGGCACGTGAAGGTGGCCCCTCATCCTTACGGGCTGGCGCTCAGTCCGGACGGCAAAACGCTGGTGACTGCCAACAGCGGAACCCATCCGTTTTCCGCCTCCATCATCACCGAATTGGTCAGCGCCGAACCCCAGGTGGCTCAAATCCCGCCGGGTTTCAATCCGGCCGACGCCGACCCGGACAGCGTTTTCATGGGTGTCGCGGTGGGGCCGGACCACCGAACGCTTTATCTCTCCGAAGGGAACAACGGCAGGATTGGCATCTTTGATCTGGTGACTCACCAGCGCCTCTACTCGGTGAGTATTGACGGTGCGTTCCAAGGCAAGACCTATGCTAATAGCCTTACGGCCTCGGCCCAACTTTCGCCCGACGGTCGACGCCTTTACGTTCTTGACCTTGCGCATTTCCGCCTGGTCGTCCTTGATACGGATTCAAAGGATGTCGTCTCGAGCATCTCTGTGGGGCGCATGCCGTTCGGCCTGGCCTTGTCTCCGGACGGCAAATTCGCCTACGTCTCGAACGTGGGCATGTTTAATTACACTCTCGTTCCCGGCTACGACGCGAACCGGCCCAAAGAAACCGGGTTGGACTTTCCTCCGTTCGGGTTCCCGTCAAAGGAAGCAGCCGAAGGCGCGACCGTCCAGGGGAAGACGATTCCGGGGTTGGGCGATCCGAATGTGCCGGAGTCGAACTCTCTTTGGGTGATCGATGCGGCTGACCCCGCCGAGGCCAAGGTGGTGGCCAAAGTTAAAACCGGAGTTCAGGTCGGAGACAAGTCCGTGGGCGGCTCAAGTCCCGGAGCTGTGGTGGCTGGGCACGACCGGGTGTTCGTCTCTAACGCTACCCAGGACAGCATCACCATTCTTGACGCGCATTCGAACCAGGTTGAGAAGACCGTCTTGCTTGAGCCTGCCGACGCCGTGAAGGGATTGCGCGGCCTGCTTCCTTTCGGCATGGCGCTCAGTCCCGATGAAAAGCGGCTTTACGTGGCCTGCGCGGGAATCAATGCCGTTGCGGTGCTGGACACGGGCGGCGGAAACGTATTGGGTTACTTGCCTACGGCGTGGTTCCCGGCGCGGCTCGCGCTGAGCCCCGATGGCTGGACTCTTTATGTGGCCAACGCGAAGGGATTTGGCGCTGGACCCAACGGCGGGCCGAACTTTCACGAGGGGCCGGAAGGAACTTACATTGGAGACATCACGCATGGATTCGTCTCCATCGTTTCCATCCCGGACGAGGGCCAATTCAAACAAACCACGGCACAGGTGCTCAAGAACAACGGCTTTGTAACCGCGCCTCCTGCCGCGACGCGCAGCGCAGAGTTTCCTGTTCCTCCGCCGGCGCAGCCCAGCACCAAGATTCACCACGTCGTCTTCGTGGTTCGAGAAAACCGGACATATGACGAGGTCCTCGGAGACGTGAAGATCGCGGGTGCAACAGTGGAAGGCGAACCCAGCCTGGCTCGCTGGGGTGAGAGCGCTCGGGTGAGAGACAAGGATGAACCGGTCGTCGTAGAAAAAGCCACGGTCACGCCTAATGCGCACGCCTTGGTGCGAAGGTTTGCCTTCAGTGACAACTTCTACGTGGACTCCGACGTTTCGGTGGACGGTCACCACTGGTTGGTGGGGAATTACCCGAACGAAGTGCTCGAAACGGAATGGCCGGCCTCCTACGGCCGCAAGCTTAGCTTTGTGGCCGACGCGGACGCCCCCGGGCGCATCAGCATGGAATGCGGAAACCCCTGCCCCGAAACTTTTCTCGAGGCGGGCTCGCTTTGGGAGCACCTGGCAAGGCACCACGTCACGTTCCGAAACTACGGCGAGGGAGTTTCGTTTCCGGGCAGCGAAGGCGGAGAAGGTGTCATGCCGACCGGCAACCGGGAAGCAACCAACATGCCCATGCCCGAGGTCCTCTTCGAAAACACCTCCCGAGACTATGCAACCTTCAACACCAACATCTCGGACCAGTACCGCTTTGGGCAGTTCCAACGCGAGTTCCAGATTCGCTTTGCAAGCGGCAAAGAGCCGCTGCCGCAATTCCTCTACATCTGGCTGCCTAACGATCACACGGCCAAGCCGCGTCCTCAAGATGGCTACCATTATCGCGCTTCCTATGTTGCAGATAACGATCTGGCGCTGGGAAAGCTGGTGGAGCTGTTTTCGCACAGCCCTTTTTGGAAGGACATGGCCATTTTCGTGACCGAAGACGACGCCCAGAACGGGATGGACCACGTGGACGCGCACCGGAGCATCTTGATGATGATCAGTCCTTATGCGCGGCACGGCGTCTCGCACGTCCACACCAGCATGGCCAGCATTATCAAGACCTTCGATCTGATTTTCGGCTTGCCCTGTTTGAATCAGTACGACGCCGCGGCCACGGACCTTTCAGATTTGTTTAGCGCCACGCCCGATTTCACGCCCTTCGAGGCGCTGCCTTCCGACGCGCAAATCTTCGATCCGGCGAAAGTGAAAGAGCCAGGGCTCCAGATGCAGGCCCGCCCCGGCGAACCGCTGGACGACCCGGAGACCATTCGAAGAGAAATGCGCGATCGGGATGGGAAACACGAGAAGTAGCAGCCCCATTGTTCGTAGGGGCGGTTCGCGAACCGCCCCCACAGCGGATATAGCCGGGAGGCTCCACATTGGTCACGCGCATTCGTGTACAATGGACATTCGAGTCGGCGGATGCCAATTCAACGAGGGAGACTTGAGGCACCGTTCAATGTAGAAGCCGGGATTTACTTTTGACTCTCGACTGTCGACTCTTGACTTCCGAATGTCCAATCTCCTCGACCAACTTAACCCCCAGCAGCGCGTCGCCGTAGAGGCGACGGAAGGACCGCTGCTCATCCTGGCCGGAGCCGGCAGCGGAAAAACGCGCGTTATCACCTACCGGATCGCTCATCTGATCGAAGCGAAGCAAGTGTCCCAGGAGAATATTCTCGCGGTGACGTTCACTAATAAGGCTGCCGGGCAGATGAAGGAGCGTGTAGAGAAGCTGCTCGCCGGCAAGGTGGCGCTGCGTCCTGGCGCGCCGCACATTTCGACCTTTCATTCGTTTTGTGTCAGCGTGCTGCGGCGGCACATCGAACAGCTCGGTTACCACCGCGATTTCACCATCTATGACGATGACGACCAGTTGCGGGTGGTGCGGGCCTGCATCCAGGAACTGGGCCTCGGCGAGCAGATGACCTCACCACGCAGTTGGCTAGCAAAAATCAGTTACACCAAGAATCGGGGGACGACCCCGGAAGAGCTGAGCAGCGAGGCTGCCAATCCGGATATGGAGAGACTGGCCTCGCTCTTCGAGTTGTACGAAAGCAAGCTGCGGCGCGCCAACGCGCTGGACTTCGACGATCTGCTGCTTAAGACGGTCGAGCTCTTCTATAACTCTTCGGAAGTCTGCGAGAAGTACAACGAGCGGTACCCTTATGTTCATGTGGACGAATACCAGGACACCAACCACATCCAGTATGAACTGATCCGCCAATTGACGCTGCTTCACCAGAATCTCTGCGTGGTGGGCGACGAGGACCAATCGATTTATCGCTGGCGCGGGGCCGACATCGGGAATATTCTCAACTTCGAAAAAGATTATCCCAACGCCAAGGTGATTCGCCTGGAGCAGAACTACCGCTCGACGCAGCTCATACTCGATGCCGCGGGAGCCGTGGTGAGCCGCAACCTGGCGCGCAAGGGCAAGACGCTATGGACGGATCGCAGTCGCGGAGAAAAGGTTCGCTTGTTCGAAGCGCGCAGCGCCGACGAAGAGGCCCAGTTTGTGGCGGCGGAAGTGGAGAGCGCGTTGGGAGACCCGGGGGCGGGAAGCGTGGCGGTGCTCTATCGCACCAACGCGCAGTCACGAACGCTCGAGGAAAGCTTGCGCATGAGGGGTATTGCTTACCGGTTGGTGGGCGGGTTCAGCTTCTATGCCCGCGCAGAAATCAAGGATGCCCTCGCTTATGCGCGCCTGGCCAATAACCTGCGCGACGATGCGGCCTTGGGGCGCATCATCAACGTGCCGCCGCGCGGCATTGGCGACACCACGTTCGGGGCGCTGGCGGAGACTGCCCGGCGGGATAAGCTCAGCCTGTGGGAGGCGCTGGAGCACGAACTGCTCGAGAGGCGACTGCCGGCCCGCGCGCTGGCCGCTCTGGAAGGGTTTCACTCGCTCATAAAAGGTCTGGTGGAAGACCGCCAACGCCTGCTCCTGGGCGAGTTCTTCAAAAACATCCTGGAAACCACACGTTATCTCGAAATTCTCCAGGAGGAGCGCCAGTCGGGAGCCGAGGACCGGATTAAGAATCTCGAGGAATTGGTGAATGCCGCCGCTGAAGCGGAAGAGCAGGGTGTTTCGCTCGCGGAATTCCTGGACCACGCTTCGCTGGTTTCGGACACGGATGAATTCGACGACCGCTCTCGAGTGACGTTGATGACTCTGCATAGCGCCAAAGGGCTGGAATTCGAAACCGTCTTCCTGGTCGGCATGGAGGAAGGCCTCTTTCCCCACCAGTTTTCCATCGACGATGACGCGGGGATTGAAGAAGAGAGGCGGCTCTGTTATGTCGGCATGACTCGTGCGAAGGATCGCCTGACTCTTTCGTGGGCGCGGCAACGCCGTTCATACGCTCGAGAATCGTTCGAGCAAACGAACCCTTCCCGTTTCCTGGGGGAAATCCCGCGGGAACTGCTCGAAACAGTGGGCTCGACTGAGAGTTGGAAGCCGCGAACCGAGTGGGACAACGCGGCCAATTCCGTATCGAGCGTGGAGAGATTTCTCAAAGAGCGCGGAGTGCGCCTGGGCGCGGGAGGCTCCGCCGCGCGTTCCAACGCCAACTCTCATTGGCGAATCGGGTCGAAGGTCCGGCACGCCAAGTTCGGCATGGGCACGATCCTGGCGGCGGAAGGCGAGGGCGAGGAGACGAAGTTGACCGTCAGCTTTCCAGGCTACGGCCAGAGAAAGTTTATGACCAAGTACGCTGGACTCGAGAAGGCATAGGAGAGATAAGCACGCATGAACACGAAAAACACTAAGGACAAGGCAGAGCGGAAGAAACTCAAGCGGGAGGCGCGCAGCAAGCGCCCTCCCCAACCGAAGCGGACGGAACCGCGCGGCTCGCGCAAGCCTAAGCTCAAGAAGCGTGGGCCAGGGGCGCCGGCACACCGCTAGCGGAGTGGCCGGGGCCTTCCGGTATTCTTCATCTTGCAAATGCGGTCTTCGCCGCCTGCATAAAGGCGTCACGGCTCTTGGCGCCGTCGCCGGGGAAGCCCGCGTGCTGGACCATCCAGATGAAGATAAGCTTATGCTGGGTATCGATGGTCATGTTCGTCGCGTAAGCGCCGCCATGTCCAAACTCTCCATCACCGATACTCAGGCCCAAACCGTACTTCTCCTTGACGGTATCCGGAGTTTGCCGCGCGGTCATTTGCGATACGGCAGCCTCGGAGAGATAGCGCTTGCCGTTCAGTTCGCCGCGATTAAGCATCATCTGGCAAAACCGGGCCACATCGGCGGCGGTTGAAAACAGGCCGCCGGCGGGCATCGGCTCACGGGTGCGATCGGTGAGCGGGTAGCGGAGCTGCGTGATCGTCGTCTCTTCCAGACCATCTTTGGCGGCGTTCGCTTTGTAAGATTTCGCCAGGCGCCGAACTTGCTTTTCCGTGGGCCAGAAGGTTGTGTCCTTCATTCCGAGCGACGTGAAGAGGCGCTGGTCCATAAACTGCTCGTAGGGCATTCCGCTCACCACCTCGATGATGCGCCCGGCAGTGTTGATGCCGGCGTTGGCATAGGCGTACTTGCTATCCGGCTCAAACTCCAACGGCAGCATGGCGTAGCTCCGAACCCGGGCGGCGAGCGGAAGCACGTCGAGGGTGGGCTGCTCGATGGGTGAGCTGAAGGGCAGTCCGCTGGTATGGCTCAGCACGTTGCGGACGGTGATGGGGTGTACCGGCTTCTTGAGCAGCAGGTGTTGGGCATCTTCCTCCGCTTTGAGCCACTGGCCTTTGAACTCCGGCAGATATTTCTCCACAGGGTCGTCCAATTTCACCTTGCCCTCATCCACCAGCATCATCAGCGCGGCCGCCGTCATGGGTTTGGACTGGGAAGCGATCCAGAACAGAGCGTCCGTCCGCATTGGGCGCTTCGCGGCGATGTCCATGTACCCAACGGCGTCCAGCGCGAGCACTCGATCCGACGACGCCACCAGCACCACGGCGCCCGCCAGCGTGTGGTTAGCCACGAACGGTTGCAGGGCGGCGGTGAGCGTCTGCGTCGATTCTGCCGCAGCCAACCTAATCGGCGACGCCATAACGAGCGCGCCCGCCAGTATCAGCAGCAACCCGCGAAGTCCGACGAAGCGAGGAGTAGCTGTAATCATAATGTCCGAACGAATTGATTCTCTTCGATGCATGTTTCCTCCAGGGGAGATATGATACACGACAGTGGGCTATTGCGAGGCTAATTGGTAAGCTGTGCTCGAGACGGGACCCTGGAGACAATCCAAGCACGGCCAAGGGGAGAGCGACATATTGTCATTGTCCTTTGTTTTCA
>Ga0181518_10001403_pt1 | contig 24702 bp, 19 predicted proteins | sample PEATcosm2014_Bin_28_FD_119751 | JGI IMG/M metagenome (GOLD analysis project Ga0181518, IMG submission 119751) | Peatland microbial communities from MTU Mesocosm Facility, Houghton, MI, USA - PEATcosm2014_Bin01_60_metaG | ecosystem: Environmental > Terrestrial > Soil > Wetlands > Peat | place...
CAAGGCCGGCGTGGAGACAGTGGAGATCGCCCTCAGCAACATCGAGAAAGCGAATCTGGTACCGGAGATTTGAAAAAGACAGGGACTAGGGGACTAAGGGACTGATTGCATCAATCGAGTTTTGAAAGGGCACGGCTTTAGCCGTGCCATGAAAAGCGCATAAACAGTTGGGCTTCAACCCCTGAGGGACGTTTTTCAATCGGCTTCGAGCTTTGATGTAACGACTACCAGTCCCCTGAACGAGAAACCGCGATGCGGGCGATCGATGCAGTCACGCCCGGCACGCAGGATGTGAGAGTAAGCGGTATGGCCACCAGCGTTTTGTATCAAAGTATCGAACTACTGAGCTCGGAGAAGGGCATCGACCCCGCCATCGTTGTGGGCGCGGTTGAGGAAGCCATTGCCCTGGCCACGCGCAAGTTCTACAAGACCCAGGAAAACATGCGCGGGGAACTGAACAAGGAAACCGGCGAGATCCAGGCCTACATCTACAAAACGGTGGTCGCCGACGAAGAGCAGATTGAGGATCCGGTGAACCAGATCACGCTGACGGAGGCCAACGAAATGGCGCCCGGCGTGGAGGTGGGCAGCGAGATTCGCATCTATCGCGACACCAGTCCGCTGGGCCGCATCGCCGCGCAACTGGCCAAGCAGATCATTTTTCAAAAGGTCCGCGAGGCGGAGCGCGATACCGTCTTCCAGGAGTATGCGCACCGCGAAAAGGAAGTGCTGAACGCGACCGTGAAGCGGATCGAGGGCCAGGACTACATCTACGACCTGGGCAAGGCCGAAGCGCGCTGCCCCAAGCGCGAGCAGTCGCGCCTCGAGCAATTCAGCGTAGGCGAACGCGTGCGCGTAGTGCTGCTGAAGGTGGACCGCGCGGCCAAAGGTCCGCAAGTGATTGTAAGCCGCGCCGCGCCGGAGCTGGTGTCGAATCTTTTTCAATCTGAAGTTCCGGAGATTTACGACAACACAGTGGTCATCCGGGCCATTGCGCGCGAGGCGGGTGAGCGCACGAAAATTGCCGTTCAATCCCGCGACAAGGACGTGGACCCGGTCGGCGCGTGCGTAGGCATGAAGGGCATGCGCGTGCAGTCGATCATCCGCGAATTGCGCGGCGAAAAGATCGACATCATCGAGTTCTCCGACGAGATCACAACCTTTGCCGAGAAGGCGCTGCAACCGGCCAAGGTAAGCCGCGTTTCCATCACCGACCTTACTGAAAAGCAGTTGGAAGTGATCGTGGACGACACGCAATTGTCTCTGGCCATCGGCAAGAAGGGCCAGAACGTGCGCTTGGCGGCGAAGCTGCTGGGATGGAAGATCGACATCAAGAGCGAAGAGGAGAAGCGCCAGGAGGTCGAGCAGCAGATGCAGGCTCTGGCCGGCGCGCCCACCACGCCAATCGAGCAGGTAACCGAGCTCGGCGAAAGCATCATCCAGAAGCTGGTGACCGCGGGCATCACGACCGTAGAGGGGCTGGCCGACATGACGCCGGAGCAGCTCGAAGAAATTCCGGGCATCGGCGAAAAGACACTGGAAAAGATCTCGGTGGCCGTGCGGCACTACTTCGGCCAGTTTGAAGAGGCCGAGGCAGCAGAAGCAGAAGCCGCGGAATCGGCAGCCGAAGCCGCACCCGAAGCTGCAGTGGAGCAGGAAGCAGGCGAAGCGGTCGCGGCGGAAGCCGGCCAAGCAGAGGCCGTGCCAGAGGAAATCGAGAGCGCGGCCAGGGAAGCAGCGCCCGTTGCAGCCGCAGAGGCCGAAGTTGCGGCAGAGGAAACTCCGCAGGCCGAAGGCGCGGCGGAGGAAAAGAAAGAGCACGACGAAGAAGAGAAGCCGGCGGCTAAAGAGGATGCGGCATCGTCCCAGGCCGGGCATACGTTAACGCAAAGTTGAAGAGCGGCCAGTGCCATGAGGTAGCTATGAGCGACTAAGGGCGGTTTGGCGGCACAGAATTGAAAAGAGGCGGATGAGCAAGGTTCGTATCAACGATCTCGCGAAAGAGCTGGAAGTAAAGTCCCGCGCGATTCTCGACGTTCTTCAGGAACTCGGCGTTCCCGCGGGCAAAACGCACTCCAGTTCGCTCGAAGGCGACGAGGCGGATAGGGTTCGTGCGCATTTTACGCAGGAATCGCGATCGGGATCGCATGGCGCAGGTGCGTCTACCCGTCACGGCGCGCCCGCCATCGTTCCCAAGATCGATCTGTCGCACATCTCCAAGCCCGGCGATGTGATGAAGGCCATTCTGGCCAAGAAGAAGGAAGAGGAAGAAGAGGCGCGCCACCCGCATGTGCATGCAAAGCCGGCCGCCCCGCCTGCGCTGCCAGCCAGGCCCGCGGAGCGCCCCGCGCCCGCCGCGCCGCCGGTTGCCGCCGCAGCTCCCGCGCGTCCGGAGCCGCGCAGGATTGTTCCGCAGCCGCGTCAGGCCCCGCCGATTATTGCCCCAGCCCCAACTTCTCCGGCGATTGCCAGCCGTCCTCCGGCCGGCACTGTTGTGGCGAAACCCGGGGTCCCAGCGGACAGGTCTTCGTCCGCGGGGTGGAAGTCACCTGCAGGCGCGGTCACGCCTGCGCGCCCGGTGATTGTGGTTGCGCCACCTCCGGCTGCCGCCGCCGTCAAGTCCGGGGTCCCCACGGACAGGTCCTCGTCCGAGGGGTGGAAGTCGCCCGCGGCGCCAGTTGCACGCGAAGAGAAGCCGACACCCGCCAAACCCGCAGTCCCCACAGACAGGTCTTCGTCCGAGGGGTGGAAGTCGCCTGCGGCTCCTGAGGCGCCAGCGCCGGCAGCCACACTGGAACTTGCTGCAGCTGCGCAGCCTGCTCCTGAGGCTGCAGCACCGCCGGCGGGAGTTACAGCATCGGTTCCCGCCATTGCCGCAGAGTCGACGAGCGCGCCAATCAGCGCACCGGGACCGCGCGTACATGGCCGGGTACCCCCCGCACCGCCTGCGCGCCGCATGGTAATGCCGCAAACCGGACCGCGGCCGGTATACAAATCGTCCTATGTCGCTCCTGTGCCTCCGGCAGCGGGAGCCACAGGCGGAATTCAGCGCGGCAAGCCCATCTTCGATCGCAGACCCGCTACCGGCCCGGGTGGCCCGGGACAACGCGGCCCCGTCGGGCCAGGAGGTCCCGGTTCGTTTGCAGGAGGCCCGCGGCCCAAGCATCCCACGCGCACTTCCACTGGCGGGTTCACGCCAGGCGGACCGGGAGGTCCCGGCGCACGGCCCGGTTTTGGCGCGCGCCCCGGCTTTGGCGCACGTCCCGGCTTCGGCGCGCGACCCGGCCCTGGCGGCGCTACGCCACCGCCAGAGACGCAGCGCCCGCCCCGCGCCGCTTCGCGCGGTCGCGGCCGTGGCCAGCAGCAGTACCCGAAGACCAAAGAAGGCCCGATGAAGGGCTTTGTGCCGCCGCCACGCTACAGTGGCATGCAGTACAGCAACGAGCCGGTGCCGATCACGCGCGAGATCACCGTCACCGAGGGCATCAGCGTGAAGGATCTGGCCGAGAAGCTCGACGTGCGCGCCAAGGATCTGATCGCCACCCTGATGATGGGCAACATCTTCGTCACGGTGAATCAGTCGCTCGACTCCGAGATGATCAAGGACATGTCCGCCAAGTTCGGCGCGGCCGCCACCGTGATCACCTACGAAGAGGAGCTGGCGAACGAGGCCATCGAAGAGGTGCTCGACACCGAAAAGACCGACATTGTCGAAGTACCGCGCGCGCCGGTTGTTACCGTCATGGGTCACGTGGATCACGGCAAGACCTCGCTGCTCGACGCCATCCGCGAAACCGACGTGGCCGCGGGCGAAGCCGGCGGCATTACGCAGCACATCGGCGCCTACAAGGTGAAGTTTGCCAAGGAAGGCTCGCCTGCCTCGGGACGTGAAATTGTCTTCCTCGACACGCCGGGCCACGAAGCGTTTACGCGCATGAGAGCGCGTGGCGCCAAGGTGACGGACATCGTGGTGATTGTGGTGGCAGCGGATGACGGCGTGATGCCGCAGACTCTCGAAGCTATCGATCACGCCAAGGCTGCCAATGTTCCGATCATCGTGGCAGTGAACAAGATCGACAAGCCCGAAGCTAACCCCGATCGTGTGAAGAAGCAGCTTGCCGATCGCGGTCTCATTCCCGAAGAGTGGGCGGCGGGCGGCGAAGGCACGGTGTTTGTCGAGGTAAGCGCCAAAAAGCGCATGAACCTCGACTTGCTGCTGGAAATGATTTGCCTCGTCTCCGATATCCGCGCGCCCAAGGCCACGCCGGGCCGCAAGGCCGTCGGTTCCGTCATTGAAGCCAAACTCGACCGCGGGCGCGGCGCCGTAGCCACGGTTCTGGTGCAGGATGGAACCCTGCGCCTGAACGAGAGCTACATCGTCGGCAACACTTTCGGTAAGGTACGCGCCATGTTCGACGACCGCGGACGCGCTTTGACTGAAGCCGGTCCCTCGACGCCTGTCGAAGTGCTGGGCCTGGAGGCGATCCCCGATGCCGGCGACACGTTCCTTGCAGTCGCCGACCGCGATAAGGCCAAGGGCATCGCGCAATACCGCAAGATGAAGGAGCGCGAGGCGCAGTTGGCCAAGAGTTCGCGCATGTCGCTCGAAGGACTTTCGGAACAGATCAAGGAGTCGGGCATCAAGGACCTGCCGTTGATCATCAAGGGCGACGTGACGGGATCGGTGGAAGTGCTGGCTGATTCGCTCATCCGCATGTCGACGGAGAAGGTGCGCGTGAAGGTGCTGCACTCGGGCGTGGGCTCCATTACCGAGAGCGACGTGCTGCTGGCCACGGCGTCGAACACCATCATCATCGGCTTCAACGTGCGCCCCGAGCGCAAGGCCGCCGAGCTGGCCAACCAGGAGAACGTGGAGATTCGCCTGCACTCGATCATCTACGAACTGCAGGACGAGATTCGCCTGGCCATGATGGGCCTGCTCGAACCGGCCTTCAAGGAGAATTACGCGGGCCGCGCCGAGGTGCTGAACATCTTCAGGATTCCCAAGGTGGGCACCATCGCGGGCTGCCGCGTGCAGGACGGCGTGATCCGGCGCGATTCCGAAGTACGCGTAATGCGCGACGGCGCGCAGATCTTCAAGGGTAAGATCGGCTCGCTCAAGCGCTTCAAGGACGACGCGCGCGAGGTGACCAGCGGCATGGAGTGCGGCATTGGCATCGCCAACTACAGCGATCTGAAGGAAGGCGACGTAATCGAGGCCTTCAGCACAGAGCGGCTGGCCGCCGACCTGGGGGCGCTGACGTCAGCCAAGGCGTAGCATAGGATGGAGAAAACCGGAAAGGAGAGCGTCGATGCAATTGAACCTCCCACCGGACCTTGAATCGCTCATCAACAAGCGGCTCTCCAGCGGTGCGTATGCCGACGCTGAAGATGTGCTCCGCCGCGCCCTCGAGGCGCAGGACGCCGAGGAGAGCTGGACCGATGAGGAGCGGCAGGCGTTGTCGGGCCTGATCGAGGAGGGCTTCCCTCAGGCAGAACGCGGAAAATTTATTGGCGCCGCGGAAGCGCGAAAACAGATCGAGGCCATGAGAGAACGACGGCGCGTCGAGAGGCGATAAGCGACTTTGCCTTTACTCCGCTTCGACATGGCGGAACATGTAACTTAACGAATCGTCTCCCTGATTCAAGCCGGCAGTGGTCCTCACTTGAATTGACGGCAAGTTCACAGAATTCCTGCTCGGAACACGCCGGCCGGCGCTACAATCAACGGCAATCACGCCCGGCGGCTGCGCCGACCCCACGGAGACAACCATGCCGACCAAAACGTCCACCCATCCCTCTCATCCTGCGCAGACAAAACACACGGCGCACGCATCGGCCACAACCTACACGCTGGTCACCGAGCCCGACCAGGGTTTGACGGCAATTTATAACCTGATTGCAACGACAAAGAAGTCGATCGACATGACGATGTACGAGCTGACCGACGTCACGGTGATGGATGCTTTCGCCAAGGCCGTGAAGGCCGGCGTCGCAGTACGCGTGATCCTGGACCAGAGCGGCGACGAGAAGAAAGTCAACACGCCGGCCTTCAACTATCTCCAGCAAAACAAGTGCGGCGTGCACTGGGCGAACCCGGCTTACGCGGTCACCCACCAGAAGACCATCACCGTGGATGCGGCGACCTCGGCCATTATGACCCTGAACCTTACGCCCACCGACTACAAGACCACGCGTGACTTTGCCGTGATCACCAACAATGCCGCGGACGTGGCCGCCATTGAGACCACTTTCAACGCGGATTTTACGAATGCCAAAATTACGCCGCCCACGGGCGAGAATCTCGTATGGAGTCCGACCAATGCCAGCAGCGCGCTGCTCGGCCTGATCAACGGGGCCACCAAATCGCTGCTCATCTCGCAGGAGGAGTTCGGCGACCAGACGATTGTGGCTGCGGTCGTGGCAGCTCTGAAGCGTGGCGCTGCCGTGACGCTGGTACAGGAAAACATGAGCAACCAGTACAGCGCCACGCTGACGACGCTGAAAACGGCAGGCGCAAAGATCGCCACATACTCGTCGACGACGGGCCGCTACATTCATGCCAAGACAGTGCTGGCCGATTACGGCACGGCCAATGCCAAGCTGTTTGTGGGCTCGGAGAACTTCACCACGGATTCGCTGGCCGACAACCGGGAGCTGGGGCTGATTTTTTCCGATCCGAGTTGCATGGCGGGAGTGAGCGCCGCCATCAGTGCCGATTTCAAAGGCGGGACGCCATTCTGAGCCGCCTCGCCTTGCCCGCGCGCACGGCGGCCGCGTACACTGAGGTTTCCTCCTTACGTAACCATCATGTACGATTTCGTCCGTTCCTATCTCGACGAATTGCTGACGGGGCTCTTTCTGCTTCTGGCCGCAGTCTTCACCATCGCTCACCCTCCACTGTTTGCTACGCCGGGCGGCCTGTTGCTGGCTCGAGTCGTGCTCTGGTCTGCCGCCATTCTGGTTTGCGTGCTTCTGGCCGCTTCGCGCTTCAGCTTGCGCGCCCGCAGCACTCTGCATTTTGTCTTTGAGTTCGGGCCGATTGTCGTGGCGGTGGTGGGTTATGTGAGTCTTCGGCTGCTAGACGCCTCCGTGATCACGACGTGGCTGCGCATTCCCTCCTTCGACCACGAGATGATGGCTGCCGACGTGGCAATTTTCGGCAAGACTCCTTATCTCTGGTTCATGCGCTGGGGACTCGACAGCGGCTTGTTTGCGCGCGTCATGTCTGGCTTCTATGCCTTGTACCCGTTCACGCCTTTGCTGGCCGTGGGCTGGTTTCTGTGGCAAGGCGACAGAAAACAGTTCCGCCTGGTGCGGCGCGCACTGATTATTTCGCTCTATTCGGGCTACGTCTGCTACCTGCTGATTCCCGTCTCCGGTCCTTTGACGCTGGCCGGCGCGACCTCCAATTTTCTCGAGTCGACCCGCGTCTATTCGTTCCTGGAGTCGAATTTCCGCTACGTTTACGACTGTTTTCCCAGCCTGCACACGGCCAATCCCTGGCTGATTGTTTGGCTGAGCCGGGGCAAGGTGCCAGGGTGGCTGATGGCGTCGGCCGTGAGCGCTGGATGCGGCATTACCCTATCCACCATTGCGCTCGAGGTGCACTACGGAATCGACGATCTCGCAGGGTTCGCGTGGGTTTTCCTCATAGCGGCGGTAGCTAAGGCTACGCTGCCCAACGACGTGCTGGCGTAAGGCCCGTTGGTGCCAGCGCTCAACCTGTAGGCGTGCGATGCCACACCGCGGCATCGAAGCTGTGAGCAATCTGGTAGCCTTCGTCTTTGTAGAGTTGAATGGCGTCGGCGTTGGCTTCAGTGACGGTGAGCGAAATTTCGGAGACGCCCAAACGCATAAAGCTGAAGGCCGCGTGCGCAAGCATCAAACGAGCCAGCCCACGGCGGCGAAACGCAGGATGGACGCAGACCTGGGTCAGATGCCCACTCTGCTCGCTGACACGCGAGCCCAGCACCAGCGCCACCAGCTCGCGGCTGGCGCGGTCCACCACGACATACGATGCCTGCGCGGCAAAGGTGCCGCAACCTGCGTAGCGCACGATGTTGTTGAGGAACCGCATGGAACCGTGCACGGAGCGGTACTGGTCGTTGATGAGGCTGTCGGGATGGTCGCGATATGCCTCGCAGATGAGCCGCGCGGCCAGCGCCAGATCGGCTTCGCGCCACGAACGAAACTCCAGGTTGCCGGGCAGATCTGAATGCGGCTGGCTCCAGCGCCCTGCCAGGGACTGCACCATGAAGAGACGACGGAAGACTTCAAATCCAACCGCGCGAAACGCCGGAGCAAACTGGCCGGCGGGATGGAGAAGCAACTGCGACTCGATGCGGTCAACGTGCGGCGAGTTCAAAAGCAACTCGAAAAGGTGCCGCAACAGCGTATCTTCCCGGGCGGGAGCCGGGCTGGACACTCCGTTTGCGCTTTCCGCGGCGTTTGGCAGAGCGAATACGTCGCCGATCACCGCCTTGGTTTCTTCGTAGACACAGAACACATAACCGGTCACTTTGCCGGCCTCAATGGCGGCGAAGCCCGGCAGCATGCGGTTATCCAGATACTGCATCAGCAGCCGTGCGGAGGCGCGATAGTCCCAGTGCAGGCGCTCCGCCCAGATCTCACTCTCGGCGTCGAGCAGGGGACGCAGCACGGGCGCCGCGAAGTGCCGCAGGTCGAGAATCTCGAGGGTCGCGTCCAATGCCTGCATCTTTCTCCGATCCCGTCCAAGTCCAGTTGCACGCATGGCCGTTGCTGCGTGATGGCGCCAGCATGTTGCGGCGCCGATGTGCTTGCTGTCCGCTCCAATGAGTTTTCAGCCGCCGCCGAGATTCAGCTCAATTCAAGAAAGTCGTGGTGTGAAAAAGCGAACGCTCGGACTCTTCATGCGAAACATCCTTCCCGTCACTTTGCCACGAGTTCGCCTCGCCCCGCAAGTATCGAAGCGCAAGTGAAGAAGCCCGTCAGCGAGCTCCAACCAGATAAATCTCCAGCCCCTGTTCCGGCCAACTAAAGAGTTGCTGATACTGACGGCCGTCCAGAAGCTCCTCAAGGGCCATCTGCGTATCGAGGTCGACGCCATGACGGCCTTGAATGCGCGCCACCAGCAAATGCTGCTCGTCGGGGACGCCCTCTTCGTCGTAATTCACCATTTCGTGATTGCGGTAAAATGCGAGGCCGAATTCCACGTCGCGGCGCACGTGGAACACCGCCACGGTTTCGTTGGCGGGCGCCACCTCAGCCAGCTTCGCGGCCAGCGGCCGGGCGGAGTAGGTGCGGTCGAGAAGATGAATGACGCGCTTGGTGGCGGAAATTCCCGGAATTCCGAAAAACGGCCCCACGCCGCAAACGAACAGCACCAGAACCACGAGGATCCAGCAGGTGGCAGGCCTCAGCCAGGCCACACCAAAGCCCTTGGTCACGACCAGGATCAGTAGACCCGCTCCGATTGCCGCCAGCGTAGCGGCAATCAACGCGTGCAGGGGAGGCATGGCCATGTTATGCGATACGAACCATGGCAGCAGCAGCACAGTCATGGTGGTGGTGGCGCAAACCGCGGCATGACCGAGAAGCAGCCAACGGTTCAGTCCGGGTTGGCGGCGGCGGAACAGGTAGTCGCCAGTGAGGATGGTGATAGGCGGGATGGCGGGGAGAATGTAGCCGGGAAGTTTGGATTCGGAGAATGAAAAGAAAATGACGGGGATGAACGCCCACAGGACGAGGAATTCAGGAAAGGCGTCGCCGGGCCGCGTCGGCAGCGGCTTGCCCGCGCGTAAGTGCCGCAACCTCCACTCCGCCACCGACGTGAGGATGCCATCGACGAGCGCGCGCACCGCGAGCACGGTCCAGGGCATGAGCGCGAGCAGCATCACCACCAGGTAGTACCAGAACGGCTGGCTATGCTGATAACGGTCCGTGGCAAAACGTTGCAGGTTGTGCTCGAGGAAGAACTCGCGGAAGAAGGTCGGATTCTGATGCTGCACGGCAATGAACCACGGCAACACCATGGCAAAATAAAGAACAATGCCCGGCCACCACAGCGTGCGCAGCAGAATGCTCCACTCCTTGCGTAGAAAGGCAAACGCGACAATGATGAGCGTCGCCAGAAGCGGGGCAACGGGGCCCTTGGCCAGCGTGGCGAGACCGGTGAAAAAGTAAATGTCGTAGAGCCAGAACTTGGAGTCGGTTTCGTACCACGCATACCAGCCCAGCAGGCCGATGGCCAGCGGCGCGGCCATTTGCATATCGGTTGAAGCGCCGCGCGCGAAGCCCATGATGCCGGCGCAGGCAACGGTAATTAGCGCCGCATCCAGATGCCCGCCAGGCCGGAATCGTCGCATGTGCAGATAGATGAGCGCCACCATGATAAAGGCAAAGGTAGTGCTGGGAAGACGCGCGCTCCAGTCGTGCACACCAAAGTCCTGAAAGAGAAACATGGCGCGCCAATAATAGAGTGCCGGCTTCTCCAGCCAGGGACGGCCGTAGAGATAAGGCGTAACGCAGGCATCCAGGCGGCCCTTTAGGGTATGCGCCGAATCGAAGTGCACCAGCATCTCGTGCGCGATCTGGGCATAACGCGGCTCGTCGGCTCCTACCAGACCCAATCCGTCGCCGCCCAGCAGCGGGGTAAGACCGTAAGCAAGGAAAAAGATGGTGAAAGCAAGAAAGATCGCCGCTTCGAAGAGGGTGGCCCCGCGCGGCATGCGCCAGCGCCGGCCTGCGAATCGTTCAGGAGCCAACGGCTCTACGGGATTTCCCATCTCTGCCATTTCTCCACAACCATTTCTTCGGGAGCGCGCCACAGCATGCTTCTTTCAGACGTGGTTTACCTATTGACGCAGGACGGATGGGGGATAAGCCCGGGCCCGCACACTATCCGCGCCACTCCAGGCGCGCACACGTTGCAGAATTTCAACAGGGACAAGGCTAACAGATTTACCCGGATTCTCAAGTTCGCCTTAGGGCCAGTCAATCTAATTCACAGGTCGCCACGCAACTCAGCCAGAATCTCCTTGAGCGCGCGCGGCAGCGGCCCCTCGAGCGTGCAACCCGCGGCGTTTTGGTGGCCGCCGCCACCCAATCGAGCGGCAATTGCCGCAACATTCAATCTACCCTTGCTGCGCAGGCTCACGCGAATCACTCCGTCGGGCAATTCGCGCAGAAAGACCCCGGTGTCGACGCCTGCCATGCCCAAAGCAACATTGACGATGCCTTCGCAATCCTCCTCCGTGGCACAGGCGCGTTGCGTGTCCTGGTGCGTCACCCAGAGCCAGGCCACGCAGCCTTCGCGCTTGAGCCTGCGCAGCGCCGCCCCCAGCAGCAGCAGTTTGGAGATGGGCGCAGAGAAATAGACCTGCCGGGCGACAGCGATGGGATCGGCGCCGGCCTCGACCAGCTCGCGCGCCAAAGCAAAGGTGGACTCACACACATTGCCGTAGCAGAATCCTCCCGTGTCGGTGAGGATGGTCGTGTATAGGCATTGCGCCATCTGCGGCGTAATAGCAACGCCTGCAGCCCGCGCCAATTGATACACCATCTCCCCCACACTCGCCGCATGATGATCGATCCAGTTGAGGTGCGCGAATTCGACGCCTGTGATGTGGTGGTCGATATTTACCAGGAAAAGTTCTTCGAGTCCGCGGAGCCGCGTTCGTTCCAGGCTGTCACACTCCAGCAAAATCGCCGCATCGTAGCGGCCGCGAATACGAGGCATGGTGTGGATGGCATCGGCGCCCGGCAATTGCCAGTACTGGATTGGAACGCGATCGGCCGTTACCAGGTGGGCGGCTTTGCCCATCTGCTCAATCACCATGCCCAGCGCCAGCATCGAGCCCACGGCGTCGCCATCGGGATGCGTATGCGAACAGACCAGAAACCGCTCGCCTCGATGCAGTACATCGAGAATCGCCGCGAGAGGTTTGGCGGTGGAAATGCCGGGAGCCAGCGCAGCGCCCGTCTCAGGCGCAACCATCGACGCATGCATTCCGAGTTTTTGCGGATGAGCGCTCATGCTGCTAATTCCATGCTGCTAATTGAGCGACGCTTTTTGTTCCGGCGATGGTTTCCCGTCCAAGGAGCCCGAAAGCGAATCGCCCGGTTGCGGCGCAGCAGGCGAAGCTGCAGCGCCCTCGCGCGCAAGCGCGGCGCTCTTGCGCGACCGCGACCGGCTCATGAGTTCGTCAATGCGCGCCTGAAAGCGGCCCGAGCGGTCGGCAAGAAAGCTCAGGTCGGGCACATGGCGTTTGCCCATACGCTCCTTTAGCTCATGGCGTATGTAGCCTTTGGCCGCTTCCAGTCCCGCGATGGTGTTCACCTCGGCCTTGGCGACATCCTTCACCGCACTGTCGATGGCCACATACACGCGCGCCGACTTTCCGCCGGGATTAAGCGCGACTTCACTGACGTAGCAGAGATCGATGCGCGGGTCGGAGAGCTCGCCCTCGATGAGGACGCCGATCTCCTCGCGCAACGTTTCTGCCACACGGTCCTGATGATGCTTGCGCGCTCTATGTTCCGGCATGGTTCCCTCCATCCTGTCCAGAAAGGCCCGGCCTCTGCAGCCCGGTTCCTGCCCAGGTAAACCATTAAGAATAGCAGAGGAGAAACGTGCGCGCAGGTCGCGGTAGTGGGTCAATTTGAACCCGTCGTGAAAGGGCACGACTTCAGTCGTGCCGCAAATTGAACCCGCCGTGAAAGGGCAGGACTTCAGTCGTGCCGTAAAAGCCTCAGATTAGCGGCGGGCTTCAGCCCCTGAGGGAAAGTTTTTTCATACTGACCCACTACCCAGGTCGCCCGGCTGGGCGGTAGCGTTCTAATTTGAGGTCAGCAGCCTCAGGCTCGGCGGGTACATTGTTTTAGGTCATGCTGAGCAACCAAAAATCGCATGTCATCCTGAGCGACGAGCGAAGCGAGGAGTCGAAGGGCCTGTGGTTGTTTTTCACACATTCAACTCAGCACGAACCCGGGTGCCCCACATCTCGCTTTTGAGATGTGGGATCGCACAACCCTACCCCAGCATCTCGCCCACAATCCCCGCCGCCGCCTTCAGCGCCGCATCAATCTGCCCCTGATCCTTGCCGCCGGCCTCGGCAATCTCCGGCTTGCCGCCGCCCGATCCGCCGACAATCTTCGCCACCGCGCCCACCAACTTGCCCGCTTGAATGCGCTTCGTAAGCCCCTGCGTCACGCCGGCGATCATCGCCACCTTTCCCTCCGGCTGCGCCGACCCCAGCACCACCACGCCCTCGCCCAACTTCCCTTTCAGATTGTCGACCAGCGTCCGCAGCTGCCCTCGCTCCAACCCATCCGCGCGATGCGTCAACACCTTCACGCCATTCACGTCGACAGCTCGGGAAACGGCCTCATCCAGCCCTCCAGCCGCCGACTTCATCCGCATCTCTTCGATCTCGCGCCGCAGGCGCTTCAGCTCGTCTTCCTGCGCCGCAAACTTCGCCTTCAGCCCTTCCGACAAATTCTCCATCGAAGGCACAAACTGCCCCGCCACCTGCGCCAGCTCAAAATCGCGCCGGAACGTGTCCAGCGACCCCATCCCGCTGATGGCCTCGATCCTGCGCACGCCGGAAGAAACCGACTCCTCGCCGGTCAGCTTGAACAGCCCGATCTCGCCCGTCGCCGCGGTATGCGTCCCCCCGCACAGCTCCGTCGAAAAACCATCCGCCAGCCGCACCACCCGCACCTTATCGCCATACTTTTCGCCGAACAGCGCCATCGCGTGGTACTCGCTCACCGCCACGTCAATCGGAACGTCTTCCAGCGTCTCCACCTTCGCGTTCTTCAGCACCTCGCGGTTGACGATATCTTCTATCTCCTGGAGTTCTTCATCGGCGACTTGAGCGAAGTGCGAGAAATCAAACCGCAGCCGGTCCGGATGCACCGCCGACCCCGCCTGCTTCACATGCGTCCCCAAAACCTGCCGCAACGCCGCGTGCAGCAAATGCGTCCCCGTATGATTCCGCCGGATCGCGTCGCGTCTCTCTCCGTCAACTTGCGTAGTCACCAGATCGCCCACGGCCAGATCCTGTTTCAGAATCGCCTTGTGCGCCCGCACGCCCTGCACCGGCAATACGCAGCCAACAATTTCGGCTACAAGAGAATTCCCATCTACGGTAAGAAAGACACCGAGATCGCCAACCTGCCCGCCTGAGTCGCCATAAAAACTCGTGTGGTCGAGCACCACTTCCACTTCATCGCCCGGCGAGGCCGCCGGAACGCCCACGCCGCCCTTCACAATCGCCAGCACTTCGCAATTCGTCGACGCCAGTTGCCGGTAGCCCTCAAACACCGTCTTAGGCAAATCGCGAAACGCAGGACTCGCCGTCTTCTGCGATCCGCCCTTCCACGAAGCCCGCGCCCGAGCCTGCTCCTCCGCGCGAGCCTTCTCAAATCCATCCATATCGAACGCAATCCCCGCGTCCCGTGCCGCGTCGACCATAAAGTCCAAAGGCAATCCAAAGGTTTCGTAGAGATGGAAGGCCTTCTTCCCATCCAGTTCGGGGCGCGAATTGCGCCGCAACTCCATGAATTCCGCCAAGAATCTGGGCCCAAGTTCGTCCCCAAAAATCTTCACTGCAGCTTCCCTGATTTCTTCTTCCGTATGGCGAAGATCGAATCGCTGCAAATACGCGAGAATATCCGGATCTGTGGTCCAGTCCCGCCTGACATTTGTTTCGCCAAATTTAAATGCGAGATTTATGGCCAGCTCGTACCATGTGTCAGCAAGCGCGGAGTCCAGATTCTTTGACCCAATTTCCAGGACGCGGTCAAACTGTTTCTCCTCCGCCTCCACCACCTTCGCCACGCGCTCGGCGGAAACAATAAGCTCCGGGTACGCTCTGCCCATCAAATCCCGCACCGCAAACACCATCTCGAACAGAAACGGCTTTTCCTGCCCCAGCAGCCGTCCATGCCGAATCGCGCGCCGCATAATTTTGCGCAGCACATACCCGCGTCCCTCGTTCGACGGCACCACTCCATCATTAATAAGGAACGTCGCCGCCCGCGCATGATCCGCAATAATCCTCAAGCTGGCATTGGCGGTGAGCTTTTCTAACTCCGCTAGCTCCGCTAACCCCGCTAACTCCGCTAACTCCGCTGCTCTGCGGATCAACGGCGTAAACAAATCCGTCTCAAAGTTGCTCACCTTCCCCTGCAGCACCGCCGCCACGCGCTCGAGCCCCATCCCCGTATCAATCGAGGGCTTCGGCAGCGGAGTCAGCTTATACGTCATCTTGCCCGACGCATCCGTCACGGCCGACCGATCGAACTGCATGAAAACCAGATTCCAAATCTCCACGTACCGCGCATCGTCGTGGCCAAACGGCTTGTCCACGCCGGGAGTCTCGGCAGCCTCGATCCCCATGTCGTAGAAGATCTCGCTGCACGGCCCGCACGGCCCCGTCTCGCCCATCTGCCAGAAATTGTCTTTGAGCCCGTACTGAAAGATGCGGTCCTTCGCGACGCCCGTCTCGATCCAGAACTCTTCCGCCTCGTCGTCCCTCGGCACCCCGTCCGCGCCTTCAAAGATCGTCACGTACAGCCGGTCTTTGGGTAAGCCCATCCACTTCTCGTCCGTCACCAGCTCCCACGCAAACCGGATCGCGTCGCGCTTGAAGTAGTCGCCAAACGAGAAGTTGCCCAGCATCTCAAAGAACGTGTGATGCCGCCGCGTAAATCCCACGTTCTCTAAATCGTTATGCTTGCCGCCGGCCCTCACGCACTTTTGCGAGGTCGTGGCTCGCGAGTATTCCCGCTTCTCCGCGCCCAGAAAAAGGTCTTTGAACTGGTTCATCCCCGCGTTGGTAAACAGCAGGGTCGGATCGTTGGCAGGCACCAGCGAGGAAGAGTGCACACGACGGTGCCCCTTCGTCTCAAAGAAGTGCAGAAACAGCTCCCGTATCTCATTTCCCGAACGAAATTGCATGACTCTTTTAGTGTAACGGGCGAGAGCGTAGCGCCGGCCTCCAGACCGGCTGTTCGGCCGGCGTCCACGCCGGCCGAATTTCTAACGGCTCACGGGGGCAGCCCCGCGCTGGCGCGCGCCCCAAACTCGCTGGGGTGCCCCCGGTCCCTCGCACTTGGGGACCGGGGATAGCACAACTCTCAACCAACCGAAATCCGGAACTCGCCGACTAGCTCACTCGCTGACTTGCCGCTTCACTCTTCGCCTCGCTCCGCCTCCAGATTTTCGAGCCCCGCCAGCTCTTCCACCGGTACGTCCCACCGACGCAGAATCTTGTAGATCGTCCCCGTCGCGAATCCCGCCGCCACCAGCCGTCGCACCACCCGCGCCGTGTCCTTCGGACTCTCAGGCTTTGGAATGCGTTTTCGGCTCAAATACTCGCGCGCCAGCGTCTCCTCGTCGGTCTCGCCGTAGCGCGCGCCCACCGCCTCGTCAATCACCTCGGCGCGAACGCCCTTCTGCTGCAGATCCTGTCTCACCCTCCGCGCGCCCAGCTTCTCATTCTCCTGCCGCAGCCGCGCAAAGGTTTCGGCAAAGGACTGATCGTCCAGATAATGGTTCTCTTTGAGCCGTGCGACAACCGCCCGCACCGCCGCGTCGCCGTGCTCCCCCGGCTCGGCCCGCGTCCCCATCAGCCGCCGCAGCTCCGCCTCAGTACGCATCTGCCGCCCCAGCGCCTTCATGGCGTAGTCATACAACGCCGCCTCACCTAGCGGCGGTCTCGGTTTCGCAGATTTACGGCCGAAGGGCATGTCGATCAATCGAGAGGAATCAGCAGGTTGAAAGCGCGGTTGCGCCGCCAGCGATACTGTTCGAAATCGCTGTCGAGGGTGAGTATGTCGCCTGTGTCGAGTTCGTCTGCCATTTGGATCAGGCAAGCATCGGCAAGCGCTGCCGGAATATTGCTGTATTTCTTCAGGAGTACTCCGACCTTACCGGGAGAGTTGGCAAGACTGAATCGGATTTCCAGGGCTCCCTGTTCGACGCTGGCAAGAATGGCTTCCGCGGCTCCTTTGGCCCTGGGCAGCAGAAAAAGACTCTCTGAGATAACCGCTTCGCAGGTAGCCATTGGACGATCCAACGTCTCGAGAGCGCGGATACAGCGAACATGGTAAAAGTCGCTCCTGTTGTAAACAGCCGCGAGGAAGCTGGTGTCGATCAGAACTGGCTTCATCGCCTGGCATCTTTCTTGCGCCGCTTCTGACCGTAACCATCCATGTATTTCTTGTTGGTTGATAGGTCAGGAATCCCTGCGTCGTACATTCCAACGCCAACGAGCCTCGGACGTTTGGCAACCGCGTGGTGCTTTTCCACCAGCCGAATGCCCTCCCGAACAACTTTGGACGTGCTCCAGCCCAACCGGCGCACCAGATTGTCGAGTGCCGCCTCCGTCTCTCCATCCAAGCGTGCTTGTACGCTAGTTTTCATAAAGCCATTGTACTACGAGATCGAAATTTGTAGTACAGGTCAATTGGTCTTCGTCCATTGGTCCACCCAATCGTTCACCGTCTTCCACCACAGCTGCGAGTTCTGCGGCTTCAGCACCCAGTGGCCCTCATCGGGAAAATAGAGCATCTTCGACGGCACGCCCAGCAGTTGCAGCGTGTCAAACAACTGGAACCCCTCGCTCACGTCGAGCCTGTAGTCGAGCTGCCCATGCACCACCAGCGTCGGCGTCTTGAAGTTCTTCGCGTAAAGCGACGGCGACCACTTCCTGTAGGGATTCTCCGCGTCTGGCTTGCCGTAGTAGTCCCACGGATGTCCCCTGAACTCCCAGATGTTGAACCAGTCTTCTTCCGTCGTCCCAAACGCCGACTCCGCATCGAACATCCCGTCGTGGCTCACGATGCACTTGAAGCGATTGGTATGCCCCAGCACCCAGTTCGCCATGTATCCGCCGTAGCTCGCGCCCAGCGCGCACTCACGATCCTTGTCGATAAATGGGTAGTGCTGCTCCGCGTAATCCAGCCCCTCCATCAGGTCGGTAAACGGCCTGCCGCCCCAGTCGCCGTTCACGCCGTCCACAATCGCCTGCCCATACCCCGTCGACCCGCGCATGTTGATCATGATCACGACGTATCCATTCGCCGCAAACAGCTCCGCATTCCACCGGTAGCTCCAATCGTCGCCCCAGTTCCCCTCCGGCCCTCCATGAATCAGAAACTTCACCGGATACTTCTTGCTCGCATCAAACCCCGGCGGCCGGATGATGAACCCCTCGAGCTTCGTCTTGTCGGCAGCCGTAAACCAGAAAGATTCCATCTTGGGCAGATCGAGTTGCGCCAACAATGCGTCGTTGAGGTGGGTGAGCTGCACGACCTCAGAATCGAGAGTTCCACGCACACCTGGCTGCGGTTTCATTTCTAGCATTACATCGCCTAAATTGACGTAGACGATTTCAGGCGGACGGTCGACGGCCATCCTCGTTGCGTAGATGGCGATCCCATATTCAGGAGGGCTGGGAGGCGCCAACAGGTGCAGGTTGCTGAACCCGCCCTTCCTCGTTAGCCCGGTTGCAACGTCTAGCTGGAGGTTAGCGGAGTAAATGTTTGCCTCCCCACGCGTACTGCTTGCAAACACAATTTCGTGGGAATGCTTTTCCCAGGAGAACTCATCTACCCAATTGTCGAAGTCCGGCAGCAGATCCTTCGCCGTCTTCGCCGAGCGATCGTAAACCATCAGCCGGAACTTATCGCTCTCATAACCCGCCCGCGCCTGGCTCCGCCACGCCAGCCACTTCCCATCCGGCGAATACGCCGGATCAAAATTCCCGCCCGCCGACGTACTCACCTTCACCGGCTTCGCCGCCGCATTCGTGAGGTCCAGCGTGAAGACCTGCACGCTGGTCGAAATCGCAGGCACAGGGTCAGGATTCTCCGTAAACGCCAGCTCTTTCGCATCGGGCGAAAAATTACACCCGCACCCGTCCCCCTCCAGCGAAAACGGCGGCACATCGTGCACATCGCCCGGATTCAGATCGCGCATCCCACTGCCATCCACCGAAACCAGAAACAGATGCGACCGCTTCTCCCCCGTGTAGTGGTCCCAGTGCCGATACAAGAGCTGCGTCCAAATCTGCGCCTTCACCGGGCTTGCGGCCAGAGCCGCATCACGGTCGGCATTGCACCTGTTCCCCGTCGCAAAATCCGCCGCGGAAATCGTCGGGCAATCCGGATACACCGCCGATGTGAACACGATCGACTTCGCATCGGGGGACCACTTCGCGTTGTCTGCCCCCGTCGCAATCGCCGTCAACTTCCTGGCATTGCTGGTCGCCCCCGTTGCCGCATCGAAATCCGCAATCCAGATTTGTTGTCCACTCTCTCGACCGGAAAGGAAGAGCACGGAGTGTCCGTCCGGCGCAAACTGCACCCCGCTATCGCCCGGCTGCCCCACCCCCAACTTGAACGGGGCGGAGCTCTGATCCGACGCGCCCGCTATCGCCTGCAGCCACAATTCCATTGTTTTGGTGTTTTGGACGAGATCTACGGTCGTGACGGCATACGCCAGCCACTTCCCATCAGGCGAAACAGCCGTATCCCCCAGCCGCTTCATCTGCATCATGTCTTCGAATGTCATCGGCCGCTTGGCAGGCACCGCTTGCGACCCCGCAGGCGAACCCCCGCCCGCAGATGACGTGTCTTGACCTGAACTGAAGCCGGGAGCTGCGAAAACCAACGCAAAAATCAGAAGAGAAGAAGAAAAGCGCATAGAAATCCTCATAGCGCGGAGCAAAACCTCAACTTCGCGAAGAGAAAGTGTACACCTGAATGTTCGTGGACCGTGAGCCGTGATCAGGAGCCGAAGATCAGCATGCGGCGCTTGCGGCGCGCAGCCTTCGGACCACGCGCTCACGGTTCACGTGTCCACGATCCACGCGCTCACGTCATTTATTCTCGTTGCCGGTCAGCCGGAACGTGATCGTTCCCCAGAACAGCCGCGCGCGCATCTGCACCGGCAGATGCCGCTCGTCGTCCGTATACCAGATCCAGATGTTGCCGCGATTCTTCACCACGCCTGCATCTGCGGTCGGCTGCACGCGCAGAGTTTTGAACGTGCCGAGAGGGGTCTTGATCTCTTCGCTTCCCTCGACTTTCATCGTCACCAGCACGGTGCGCATGGCATCCACCACGGGAAGCACGAAGTTATGTCCCAGCGCCATGGGCTGCGACGAAGCATAGAAAACGCCGGTGAGGAGATCGGTGAGGCAGCCGCTCACTGCCGCTTCAGAGTGCTTGGTCTGTCCTGTCACCTGGTTCTTCTCATCCAGAATCGACTTCCCATTCGCGTAGTCCAGCCTCTCCGTGGAGTTGATCTGCCGGCGTCCTTCCACAGTCTGCTTGTCGAAGTCGTAGGTGCAGCCGTGCTCGCGGTCAAAGTCGGACTGGAAGCGGTCCGCTACGTGAAACAGCAGGTTGATGGCGCCGCCGGTGTCGGCCGAGGCGGCGATGCGTTCGCGGTCGCCGGCCTGCTCAAAGTGAATGACCGCGGTGCCCGCGGGAAAGACACGCCAATCCACGGCGTAGGTGAGGGTCTGCTTCTGGGGAAAGCTATAGCCAGGGCGCGGCGGTGCAAGCGTGGTGGCCTGCTGTCCATAGGCCGCTGCTGCCAAGGCTAAAGCGCAAAAGAGGCTGACTGCGTTCGCGCGTGTCTTCAATGTTCGGCACGGCTCCTTGTGGGTTAGACCGTTCTTCTTTTGTTGGACTCTGCGGTTAAGCAAAGTGCTTACCGGAACCGGTTTAGAAGAGCTTCCAGCACCGGCCGCAGATAGAGCAAACTCAAGTACAGCAGTGCGGCCCCTATTGCAGCATTGTACTCGCGGTGCTTGCGATAAAGGGCAAACGAGAAACCTCCGTAATGTGCGCCGGGACCAGCCGATGCACTGGGCGGAACTGCTTGAAAGTCTTGGACTTTGGCTGGTGTAAGGCGGGGAATCAGCCTGGGGACGCGACGGCAATAGTCCTCGAAACCCGGAAAAGTGCCGCGGAGAAATCGCTCCTCCCCGGCGATCACGGGAATGTAGATGACAGCAAAGCCCACCCCAAGCAGCAGCGCCAGCGGCCAACTGAGCAGGGCCACGGCAAAGCCCGCGGCCATGAGCATCGAGCCCAGGTAAAGCGGATTGCGCGTGTAGGCGTAAGGACCGGTAACGGCGAGCTCGCGATTCTTTTTCACCGTGCCCGAAGCGGCGGCACGCAACGCGAGGCCGGGCAGAACCAGCACCAGGCTCCACGCGATGGCGGCTGGACGCGCAGGATGGCGCATTGCCTCAAAAACATAGAGGGCAGCAGTGACAAAACCCAGCGGCACCCGAACGCGCCCCGCCAACTTCTGCCACGACCACTGCGTGGGGCGAACTTTTGGAGCTGTGGAGTGCGGAGTCATGAGACGCGCTCCTCGGCCAGCAATTCATCCGCCGCGCGCAGCACGTCTTCCGGCGCGATGGTGAGCAGGCCCGGCTCAGGAGCATCGCGCCGGGAGTGGTCGCGGCGGCTTTCGGGGCTGCGCAGTACGCGGGCACGTGTGCCGTAGGGCCCGTTGCGGCTGGGATCGGTGGGTCCGTAGATGCCCACCACCGGCCGGCCGAGAGCGCTGGCCAGGTGAATCGGCCCGGTGTCTCCGCCGACGCATAGAGCGACGCGGCGTGTGAGCGCGATTAACTGTGGAAGCGAGGCGATAACGGGAATCGCGGCACCCCCCGCCGCGATGGGCGCGGCCAGAGACTCTTCTCCGGGGGCAGCGTTCACCAGGACCTGCATCCCGCGGTCTTTCAGGCCTTTAGCCACGGCCGCGTAGCGCTCGGGCGGCCAGCGCTTGGCGCCCCAGCCTGCTCCGGGAGTGATGAGCGCCAGCTGCCACGCTCCGGCCGGAGCCACATGCTCCGCGAGCCAATCGCCACACCAGCTTTCGGCCTCTGGATCAACGGGCAGCAACGGCGCTGCAGCCATAAGGGGATCGCCGGCGACGGCCGTGGCCAGTTCCACATCCTGCTCAATCACGTGCGCGCCGTGCGTCGCAATGCGCTCGGTGAAAAACCAGTGCGCAGGCCATTCGCGGGGCCGGGCTTCGCCGATGCGGCGCACACAGCCGGTCATGCGGCCGATGGCGGCGGAGCGGATGGCGCCCTGCAGGTCGAGCACCGCGTCGTACTGGGCGGCGCGCAGCTCACGGCGCAACTCTTTGATTTGGCTCAGGGTTTTGCCGCTCAATGGATGCCGCTTCCAGGCCCGGCTCGCGGCAAAGTGCAGCCGGTCAACAACAGGCATAGAGCTGCCACGGGCCGGGCTGATCCCTGCATTTAGCAGCGCTTGCCAGCGTGGCTCGACGACCCAGCCGATCTGCCAGAAAGGATGAGCCTGCCGCAGCGCCGTCACTGCGGGCAGCGCGTGAAGAATGTCACCCATGGCGCCGAGACGGACCACGAGCAGGCGGAAGCTGGACTGCGTGTGCAAAGTTCAATTTTCGCACAGCTCCGCATAAGGGAAACCTTAAGGTGTGCCAGTCCTCCTTGATGACGACGGCCTGACCGGTAGTGGATCAGTTTGAGAAAATCATCCCTCAGGGGCTAAAGCCCCATTTATTTTTGAAGCCTTTGCGGCACGACTGAAGTCGTGCCCATTCACGCCAGATTCGAGCTGACCCGCTACCGCCTGGCGGCAGCGCCTGGCCCTGCGATGATTCTGGAATGTGGGGCCGAAGCCCCACGCTCCCCCTGTTAACGAAGACCCTGATTTCCGGTTGTCAGCGATCAACCTTCAGCACCGCCTCGCCCAGGTTTATTTCGCGGCGGAAGGGGGCAGGTAGCTTTCATCCGGCTCATAGCGATAAACGTCGAACTCACTTTGAGTGATCAGCGTCCGGACCTTGTCGCGCAAAGCCTGGTAGTCCGCCTTGCTCAGTCCTGCTTGAGCGCCAACGCCAGCGTCGAGATCGGCCCAGCTGTTGAATCCCGTGACGGAAGTGAATTGCAGGGTGGACTCACCGAGGCTCGCTTCCGCGACACTGTAATCTTTTGTTCCACCCTTCTTGACCGCCGGGAGGATCACGTTCTTCACGAGGTCGAGATATTCCTGGTACTTGTCGGGGCGCACCTGGGTGAGGAGAACCCGAATCATCTTGGGTGGGGCGCCGCTTTCGGGCAGGCTGAGCTCGGGCATGACCATTTCGATGCTGCGGTGCCAGCTCTCAGTGCAATCGATGATGCGCATGCTGATGCGCGCGAGGTCGGTAGCCTGATCTTTCAGCTTGGGATCGGAATCGATGGAGGCGTCGAGGTCGGCCCACTTGGTGTAGTCCTGGACGCGCGCGTACTCATGGGCGCCTGTGAGCCCAACCCACATGGAGCTATAGCGGTCCGATCCGGCTTTGGCCAGAATGGCGTTGTATGCCTTGATTTCGGCCAGAAAATCGCCGACACGGTCGGGCTTGACGGTGTAGAACGTGACGCTGCGGATGGTAGCGTCCTGAGCACAGGCCGGCGTAACCAGCGTTGCGGCCGCGACAACTGCCATCGCGAAGATGCAAAGGCAGAAAAACCTTCTTTGGATCCAAATCATGAACAACCTCCTTGTTGCAGGCGCAGGTTGCGGATGCAACATTTGAAGGTCCGGCATTGCAGCCGGGCGTAATTGGAATGAAGGCCTTCGCCAACGAGGGGAGCGTGCGGGGTCTTCGAGAACGGTAACGTGCGGAGTCCGTGGGGATTTGCGGACTCGCCGAGTATACGCTACCCGTCAGGCGCCAGGCGTCACTCTTCGGTGAACATTCTCGAAGGCGGGTCCGTCTACTCGCCTCCGCTCAGGATGGCAGCTTATCGGCAAAGGTTGGCGTCGGGCGATTATCCTGAAATGTGACGGCCAACCCCACCATACCTCCGAAAACGCCGCGTCGGAAGATGTCTCTGCGATCGATTCTGCTGGGCCTCGCAATCGCTATCGTAGGTTCCTGGCTGCTGGCCGCGTTGCTGCTGGTGGCGGCCAAGTGGGTAAACCCGCCCACCACCGCGGTGCACATGGAGCGGCGCGTCGAGGCCTGGATCCACCACAAGCCTTATCGCCTGCGCTACCAATTCGTTTCCCTCGGCCAGATTTCGCCCGACATGCAGCACGCCGTGATTGCCGCCGAGGACGAACGCTTCTACCAGCACCACGGTTTCGACTGGCACGCGATGGAGATCGCCGCCGAAGACGATATGCAAGGCGGGCACCGCATCCGCGGCGGTTCCACCATCACGCAGCAGCTGGTGAAAAACCTGTTCTTCGGCACGGGCCGCTCGGTTCTGCGCAAGGGCGCGGAGCTTACCCTCGTTCCCGTGGCCGAACTGGTGCTCGGCAAGCAGCGCATTCTGGAGCTTTACCTCAACGAAGTGGAATGGGGCCCGGGGATCTATGGCGTGGAGGCGGCGAGCCGCACCTACTACGGAACCTCGGCCCGAAAGATCAACCGCGAAGAGGCAGCCCGCCTGGCCGCGGTGTTGCCGTTGCCGCTCAAGCGACGGCCCAATCGTATGGATCACTATAGCGAAATCATTCTGGACCACATGCGCGAGATGGGGTGGTAGGAGAAAAGGCAGCGGCGCTAGCGGAGTTAGCAGCGCTAGGGCGTGTTAACACTAATTGATTTTTCTGTTATTGTATTTAGGTGGAGATCAGTGAAGAGCAGTTTCACCGCATTGCTGCAGCGTTGCCTCGCCAGCGCGGCAACGTAAAGGTGAC
>Ga0181518_10001407_pt1 | contig 24675 bp, 26 predicted proteins | sample PEATcosm2014_Bin_28_FD_119751 | JGI IMG/M metagenome (GOLD analysis project Ga0181518, IMG submission 119751) | Peatland microbial communities from MTU Mesocosm Facility, Houghton, MI, USA - PEATcosm2014_Bin01_60_metaG | ecosystem: Environmental > Terrestrial > Soil > Wetlands > Peat | place...
CGAGCGCGTGGCCCAGCGCCTGGTGCACCGCCTGCAGCAGCTCGGCCTAAACGTTATTGTGGCACCAGCAAAACCGCTAAATGCCTGAATCAGCAAACGCTAGCGACGGAAGTTTTCAAGGGACCTGAAGCGACTTCGTAGAGGGATTTGCGCCAACAAGAGTATCCGACCCAGAGTACTGCGTACGCGCCCAGGGAGGGTACCCCGGCAGGCAGGAGTGCCTACGCCACGGGTCTAGCGGGAGAGGTAGGCGCGCCAGGCTTGTTCCTGACCCGCCGCGTCCAGTTGGGCGGTCCAGTATTGGCGGAACTCGGCCAGGTTGCGGCGGGCGCGGGCGTCCAGGAACCGGTGCAGACGCAGGCGCTGCGGAGAGCGCGGCGGCAACAGTCCGTCGATGGTGCGCCCGGCGGCGGCACAGTCGTTGAGCTCTCCTAAAAGCTGCTGGACACGGCGCAGCGAAGCCAGACGCCGATCAAGCCCGGGGCCATAACAGGGCCGGAACAGCTCGAGCGTATAGCGCAGCCGCTTGGTGTACAGGCGCAGGCGGTGGAACGCGGCGGGCGAGTGTTTACCGGCCAGAGCCGCGCGCCCTTCGGCGAAGTATTCCTCCACCAGTGGCGGCAGATTGCGGCGCGCATTGCGGGCCGCGGTGGCCGATTCATCCCATTTGATCGTCTTTGCCATTCAAAGCCTCAGCCAGATGCGCCACTTCTGCGAGAAACTCTGGCGTCCCAGCCTGCGAACGGCGGTCCGCAGCTTGATCTCGGCCTCCCGGCGTTCGCGCCGCAGGGTTGCGATCAACACGGAGGAGGCGGGTGGGCGCGCCTCGCGCAGCAGTTCGAGCGCGATATCGCGATCGCGCACGGCGGCGGCCAAGTCCATCACGTCCGAGAGCGTGCGCCGCACTTTCCTACGCTTGCCGTCCGGCAGGAACTGCGAAAATATGCGCAAGCAGCGGCTAAAGCGGCGAACTGCCACGCGCAGATCATGGATTGCTTCGGGATCGCCAGGACGCGACGCGCGGCTCACCTGATATGCGAGCCGGCGCAGCAGCGTGCGCGTTTGCTGCAGGGCGAAGGCGCGAATGGCAGGCGGCTTGTCAACCACGGACGCCACCCACGGGCACCTTTTGGGTCACGAGGGAACGATTGTAGACCTGGCGAAAGGCCTCGGCCGAACGCTCGGCCGCCCACTGCTCCAGGCTGATATCCGCAGTGGAGCCCACTTGCAGCACGACCTGGCTATCCCGTATGCGGCAACTGAGCGATTGCACGCGCGCTTCGTGGCTCACGTCCAGGTTGTCGGCCAAGCGCAACAGAGGAATCAGCAGCGAGACCACGCGCTTATCCTCGGCATTCAACGACTGCCAGTTGGAGTGCACGGCGGCGGGCATGCTCTTACGGTGATAGCGGCATAAGTTGGCGATCACTTCGCGCTCGCGATTAGTGAAGCCGGGCATATCGGAGTTGCTCACCAGGTAATAAGAATGCTTGTGATGGTTGGAGTCGGCCACATAATGGCCGGCATCGTGCAGATAGGCGGCGGCCTCCAACAGCTTGCCGAACTGCTGGGGCAACTGGTGCAGCGGCTGCAGGTCCGTGAACAATACATGCGCCAGGCCCGCGACTTTCCGGGCGTGGGGCAAGGCCACGCCGTAGCGGCGGCTCATCTGCTCGACTTCCTTGCGCTGGTCACGGCTGAGCTGAGCCAGCTCGCGCCCCACGCCGCGGGCATCGAGATCCGCCAGGATGCCATCGCGCACGCCGGCCGCCGAGTAGTAGAGGCAGGGCAGCCGGAAATCCTCGAGCACGCGCAGGAGCACACTGACGCCGGGAACGATGATCTCGGCGCGCCGGGGTCCGATGCCAATGACTTTGCGGCGGTCGGCCAGGTCGAGCTCGCTCAGCTTCTTATACAGGCGGCGCACTTCGCGGGCGGACGCGCGCATGCGGTCGGTCTGGTCGCGTTTGGTGCGGGGAATGCGGTTGACCGCGCAGACCACGGCCGAAGCGGTCGCCGAAGTGGCGATCACGCGACCCCAATGCCCATTGCCGAAGCGCTTGCCGATGCCGGCCAGTTTCTCCTCGATGTATTCGTGCATCTGGTGCAGCTCGCGCGGGAGCGGGGGATCGTTTTGGAGGAAGATCTCGCGCAGACGCACGGCGCCGAGCGGCCGGGAGAACGAGTCGCGCATCTGGCCATGTTCGCTCGAGATCAGCTCCGCGCTGCCGCCGCCGATATCGACGATCAGCAGGCTGCGGTCGGGATGGGGCCAGCGGGCCTGCACGCCCAGGTGAATGAGGCGCGATTCTTCGCGTCCGGAGATGATCTCGACCGGAGCGCCGATGGCGGTGGAGGCGCGCTCCACGAACTCGGCCTGGTTGCGCGCGTCGCGGACCGCGCTGGTGGCCACCGCGCGCACGCCCATCACGTCGAGCTTTTGGTATTGCTGGGCCATGCGGGACAGGACGGCGCAGGTGAGCTCCAGGGCCTCTTGTGCCAGGAGGCCGTTGCGAAACACGCTTTCGCCCAGCCGCGTGACCACACGTTCGGAAGCCAGTATGCGCATGCGCGGGCCGGCGCGGTTACCCGGAAGCATTTCGGCCGCGGCCATGCGAATGGAGTTGCTGCCGATATCGATCGCCGCGTAGCGGGGCATATATCAGTTATAAGGGAAAATCGGCCGTTGCGGATCGTTTTTGTGCTCTGGCCCGGCTTTGTTGGCGGCCCCGAACCTGCAACCGTCAGGCACTCCGGCGGGATGCCGCCCGGCGGGGCTGATGTTTCTCGATGATTCCCGCTAGAGCTCGTAACGCATCGTTGGCCTCGCCCGAACTTGAGGATGCGGCCGCCACACCGGGATCGAGCACTATCACCACACTGCCAGCGCCGTAGCGCGACGCATACTTGTTGCGCCAGCCGCGGCTGAAGTCGTACTCCGGGAGGATCTCCCGGCATGGACTTGAACGGTTTGCATACGTTTAGTGTGCTGTTTCGTCATGTTCCCTCCGCTCGCAGGATGTCGTCCGCCGCGCTTATGATGCGAATTCGGTCGCGGCGTAAGAGCAGCACCAGCCGTTCCTCATACGCCGAGTATCGCGGGTCGCTCACGATGCCGCCAAGCACGTCGCCGGAGACAGTCGCGGCCCTCTCGAACGGAACCCCATGCTTTGCGAGATTCCCCGCCTTCTTCCGGGGATCCCACTCGAATTCCGACGACTCCTCATTATAGCGACACCGCGAATGGCCGCTCGCAGCGTGTGGCAGAAGTCCCGGCAGCCTGCGTGCTGTGTACCACGTAACAAGCTATTGGTTCGCCGTGGGTTGGGGCCCTGACGCGAACTCCGTACCGGGAACGTGCGGCCCATAGAGCCTGTGGCAGGAGTCGGTGTGTCTCGCGGTTGGCAGGCGAAAGCGCCTGCCCATGGCGAGCTTTGCTCGCCTAACTTCCGTCGTGGGTTTCTGGGGAGCTTCGCCTCCGGCTATGCCGGATTGAACTTCCCTCGCGACGCGTGGCGCGAGCTTTAGCGTGCGGCGGGACTTCAGTCCCGCCCTTTCCGCAACCTCTATCGTGGGTCCTGGAGAGCCTGCTGAGGCGAGCTTGAACTCGCCGCAGTTCGACCCTGAGCTGGGCAGCCATCAAAAAACTAAGTGACATTGGGCGGAAGCGTCTGCCCCGCCTGCGTGCGGTTCAGAGATTCGCGCCCGGCGGCGGAACTGAAATGCTGGGACGAGACGCCGCGAAGAGCCACTTCTCGCCTTCCTTGCGGAGCACGCCAGTGACCAGACCCTTCTGCGTGGTCTGCTTTCCGCCGGGATCGCGCATCCCGGTGATTTCGAATTCGTAATCGGCCACCGCGATGTCGGGTTTCAGGAAACGCAGGTGCTTCTGCTGCATGCTGAGGCGGCTTCCTGTGAACGGCCCGCTGTGCCCCTCCGCGAAGATCTTCTGCACTTCGTTTCTGCCTCTGCCCACCTGTCCCATCGGATTAATCAGATCGCCATCGGTGGCGAAGCATGCGGCCAGCGCTTTGCTGTCGTTTTTGTTCCACGCAATCATGAATTCGGCGCTCATGTTCCGAATGGCCTGTTCGTCCTGGAAGGTTCCTTGCATTTGTGGTGACATATAAATAAGCACTCCTTTTCCCGTATATGCCGATGCTCTTAAGCAGTCAATACCGGGAAACAACTAGAGAGTGTTGTGCGCCACACACAGCTTATAACTTACAGTGACACGACTATTTGCTAACACCCCGGGATATCTGTCACAATGGCGCGACGATTGCTTTTCGATGTGGCACTAAGCCTTGACGGGCGTCGCGCGCTTTTCTAAGGGCACAAAGTTGCGCGCCTCGGAGCCCGTGTAGATCTGCCGCGGCCGCGCGATCTTCTGCTCGGGGTCCTCCAGCATCTCCTGCCATTGGGCGAGCCAGCCAACCGTGCGCGGAATGGCAAACAGCACGGTGAACATATCCGGATGGAAGCCCATGGCCTGATACATGATTCCGGAGTAGAAGTCCACGTTGGGATAGAGCTTGCGCTTGACGAAGTATTCGTCTTCCAGGGCGATACGTTCCAGCTCCAGGGCGATCTCCAGCTTCGGGTTTCTGCCGGTAACTTCGAAGACTTCATTCGCCGCCCACTTGATAATTCTGGCGCGCGGATCGTAGTTCTTATAAACTCGATGTCCGAAACCCATCAACTTACCCTTGCCCGCCTTTACGCTCTCGACATAGGCGGGCACCCGGTCTTTCGATCCAATCTCGTCGAGCATCTTCAGAACTTCTTCGTTGGCGCCGCCATGCAAGGGTCCGGAGAGAGCTGCTGCGGCGGCGGCCGTGGCCACAAACGGATCGGCGTGAGAGCTGCCCACCGCGCGCATCACGTTGGTGCTGCAATTCTGTTCGTGGTCGGCGTGCAGGATAAACAGGATGTCCAGCGCGCGCGCCAGCACCGGGTTGGCCTGGTATTTCGGCTCCACCATCTTCCACAGCATGTTCATGAAGTTCTCGGCGTAGCTCAGGTCGTTGTCGGGATAGACGTACGGAAAGCCCAAGCTATGGCGATAAGTATAGGCGGCGATGGTGGGAACCTTGCCGATGAGCCGGCGGATTTGCAAGGCGCGGACCTCCGGATCGTGAATGTTGCGGGCGTCCGGATAAACGGTCGATAGCGCCGCAACTGTGCTGATGAACATACCCATGGGATGGGCGTTGTGCCGGAAGCCTTCCAGGAATTTCTTGGTGGTCTCGTGCAGCATCGTGTGGTTCGTGATCGTCTCCACCCACTGCTTGAGCTCCACGGCGGTAGGCAGCTCGCCGTTGAGGATCAGATAGGCGACCTCCAGAAAGCTGCACTTCTCGGCCAACTGCTCGACGGGATATCCGCGGTACCGCAGGATACCTTTGTCGCCGTCGATGAAGGTAATGGCGCTCTGACAGGACGCCGTGTTCAAAAAGGCCGGATCGTAAGTCATGAGCCCGAAGTCTTCGGGCCCGGTCTTGATCTGGCGCAAATCCATGGCTCGGATGGCGCCTTTATAAAACGGGATGTCGTAGCCCGCGCCCGTGCGCCGGTCCACGATGTTGAGGAGTTCTTTGTCCATTTGTCTTCTCCTTTGCGCGGCGGAAGTGCCATCCTTAGGATACTGCACGCGAAGCGCTTTGTCTGGAGGGTGGGGCAGGCGCTTTCGCCTGCCAACGGAGAACTTCAGTTCGCCCTAACGGCTTCGCTCGCCCTCAGCCGCTTTTAAACCCGTTCCCGCAGCATCGCTGGGTAGCGGTCAGTGGGATGCGTAGCGGTCAGTGCGCCGTGCGCCGCGCGGCAGCCTCAATATAAGTGGCGAATTGCTCGGGATGCCCCGGCGGTGCGATTTCGAACCTGATCTTCATCCGGGCGGCATCGTCGCGGATGTACGTCAGGCGATATCTTGGGGCGGACGCCTCCGGCGCGCTCAAGAATACAATTTCACCGCCGGCCGGCTCCTCGACCTCATACCGAATCACGTGCTGCTCATTGTCGAAGTAGATGGCGTGCAGGCCCTTGTCCGGCGGTTCCCTATAGACGATCATCAGGTCGTCATGCACGAAAGCCGCGCGTTCCTTGGTGGCGGGGTATTCCGCGTGGTTCTTCCGGACCAAAATTTTCCCCTGCAGATCGGGCTGGAAGGAGAACGATCCGGCGCCCTGTCCAGGCCCGCCGCTCCCTTCGCCGGTCCAATCGCCGAGGAGGTATTGGAGCGCTCCCCATTCGCCCCGTTCCCGCGTGGCGGGCGGGGCGGGTTGCCCGGGGCTGCCGGAAAGCCCCGCGCAGAGGCATATCAAGATCGCAACGAACATGACCAATCGCATCGAATTCACTCTACCGCAAGAAGCTAACGTTCGGCCGCGCACGACGTCTACTCCCTCTCACAGGAGGTCCAATGCGAATCACTTACACGGCCCCCGCGCTGGCTTTCGCCATGCTGGCTCTGCAGGCGGCCGCCAGCGAGCGGGAAGGCTCCTTCGACCGCACCCTCAACGTTTCCGGCGCGGTCGATCTGGATGTACAGACCAGTTCCGGCCGCATCGAAGTGCGGCCGGGCGATGCCTCCAGCGTGCGTATCCATGCGGTCATCCGCGCCCACGACGACTTCTTTCACAACGAAGAAGCCCGCATCCAGGAGATCGAGAAGAATCCCCCCATACAGCAAACCGGCAACACCATCCGGATCGCGCTGCCGTCGGACGACTGGCTCCGCCGGCACGTCTCGATCAGCTACGACCTGGTGGTCCCCGCCCAGAGCCGTTTGCGCGCCCATACGGGCTCCGGCAGCGAGAGCGTCGAGGGCGTACAGGGTCCGGTCGAACTCGAAACCGGATCGGGCTCCGTGAAGGTTGCCCGCGTGGAGGATGAAGTGCGCATCCATACCGGCTCCGGACGCATCGAGCTCGAATCGCTGAAGGGCCGCGTCGATGCGCACACCGGCAGCGGCTCCATTGAGGGCAGCGCGATCACCGGCCCCATTAACGCGCACACCGGGAGCGGCAGCGTGCGGCTGGAACAAACCGCGGCCGGCCCGCTCGAAGCGCAGACCGGCTCGGGCACCGTCAACGTGCGGCTGCCCGCGGATGCGGCCTTCGATCTCCGCGCGCACACCGGCTCGGGCCACGTCTATGTGGATCACCCCATCACCGTGCAGGGCACTTTGGGCGGCAACGAGATCCAGGGCAAAATCAAAGGTGGCGGTCCACTGGTAGAGGTGCGCACGGGCTCCGGCTCGGTCCACATCGATTGAAGCTACGTCCAAAAACCGGCGGTCGGATCTCAGCAGTACTTACCGTCGCGACCGCCGCCCCAGCAATAGCCCGGCGAAGATGGTGATCAGAGCCGCCAGCGTAGACAGCGTGCCGATGATCAGGTAGTCGGCCTTCGATCGGGGCGCCGGCAGCGCCTGCATCAGGGCCACCGCCAGGATCGCAAAAACAATGCAAGCGCTGGCGATCAGCGCGGCCGGGCGCGGTATACGCCGCCGCGCGCCGGTCGAATCCTCGTCAGGCTTCGGGGCCATACACCTCCAACGTGCCGCGGTTGACCAGTCGCATGCTGCGCTCCCATTTTGCACTGAGGGCGGGGCCACGCGCAAATGCGCCGGAACCTTGGGCGTAGCCAAACCCGTTCACCGCACTCATCAATTTCTATTCCCGTGTATTTTCAATTGCTTCCCCAAAAAGTACCCCCAGCCCCGCCCTCGCCCGCTGCTGCAATCGAATTAGGAGGTCGGGCACACCCGCCCGCCAACACCATCATGGCTACACAAGCCCAAATCGACGCCAACCGGCGCAACGCCCAAAAGTCCACAGGACCCCGCACCGAAGCAGGCAAAGACAAATCCAGCCGGAACGGCCTCGTCCACGGCATGGCCGCCGAAAAACACACGTTCCCCGGCGAAGACCCCGAAGTCTTTTCCCTATTCGTCGATCGCTATCACGCCCATTTTCAGCCCGTCGGACCACTCGAAGAGGATCTAGTCGATTGCCTCGCCAGCGCCATGTGGCGCCGCCGCCGCTTCAATGCCATGGAAGCCGGCTTGGTCCGGCTGCGCCTGCAGCTCACCACCATGCCCGAGAAAATCCAGGCTGCTTGCGAAACCGACCCCCTCCCCTGGGTCTACCACTACGATTCCAACTGTAACAACGACTTCTCCAAACTGGCCCGCTACCAGGGCCATCAGCGGCGAGAGTTCGAGAGCGCCCTTCACGAGCTGCACAAGGAGCAGGGCGCCCGCCTTGGCCAGCCCAAACCCGGTCCCGGCCCCAACCCGGCGCCCCCTCCGCCTCCCACCCCAAAAAACGACGGAGCGAACCCAATTCCCCAGCCCCCAGCCCTTAACCCCGAGCCCCCAAATCCAACAAAACCCAGCACCCAGAACCTACAACCCACGCTTCCGCCCTCCGGCCGAAAAACGACGGAGCGAACCCAATTCCAGTCCCCAGCCCCCGCCACCCGCAACCCAGAGCCGACAACCCATCACCCGGAACCCAGCACCCAGAACCCATCCACCGAGCCCCTAGCCCCGCCGCCCCAATCCGCCCCTTATCCGGAAAATGTCGACCAGGTTCCGCAGGTTCCCGCTCACCAATGCCAGCCGGCTGTCGCCATCGTCCCGCCACCGTATGGGCACCTGGTAAATCCGATAGCCCAGCCTGCGCGCCAGCGCCAGGATCTCCACATCGAACATATATCCGTCGATCCGCTGCCGGCTGAAAATTTCACGCGCTGCTGCCCGCGTGAAAAACTTGAAGCCGCACTGCGTGTCGGTAATGCCCGCGAGCCCCACCACGGCATGCATGAACAACCCGAACCCCTTGCCGCCCAATTGCCGGTAGAGCGGCTGTCGGCGCTCGATGCGCGTTTCCTTCATCGCCCGCGAGCCGATCACCACCTCGTACCCCTGGCTCAGCCATGGCCGGAACTTGTCGAACTCGTCGATGGGTACCTTGTTGTCGGCGTCCGCGTAGCCGACGATGTCCCCGCCGGCCAGCGCCATGGCTTCCCGCACGCCGCGGCCTTTCCCGCTGCGCTCCCGGTTTCCGATCACCCGCACCGGCTCGCCCTGCCGCGCCGCTTCCAGCGCCAGTTCGCGCGTGCCATCGTCCCCGTCCGCCGCCACGATGATTTCATAACGCAGCCCGCGTGCCTGGAAATAGCTGCCGGTTTCACGGATGGTGGCGGCGATGGTGCCGGCTTCGTTGAACGCCGGCAGGACGAGCGATATGTCGCACAATGGAGAGGTCCGTGGCGCAGGCACTCCTGCCGGCGCAAAGTTTTGGTCTATTCTAACAGGTGAACGTGGCATGCCCCTCAACATCGCGATCGTCGGCTGCGGCTTAATCGGCCGCAAGCGCGCCGCGTCGCTCGCCGGCGGCCGGCTGGCGGTCTGCTGCGATGTCGATGCCGGGCGCGCCCGGACCCTCGCCGCTGCTTGGCCGGACGCCGCGCCCGCCGCGGACTGGCGCGCCGTGGTGACCCGCCCCGATATCGATATCGTGGTGATCTCGACCACTCATGACATGCTGGCCCCCATCGCCGCCGCTGCCGCCGCGGCTGGCAAGCACGTGCTCGTCGAGAAGCCCGGCGCGCGCAGTGCCTGCGAATTGGACGCGGTGGACCAAGCCGCGCGTTCGACCGGCGCGCTCGTGCGCATCGGCTTCAATCATCGCTATCACCGCGCCTTCCGCAAAGCGCGCGAGATCTTCGATTCCGGCGCGCTGGGCCCCCTGATGTTCATTCGCGGCCGCTACGGGCACGGCGGCCGTTCTGGTTACGAGCGCGAATGGCGCGCCGACCCCGCCCTCTCCGGCGGCGGCGAACTGGTCGACCAGGGCGTGCACCTGATCGACTTGGCCCGCTGGTTTCTGGGCGACTTCACCCGCGTCGCAGGCCGCACCCCAACCTTCTTCTGGAAAATGCCGGTGGAAGACAACGCCTTCCTGCTGCTCGAAACCGCCGCCGGCCAAGTGGCCTTTCTGCACGCGAGTTGGACCGAATGGAAGAACCTTTTCTCGTTCGAGATCTTGGGAAGCATCGGCAAGCTCGAAATCTCCGGCCTGGGTGGAAGCTACGGAACCGAGCGTCTGACTTTCTATAAAATGTCGCCTGAAATGGGCCCGCCCGAAACCGCCGCGTGGGAGTTCCCCGGTCCCGACGACTCCTGGGACGTCGAGTTCGCCGAGTTCCTCGAAGACATTCGACTCCAGCGCCAGCCCCAGCCGGGCATAGCCGACGCGCAGGCCGCCTTGCGCGTTGTCGAGCGCGTGTACCAGGAGAACGCTTCGTGATCATCACCCGCGCTCCATTGCGCGTCTCGCTAGGAGGCGGCGGCACCGACCTGCCCTCCTACTACCGCGAGCACACCGGCTTCGTCATCTCGGCCGCCATCGATAAGTACGTCTACATCACGCTGCACGAGACCTTCTCCCAGGAGCTGCTCATCAAGTACTCCAGGATGGAATTGGTCGAGCGCGTCGCCGACGTCCAGCATCCCATCGTCCGCGAAGCCTTGCGCCTGATCGACGTCGGCCCGCAGCCATATCTCGAAATCGTCAGCATGTCGGACATCCCCGCGGGCACCGGGCTTGGCTCCTCGGGTAGCTTCACGGTGGCGCTGCTGCGCGCGTTGCACGCCTGGAAGAAAAACCCGATCCCGCGCCAGGATCTCGCCGAGCAGGCCTGCCACATCGAAATCGATCTCCTGCACGAACCCATCGGCAAGCAGGATCAGTACATCGCCTCGTTCGGCGGCATCACCTGCTTCGAGTTCCTGCCGGACGATCGTGTGCAGGTCGCGCCCCTGCAACTCGATGGCGAGACGCTGGCCAACCTGGAAGACAACCTGCTGCTGTTCTTCACCGGCTTCACGCGCTCGGCTTCGGCGATCCTTGAAGAACAAGACACACGCACGCGCCTGCAGGACGCCGGCATGATCTCGCAGTTGCACGTGGTCAAACAGCTCGGCTGCGAGAGTAAGGCGGCGCTGGAGCGCGGCGATCTCCGCCGCTTCGCCGAGCTGATGCACGTGCACTGGGAGCACAAGAAGGCCCGTTCGCGTTCCATGACCAACTCCAGCATCGACGAATATTATGAGTTGGCGCGGCGCAACGGCGCGCTAGGCGGCAAGCTGATCGGCGCTGGAGGCGGCGGTTTCCTGATGCTCTACACCGAAGACAAAACGCGCCTGCGGAATGTGATGCGCCACGCGGGATTGCGCGAAGTGCGCATGCGCTTCGACTTTCAGGGCACCACCGTGCTGGCCCATTCGTGAGCGCCATCTTGAGCGCGATGCCGCCGGTTGCGATCCTGGCGGGCGGACTCGGCACGCGGCTGTATCCCGTGACCGAGCGCCTCCCGAAAGCGCTGGTCGAAATCAATGGCGAGCCGTTCCTGGCGCACCAGTTGCGCCTTCTGCGTTCGCGTGGCATCGAGCGCGTGGTGCTCTTGATCGGCCAGCATGGCGAGCGCATACGCGAATTCGCGGGCGATGGCGCGCGCTTCGGCCTAGTCGTCCAATACGAACAGGATGGGCCCGTGCTGCTGGGTACCGCGGGCGCCGTGCGCAATGCGCTTCCGCTGCTCGGCGATGAGTTCTTCGTCTTGTATGGCGATTCGTACCTGCCCTGCTCCTACCAGGAGGTGGAGCAGGCGTTCCAAGCGGCCGGCCAGCCCGGATTGATGACCGTCTATCGAAACCAGGGCCGCTGGGATGCGAGCAACGTGGAGTTCGCCGCGGGTCGCATACTGGCCTACGATAAAGAGAACCGGACAACGCGCATGCAACACATCGATTATGGTCTCGGCGTATTCAACCGGTCGGCTTTCGACGGCGCCGGGCACGCCGATCTCGCGGACGTGTACCGCGACCTGCTGCACCGCGGTCAACTGGCCGCCTGCGAAGTGCATGAGCGCTTCTACGAAGTCGGCTCGTTCGAAGGTCTCAACGAGTTGGCTCGCCACTTGGCTGGATCCTAACCATGAGCTTCGTCGAACAGTACATCGCCGAATCCGCCGAAGTCCTGCGGCGCTTGGACGCGCAGTCGATCGAGAAGCTCGCGCAACTTCTCGCCGGCGCCCGCGCGCGTGGCGGCCGCCTGTTTATCCTGGGCGTCGGCGGCAGCGCAGCCAATGCCTCGCACGCGGTCAACGATTTTCGCAAGATCTGCGGCATGGAAGCCTATTGCCCCACCGACAACGTCTCCGAGCTGACGGCGCGCACCAACGATGAAGGCTGGGCCTCGGTGTTCGTATCGTGGCTCCGCGTCAGCCGCCTGCGCGCGGAGGATTGCGTGCTCGTGTTCTCGGTAGGCGGCGGCAATCTCGAAAAACAAGTAAGTCCGAATCTGGTTTCCGCTCTGCAGTATGCCAAGTCGGCCGGCGCCGCGATCGGTGGCATCGTCGGCCGCGCCGATGGCTACACCGCGCAAGTGGCGGATGTCTGCGTGATCGTCCCCACGGTGAACCCCGCGCACGTCACGCCGCACACCGAGGCTTATCAAGCCGTGATCTGGCACCTGCTGGTCTCGCATCCCGCGCTGAAGTCCGCCGAAACCCGCTGGGAATCGCTGCGATGAACCGGGCCGTGTTCCTGGATCGCGACGGCGTGCTCACCGAGGTCCTGCTGCGCGATGGCAAAGCCTACGCGCCCGTCACGCTCGCCGAAGCCCGCATCGCAACCGATGCGCCCGCGGCCCTGGCGCGATTGAAAGCCGCCGGCTTCCTGCTGGTGGTGGTGACGAATCAGCCGGACGTAGCGCGCGGCATCGCCCGCCGCGAAGACGTCGAGGCCATTCACGCTGCCCTGCGCGCGGCGCTGCCGCTGGATGCCTGCTTCGTCTGCTATCACGATGACGCGGACGCCTGCGCCTGCCGCAAGCCCCTGCCCGGCCTGCTGACCCAGGCTGTGGCCGAGTATGGGATCGATCTGGCGCGCAGCTTTATGATCGGCGACCGCTGGCGCGACATGGATGCTGGAGCCGCCGCGGGCTGCCGTACGGTTTGGATCGACCGAGGCTACCGCGAACCAGCGCCCGCGCGCGCCCCCGACGCGCGAGTCAACACGCTAGCCGCCGCTGCCGAATGGATTCTGTGCGGCTAGTGTCGCCGTGTCCCCCGCTCGCCGTGTCGCCCGCTCGCCCCCTCGTAACATCGACGCTTTTCGTCGATGTTGGCGCGGTGGAGTGGATTTCTTTGCGGCTAGTGTCGACGCGTCGCCCGCTCGCCGTGTCGCCCGCTCGCCCCCTCGTAACATCGACGCTTTTCGTCGATGTTGGCGAGCTTCGCTCGCCTAAGACGGCGTCTTGTGCGTTGCGTGCGTCTTGCCGGTCGCCACAGGTTCTTTCAGCAGGTTGTCCAGCATGTTGCGAATGTTGTGCTCCTGATCTTTGTAGAAGTCGTCGCCACCGTTGAACTGCGCGCGAATCACGCGCTTGCGGTCGATGAAGATCAGTTCAGGAACGAAGTTTGGCTTGGCCAGCGAGGCTTGCTCGTATTCAAACACGGCATCCCGGTTCGCCGATCCCACCGGAAACGACGGCCTGAACTGCTGGATGAAGCCGGCTACCAGTTGTGTGGCGTCGGGGTTGAACGCCGCTGCCAGGACCTGCACGCCGCGCGGGCCGTACTCGTTCTGAATGGCGCTCAGAACCTGCGTAGTGTGCTGGCAGTGCGGACAAGTCGTCGAGATGAACGCCAGCACCACGACTTTGCCGGCGTACTGGCTCAATAGGGTCTGTCCGCCGAAAGGCATGTTGATGGCAAACTCGCCGGCCGGACGCGGCACCTGCTGGGCGTATCCCTGGAGGCCCGTGACCAACACGGCGAGAGCGGCGAGTGAGTGCCGAGGTCGCATATAATGCCAGTTTACCCCAAGGAAACAGGTTTTGGGGGGCTGCTGAGTACTATCCGATGGGGTCCCATGACCTCCCGATTCCGCTATTACCTGCGCGTACGCTACGGGGAGTGCGATGCGCAGAAAGTAGTCTTCAACTCCCGCTACGCCGAATACGTCGACATCGCGACCAGCGAGTTCCTGCGCGCGCTCGGCTTTGGCGAAACCTTCATTAATGGCAGCCTCGACTTCCAACTTGTGAAGCAGACCATCGAGTGGAAGGCGGCGGCGCGCTTCGACCAGGTGCTCGAGCTGGCCCTCCACGCGCGTCACCTGGGCAATACCTCATTCACCCTGGCCACGGAGTTTCGCCTGGCCGGCGAGGAACGCGTCATCGTGACGGTCGAGACTGTCTACGTGCTGGTGGACGCCCATACGCTTCGTAAGACCCCGCTGCCCGCCGATTTGCGCGCGGCGCTCGAACGCGGCGCGCCCGGCGTTGTCACGGATCACGCCGGCTATCTTCCCAGGATCGCCCCTACAGGTGATGCTTCTTCAGCCACTTCTTAAAGTCCGGCAGGAATTCCGGAAACAGATTGCCGAACCCGGCCCCGGCAACGCTGTTGGCCCAGTTGATCGCCGTGGCGCGGCCCGTTTGGCTGGGAGGCGGGTAATACGCGTTGGAAAGCCCGGCCTGCAGACCGCAGCCCAGCAGATTCGCCCAGTTGACGGTGCGCTCTCCGCCATCCGTTCGCGTGACGAAGGCCCGGCTGACGGCATAACCGAAGCGCGACCAGAAACCATGTGACGGACCTCTGCGGAAGTACCGCGTGTCTTCGTGTAATGCGGAGGCCAGTACGAAATCGCTGAAGAAGTTTTGGGTGATGTTATCGGCCGTCGCAGCGCCGAAGCGCTCGGCGAGCGGCACGCCGCCAACTCCATATTGCGGGTCGGACCTGGAGACCTCTGACACGCCGGCAGTGATGCCGCTGGCTAACAGAGTAAACGGAGTGGCGGTCTCTTCGATGAAGAAATGCCACTTTTGGGCGGCCGTAGGCGGGGTGGTTGTTTGAGCGGGGTCCTGCTGCGCGGAAGCTGGCGCGCACAGCAGCGCGGCAGCGAGCGCGATCGTGAGAAGGAGAGCCCGAATGCCGCGCAGCGCCGCCTCCGCGGCGTGAAAGCCGCACATCCCGTGCACCGCACCGCCGGGAGGCGTGGAGGACGAGCATAGATACACGTTCTCTAGCGGCGTCCGATAGAACAGGCGGGTGGGCCGCAGCACGAGTTGTTTGAGGTCCTGCGCGCCGCCAGTGATATCGCCGCCCACCAGGTTGGCGTTGTGCCGCTCCAGGTCCGCGGGCGCCGCCGTATGCCGTGCCAGAATGCGCGCCCGAAAGCCGGGAGCGAAGCGTTCCACCTGGGATTCGATGCGTTCGGTCATGTCTTCTGTAGAGGCGTGCGGCACGTGACAATACGCCCAGGCCGTATGCTTACCGGCAGGCGCGCGGCTCGCATCGAACAGGCTCGGCTGCGCTATCAGCACGAAGGGCCGCTCGCTGGTGGCAGTTCCAGCGGCCGCGCGCTCCGACGCCGCGATCTCGTCGAGCGATCCACCCACGTGAATGGTGCCCGCGCGGCCGCACTCGGCGGCTGTCCAGGGAATTGGCGTGCTCAAGGCCCAGTCTATCTTGAATACACCGGGACCGTAGCGGTAAGCCTCCAGTTGCCGGCGGTAGCGGGCCGGAAGCCGGCTTCCCGCCACCGCCACGAACTGCCTGGGCGTCAGATCGCACAACACGGGCGCGGCATCGCCCAATTCGTCCAGCGATCCGATTCTGTGGTTGGTAACAATGCGCCCGCCCAGCGATTCGAAGTAGGAGGCCAGTGCGTTGGCGATGGATTGCGAGCCACCCCTCGGGATGGGCCAGCCAACGGCATGTCCGGCTATCGCCAGCACCCATCCGAACGCCGCCGAGCCCAGCGCTTCCAGTGGCAGCACCGAGTGCGCGGCAATTCCCGCGAACAGCGCGCGCGCCGCCTCCGTGCGGAAAAGCAGCCGAGCGGAACCCGCCGCCGGCCAGAACGCCAGCGCTCCGAAGCGCGCCAGCAGCCAGGGATTGGCGGGAAATCGTAGCAGCGGTTGTTGGATTATTGGCAGCAGCTCTCGCCAGCGCCGCGCAAGTGGGCCAATCGCCCGCCGGTACGCTGCGCCATCGGGTCCCAGACGCGCACAGGTGTCTTCAATCGGCATCGCCAGCACCGCCGCCGATCCGTCGTCCAGCGGATGCGCCAGCGGCAGCGGCGGCTGGATCCATTCGAGCCCATGCTCCGCCAGCGGGAATGTCGCAAAGGCCGGAGAACTGGCGGCCCACGGATGCACCGCGGAGCACACATCGTGTACGAATCCCGGCAGCGTAAGCTCGGCCGAACGCGCCCCGCCGCCAATGGTAGGCTGCTCCTCATATACCGTGGTGCGCAGTCCGGCCTTCGCCAGCATAATGGCCGCGGTCAAGCCATTGGGGCCCGACCCGACCACGCAGGCGTTGCCCGTCATTCGGTCCATCCTTGCGATTCGAGCAATTCTTTGAAACCCGGCGTCGCCAGCGAGACCGGCGGAAAATACGTTCCCGCCAGCTCGCGCTTCCACCATAGCGAGTTTCTAGCCCGTTCTGCCGGAGTCGTGAAATGGTACTCGTAGAGCAGCGCGCGCACGTAGCGCGGCGGATGGTCCGGGAAAGGGTTCGCCCCCATCAATGCGAGCGCCGCCCGATCGCCTTCCAGCAGCTTCGCCATCAAGTGCACAAACCAGGGATGCTCCTGATAGGACGACAGCGCCGCGAACCACATCAACCAGTCGAGCCGCAGATGATACGGGGCGATCTGCGGCGGCATGCGTCCCAGCCCGCCGGGCTTGCCCCGGAATTCGTACTCGCGCCATTTCGTTGTGTGGGTCGGCGCCGCTTCGTCCGTCCCTTCCACGATCACCTCGTAGCGCGGCCGCGTAATGGAACCGAATGCGCCGTATGTGCCTGCCAGATGAAACCGATTGTAGACGGTATTCATCACTTGTGCTCGGGAAAGCATGTTGCGCACGGGCTGCACGCTCAGAATCGCAACCAGGATGCCAACCCCAATGGTCGCCAGCCGATGGACCAGCGCTGGCGCCTGCGTCTCCGGCACACGTATCGGCAGGAATCGCGAGAGGAAGCGGTCGTCGAAAGTACTAACAGCGAGGACTATGGTAAGCGCATTCAGCCACGAGAGATTGCCGCCCGCAAAAATCAACGCCTGGAAAACGATCGTGATCACCCCCGCAATCGAGCTGACCGGCTGCGGCAGGAAGTAAGCGAACGGAACCACGAGCTCCGAAAAATGATTGAAGAGCACACCGGATTTGTGAAACCACTCGGGCGCCCAATGAAAAAACCAGCTCAGCGGCCCAGGCATGGGCTGCGTCTCATAATGATAGGTGAGGCACGTCAAATCGTGCCAGCAAGGATCGCCGCGCATTTTGATAAGGCCGGCGCCGAACATCACGCGGAACAACAGCCAGCGCAGCAGCCATATGCCGATGGTCTGCGGCGTTTGGCGCCGCGAGCCCAGAAAGGTCGCATAGAAGCAGGCCTCCAGCAGTATGGACTCCCAGCCAAAACCGTAGAACGTCTGGCCAACGTTGACGAAAGAAATGTAAATTATCCAAAGCATCGCCCAGACGAGCATGGAGAACCAGGTGCTGTAGCGCTCGGCAATACCGCTGAGCGCCAGGCACGCCAGCAGCACACCGAGCCATCCTGCGATGTCGAAAGCTGTATCGTTGTGGGCAAAGAAGAACAGGCTCGGCGAGTCACGAAAAGGGACCGTTTGCGTGAAGAGGGGTACCGGAAGAAGTCCGTGCTCGCCGAGCAGAGGCTTGAACTGACTGACGACGTTTAGGAAGGCGATCAAAAGGATGAGGGCGAGACCTCTCTGGAAGACGAGCCTGGTGCGCCAGAAAGTCTCGGAGCCGATCCACCGCATTGCCGCATGGTACTCCCTCCAGTAACTTACCAGACGGCTCCGGGTTACGAATAGCACAACAGCCTTCTGGCTGGCGGAAATATAGCTAAAAGCCGGGGAGCTACAATACAGGAGTAACAGGTCTTTCTATATGCGAAAGCTGTGGTTGGTCTTTCCCCTGCTGTTATCCGGTGCGATCCTGGCTCACGGTCAAACGCTGGTCGGCCAGCAAGTTCTGGCGGGCAGCGGTAACAATCAGCCCACCGCCGTGGCGACCGACAGTCAGGGATTCGTCTACGTGGCCGGCATCACTACCTCTGGAGATTTTCCAATCAGCCACGCCCTTGAATCGCAGCTTCCCCAAGGCGCTCTCGAAGTGAGTAACAACGGGGCCGCATTCGTGAATTCGGGTCTCAACGCGAGCAATGTCACGGCGGTGGCCGCATCCAGCGACGGCATGCTGGTAATCGCCGCCGCATCTACTGGCGCCTACCGCAGCACCGACGGAGGCGTCACCTGGAAACCGGCAGCGGACACCTCCGCCGCAGGAGCAGCCGCGCTAGCCGTGGACCCGGTCAATTCCTCCAATGCCTACGCGATCCTCCAGAACGGCGCGATTTACCGCAGTTCCAATGGCGGCGTGAATTGGCAGGCCGCCGGCACGCCTCCGCCCACCAACCAAGCCGGCTACGGCCTCTGGCAAATTACGATAGACCCACAGACGCCGGCCACGCTGTACGCTTGCGGCAATCTCACCGTCTATCGCAGCACCGACGGCGCTCAATCGTGGCAGCCACTCTCGATTCCATTCGCCAACGGTCCGAACGGCCAGTTCCCGGTGTCCGCCTTCGCCCTGGCGCCTTCGCAGCCGAACGTCCTCTACGTGGCAGCCTGGGACCTAAACTACGGAGCTCCGCTATTCAAAAGCACCGACAGCGGCTCGACGTGGATGGCGGGCGCGAATGGCATCTCCGTTTACTATCCTAATGGCTTGGCCGTCGATCCAACCAACCCTCCACAGTTTGGGCTGTGGACTCCGCTGACGGAAGCTTCCAAAAGAGTACGGACGGTGGCGCGACATTTCCAGCGGTAGCGATACCAAGCAACGGCTCTCCGTCTTATTCCGTCGCCATCGACCCGGCAAACCCGTTGCGCGTCTACGCATCCACTTACGCTAACGTCTTCGAGACCACCGATGGAGGCGCCACGTGGTCAACGCTGCTTTCGGGTTTCACGGCACTTTACGCCGCACCATCGCGGACCTTTGCGTTTGGCGCCGTGCCGGCGACGGTGTTCCTGGCGAAGCTGGATCCGGCCTTGTCGCAGGTGATCTATTCCACTTATCTGTGGACAGGGTCGGTTTCGAGCATCGCCCTCGATGGCCAGGGCGATGTAGCTCTCGCAGGTACTACCGCGTCCGGCTCCGGGATTGTGATGAAAGTGAGCGCGAATGACAACTCGGTGATTTACTCCACCGTCCTCAACGGAACTCAGCCGAATGCGATCGCGGTCGATGCCGGCGGCAATGCGGTGATCGCAGGCTCGGCGACCAGCCTGACGGTCACCAAGGGCGCGTATCAATCGGCGCCGCCCGGCGCGTGCTCGATCCGGTGAATGTAAACGGCACCGATCAAACGTTCAACTTTCACTCTTTCGTTGCCAAATTGAACACCAGCGGAGCGCTGGTTTATGCGACTTATATAACCGGCTCCTGCGGCGAATCCGCATACGGACTGACGTTAGATTCCTCGGGTGCCGCGTACGTGGTTGGCGAAACCTACTCGCACGATTTTCCACTCACTCCGGACTCGATGGTCTACGAGTTCCCCGGCACCACTTCCAGCGGATTCGTGGCCAGGCTGAGCCCCGCCGGAGACCAATTGCTCTATGGGAGCTACCTTGGCAGTGGCGCCCTTACCGCGGCGCATGCGATTACGCTGGATGGCACGGGCAATATTTATGTCGCCGGATCGACCTACGCCAGCCCGACAAAGGGCGCGTGGCAGGCGGTGTCCTTCGTGAACGGCGGCGTGGGCTGTAACACCGCGCCTCTACCGGTGGGGCCTCCCCAGATTTACGCTCCGATTGGCAATGCCTTTGTCCTCAAGATGACGCCTTCCGTGAGTCCCGCCGCATTTCTGGCGACGGTCGGTGGTTCATGCCAGGGAGAAGCGGACTCCATTGCACTCGACGCGGCGGGAAATATCTGGCTGGCGGGATTCAATGGATCGGTCGATTTCGTTACCAGGGCGCCGATTGGGGGCCTTGGCCAACCCAACGGCCAGCAACTCGGACCGGTAATCTTTCCCTCCTCCAATCCAGTCAGTAGCGGGTTTGTGGCCGAACTGGACCCAACGGGCTCAACCCTTCTCTCCGCCACGCTGACCTATTACCTCGGGGCACTGGCGGCGGATTCCACTGCCGTCTACTTTGCCGGACCTCTGGGGTCCGCGGCCCTGGTGGCTGAGATCGACCCCACCCAGATCCCCCCGATCGCCGTCGACGAGATCGTGCAGTACAGCCCGCTGCTGACGCCCCTCCAGCGCGCACCCTCTCCCGTGGCTCCCGGCGAGATTGTCAGGATTCTCGGCCGCGGCATCGGTCCGCAAAATCAGGTGGGCGCCAAACTGACCGCCACCGGCACGTTCGCCACCTCTATCGGCGGCGTACAGGTCGCTTTCAATGGCGTCCCTGCGCCGCTGCTATCGGCCCAGGCGAATCAGATCGTGTGCATCGCGCCATTCGAGTTGGATGGTTTACAGAGCGCCGTGGTTCAGGTGCAGTACGGCGGGCAGACCTCTAACGCATACCCTGTCGGCGTCCTCCCGCAAAACCCGGATATTGTGGCGGTCGTCAACTCCGATTGGTCGGTGAACTCGCAATCCAATCCGGCCAAGCGGGGCTCGCCGGTGGTGCTGTTTCTAACTGGCCTGGGCCAGACGACCCCGGCCAGCAGTGATGGCGCCATCAATCAACTGCCGCCGGCGCAGCCCCGAACCGTACCCGCGGTCAAATTCTGGGGTCCGTCCGGCAATGTGATCTTTATCGGCGCTGCGCCCTTCGAGGTGGCCGGAGTTTCCCAGCTCAACCTGATCGCACCTGTTGTACAGACTGCCCAGGGTTGGCTCGGGGTGTGGGTCGACCAAGCCCTCGCGTACGTATGGGTCGCGCAGTAGGACGCGGCGCGATCCGCCGCGTCCGCCAGAAGCCGCCGTTATACCGTAACCGCGGCGCCCAACTTCGCAAACCACGGCGTCGCCGATTTGATGGCGTTGTTCACGGCGTTGATGTTCTTCACGCCTTCCTTCGACAGCCAGTCTTCCAGCGCCTTAGCGCCGCCCTTGGCGAACACCGGGATGCCTTCCTTCCAGGTCGCGCGCCCGCAGAGCACGCCGGAGAAATCCGTGCCGGCTTCCGTGGCCATGTTCAGCGATTCCACGAACTGCGCGTTGCTCACCCCGGCGCTCAAGTAGATGAACGGCTTGGCGGCCACCGCCGCGGCCGACCGGAAATGCGCCAGCGCTTCGCTGCGCGTATAGGCCTTCTGGCCCTTGTACACCGCGCTACCCTCCACGAACTCGGCGTTGATGGGTACTTCCACCTTCAGCACATCCACGAAGTATTGCGGCTTGGAGAACTCCTTCATGCTCCCCTTGACGACCTCCGGCTTCGCCTTGGCGTACTCGAGTCCCTTCTCGTCGCCGCCCTTGGGATCGTAACCCACGAACTCCAGGAAAAACGGGATCGCGTAAGTTTCACACTCCGCGCCGATACGCTCGATAAACGCGTGCTTGATGTCGTTGATCTTGGTGTCTTCGAACGGCGTGTAGTAAATCAGGATCTTGACGGCGTCCGCGCCCCAATCCACAATGCGTTTCACCGAAACGTGGGGCAGCAGGTCGGGCAAGCGCCCGGGTTGGGTGTTGTCATATCCGCTCAGCTCATAGGCCAGCAGCAGGCCGGCGTTGCTGCTGCGCGCGTCCTTGGCCTCCAGGCCGAATTCGGGGTCCAGCAGAATGGCGCTGGCATGCGGTGTCAGCACCTTGGTGACGGCAGTTTTGAACTCGCTCATCACTTCGGGGGTGATCTCTTTCTTGTCCACACCCCGCGCCGCCGCCAGCGATTTCTGCAAACTGCCTCGCTGATCCATGGCCGCCGCCGCGATGACGCCGGCATGATTCGAGAGCGCCTTCAGGTGCTTCAGTTTTCCCTCGGACATTTTCATACACTTCTCCTTCAATTTACGGGATTAAATAATGACTTGATACTCTCATTATGCCATGGAATCGACCGGGAAATCCGACAGGCTTGTCCATTTCTTGAGCCGCTGGAAATATGCCTGCGCGCGGCCCGCATCCCGCAGGATCTGCTGCTTCAAAGCCTGCGCGTCGGGGAACTTGCGCTCGTCACGCACCCGCCAAAGCAATTCCACGCGGATACGCCGCGGCGTTTCTCCCTCCAGCGGGGTGAGCAGAAAAGTCTCAATCGAGATCTTCTGGTCGATGCCGAATGTGGGCCGGTGGCCTACGTTGGTGATGGAGGGCCACGAGCGCCCGTCTTCCAGGTCCCGCGTGCGCGTCACGTATACGCCGGTGGCCGGCAACACCTCTGTGTTGGGGGCCAGGTTGAGCGTAGGCACAGTCTGCTTGGATCCCACGCCGTGCCCCGCGACCACTTCGCCTTCGAGCGCGTAAGGCCGTTCCAGCAGGCGCGCCGCTTGCGCGACCAGTCCTGCTTCGATCAACTGACGCAGCGCCGTGCTGCTCACCAGGCGCCCGCGAACCATCACGGCCTTGACCTCTTCGGTGGTGAAACCGTATTTGCGGCCCAGTTCCGTGAGCACGCGCACGTTGCCCGACTGCTTGTAGCCGAAGCAGAAATCGTGACCCAACACCACCGCGCGCACGTCCAGTTTCTTTACCAACACCTGCTCAACGAACTGCTCGGGCGCAAGGCGCGCTACATCACGGTCAAACGGCAGGATGAGCACCTGCTCAATGCCTTCTTCCCGCATCAGTACGCAGCGCTGCTCGGGCGATGTCATCAGGCGCGGCGCCCGGGCGGGGGCCACCACTTTGCTCGGATGTGGGTTGAAGGTGAGCGCGCTGGCTTTGAGCCCGCGCTCCACCGCAACTTCTTTCACACGGCGCAGGATTCTCCGGTGGGCCGCATGCACGCCGTCGAAATTGCCGATCGTCAGGGCCGACGGTCCGAAATCCGGCGGCACTTCCGCAAGGCTCCGCAACACCCGGATCGGCCCGCCCATCTATCGCCCGCCCTCCACTTCAATTTCGAGGCCGTCATACGCCAGGCGGACGTGCGGCGGCAATTGCGCTTCGGTGCGCGCGTGCCCCAGATCGTGGCAGATGTGCGTGAAGAATACCCGCTTCGCCGCCAGCCGCTCGGCCGTCGCCAGCGACCGCTCCACGGTGGAGTGCGTGGGATGCGGCTTGTAACGTAGCGCGTCGAGGAACAGCACATCCAGCCCGCCCAACTGATCCAGCGATCCTTCGGGGATCTCGCTGTGGTCCGTGAGATATGCCGCGTTGCCGAACCGGAAACCGTAGACCGGCTCTTTGCCATGCAGCAGCGGAACGGGCGTGAATTCGACGCCGAATAGATCGAACGAGCCGCCGTTCAGCGTGTGCGATTCCAGTCTCGGCACGCCCGAAGGCTTCTCCTCGCCGTCGAAGATGTAGCGGAATGCGCGATGGATAGCACCCATGGTCCGCTCCGACGCATAGATCGGAATGTGGCCCCCTTGCCGGAAATTGAAGGGCCGCACGTCGTCCAGCCCCATGATGTGGTCGGCATGCTCGTGCGTGAACAGGATGGCGTCCAACCGGTCCACCGGCGTGCGCAACGCCTGTGTGCGGAAATCCGGCGTGGTGTCGATCAGCACGCTCCGTCCGCTGTAACTCACCAGGATGGACGGACGCAGGCGCTTGTCCCGCGGATCGGTAGAAGTGCACACCGCGCAATGGCACCCGATGGTGGGCACACCCGTACTCGTGCCCGAGCCAAGCACGGTGATCTTGACGACGCCCTCTGGCATCTACGCTTTCTGGCTGTCCGCGTCCGCGCTGGCGGCCTGTGGGCTCTCGGCCGGCTTAATCTCCGCCGCTTTGGCGTCGATCTTCCGGGTTTCTTCGACAACCTGCACGTAGCGGAAACGCAACAGCGTGAGCGTATTTTCCAACTGCCGTTGTTCCTCCAGGGACAGGTTGCCGCGGGTCTTCTCCTGTAGCATGGCCATGAGGTCGATGGTGTGGCGCGCCAGGTCCAGGTCGGCCGGGGGTTGCTCTTCGGAGCCGAAACGCATCAAGCCTAGCTGCATCTCGGCCTGCAGGCGCAGGGATTCGGTCAGGAATTCGAAGGACGCCGGCGGTAGCGGGAACGGCCGTCCTTCCTGCTGTTCTCGAAAATCGGCTTCGCTCATCTTTCGTTATTTTACAACGCGCAAGAAAAAGGCTCCACCGCGCGCCCTCGGCGGTGGAGCCTGATGACCGGTTCGGTCTGCGGCTTAGCGAACGCTGAGAGCGGGAACGATCACGGCTGCCATTGGTTGGCCGTTACCCTCCGACGCGAGTTCGCGCTCCCACTTCGAGGGGCCTACGTGGCCGCGCACCGCCTCGGTCTTGACCTCAGCCAGGAAATAGCGGTCGCCGATGCAGTGAAACACAACGACGCTCTTATTCTTGTCGCCCTTGTATTCACTAACGCCCGGGTTCACCAGCGTGGTGATCGCCTTGCGAGTTTCCGCGTTCCGGATCACCAGAACACTGGAACTCTGCGACAAGCGCTCCAGGGTGTACTCG
>Ga0181518_10001408_pt1 | contig 24663 bp, 24 predicted proteins | sample PEATcosm2014_Bin_28_FD_119751 | JGI IMG/M metagenome (GOLD analysis project Ga0181518, IMG submission 119751) | Peatland microbial communities from MTU Mesocosm Facility, Houghton, MI, USA - PEATcosm2014_Bin01_60_metaG | ecosystem: Environmental > Terrestrial > Soil > Wetlands > Peat | place...
ATCCCCCACTACAGGCCTTAACTGACCACTATTTTTCTGTTCTCGCAAAATGGAGCCATCGCCGCCGCTGCGATTTGCCTGTGAGCGGACATCCTCAGCCCGCCTGTGAGAAAAGACGGCTAAACCGCCGCGCCCGGGTGTTGGTGAAAGCTGAATGCTGATCGCTGTTGGCTTTAGGCCTGGAACGAGCTGCCGCAACCGCAGGTGGATTTGACGTGGGGGTTGTTGAACTTGAATCCCGCCCCCTCCAGCGTCTCCACATAATCCACCTCGGCGCCTTCCAGATAGAGCATGCTGGCTTGGTCGATGAAAACCTTCAACCCATCGTAGCTGTAAGTTTTATCCAGCATGTTGGGCTGGTTCTCGAAGGCCATCGAATAGCTGAATCCGGAACAGCCTCCGCCCACCACCGCGATGCGCAGTCCCGCGGGGGCCGGCTCCTGCGCGGACATGATCTCTTTCACCTTGCCGACTGCTTTTTCGGTTAATTGCACCATGCGTTTAAACTCCTCTATTCTGGGCTTTGCCTGCTCCCATTATACAAACAGGACCGCATCGCTCCGATCTTCACTGGTTTAGATGCCTCGGGGCGGGGCTGGGTCGCGGAAAATCCGGGCTGGACTGCCGGGGGGGCGCGGCACGAACTTTCGGGCCGCGCCATTTGGCAAAATGAATTAGTAGGCAAGTGGCTGAAACGCGAACTCGGCGGTACGCGTCGCAAGCAGTGTATGGGGTCACTGACCGGCGCTCTACCATTCCCCGTGTTCGGAGGCAAGGTTCGGGCGAAATCTAGAGTGGACTACCAGAACACCTCGGAGGGCGCCTTGGTCCAACGGGCCCAGGCTGGAGACGAGACTGCGTTCCGTGAAATCGTCGAGCGTTATCAGTCCAAGGTTTTTTCCATCATCCATGGCGTCGTGCGCCAGCGCAACGACGTGGAAGATATTGCCCAGCAGGTATTTGCCAAGGTTTACGTCTCCATCAAGAGCTTCGACTTCCGCAGTTCCCTGATTACCTGGATTTATAAGATTGCGGTTAACGAGTGCTTCGATTATTTGCGCAAGCGGAAGGTGCGGAAGCTGGTCTATGAGAGCGATCTGAGCGAAGACGAGGTGCGGCGGGTGGACAACAGCGAGCCCGTCACCGGCCGCCAGGCGCCCATCGACGCCACCCTGGCCCGCCGTGATTACGTCCTGAAACTCCTGGCACGCGTGTCCGAAGAGGAGCGTATCTTGTTGATGTTGAAGGAGGTCGAGGGGTATTCGGTGGAGGAGTTGGCGGAAAAAACCGGTATGAACGAGAACACCATCAAGGTGAAGCTGTTCCGCGCGCGGCAGAAACTGGTCAAGGCGGCGCAGCGGCTGGATCGTGCTCCCGGCCTGGTGGCCGGGTAATGTGCAGTAGAGGTGCCCCGCAAGCGGGCGTGCCGTTGAGGCGAAAGACTCGCAAGGGGTGGTTTGAGGAGTGGTAATTTACACTTGTAAGGGAAGAAACGTATGCACGGGGTAGTGATCGAGAGCCTCGAGGAGTACCTGTCCGGTGCCCTGGAACCGGCTGCTCAGCGGGATATCGAGGCGCACCTGAGCAACTGTAAAATGTGCCGTGAAGAAATCCGCGCCATGCGGGAAGTCTCCCGGTGGTTCGGCGCTTTGCGGCCCGAAGAAGTCTGGGAGCCCGCCCCCGGGTTTTGTGCCCGGGTGATGCGGCAGGTGGGTGAGCGGAAAGCCGTCCCCTCATTTGCCAGCCTCTTCGCGCTGGATCTCGCCTTCGGCCGCCGTCTGGCGTTTGCGGCCCTGCTCACCCTGGCGGTTCTGGGAAGCTACCTGATAACGCGCGAGACCAGGTATCCCACTGGCCTTTCGCCGGAAGCCGTGATGGCGCAGGAGAATTCTCCCGCGTTTGATTCCGCTCCCGCTCAAGACAACATGCTGGTCACGCTGACAGCCTATGAGTATTAGTCTCCTCGAAAGGGTGGCTCCGGGGAGGTCGTGGGACCCCAAGCTTGCCTGTGCGGTGACGCTGGTTTTGGTCTTCTTGTGCGGCGCGGCCGCGGGCGGGCTGGCCATGAATCTCGGCGTTCACAACCGGCTCCATCAACCGGCGTTCGATACCCCTGCCGGCAAGGTCCTGTATTTCGATCGCCTGCAGAAGGAACTGAACCTGACGCCCGCGCAGACCGAGCAGATTCAGTCCATTCTGAATGATTTTTGGCAGTATTACCGCACCGTGCTCAGCGACAGCAAAGCGCGTGTCGAGCAACTGCTGAACGAAGACCAGCGCCGGAAGTTTGAGCTCCTGCTGCAAGAACACCAGAAGCAGTAGTATCCCCTTATTGACACTGCCCAAGCCGCGCGCGCAAAATGGTTCTGCCGACATGCGCCGTTTTCTTTTGATTCCAATACTTGCGGTTGTTACGGCCGCCTTCCTGCTGAACGCCTGCTCCAACCGTTCCCTCCCGGTTCGCAGCTACGCGCTGGGCGAAAAAGTGGGATTGGGGCACATCATCTACACCGTCTACGAGACCCAGTGGGTGCCTCAGTTTGGTGATGGTCCCGATGCGCGGGTTCCTAAGCATCGCTTCTTCCTGGTGCGCATGACCGCGGTGAATAGTGGCGGCGACGACCTGATTGTTCCCAATGTGACCGTCGAGGACGATAAGGGTACCAGCTACCCCGAACTGCCGAACGGAGATGGCGTACCGGAGTGGATCGGTTATTTGCGCAAGGTGAAGCCTGCGGAATCCACGCAAGGCAATCTGCTGTTCGACGCCCCCCCGGCGCATTATAAGCTGCGCGTTACCGACGAGGACGGAGAGAGCTCAGCCTACGTTGATATTCCGCTGTCGTTCGGCGCCGAGGTTCCACCCTCCGAAGTGCCCCTCCCGAGCGAGAAGCAGCAGTAGGGCGTTTCGCCTGGCCGCCCTGCCCAGGGTTCCGGTCGCAGGCGCGCGCCAGGTGCGGCCTATTTCTTGGTGTTCAGGTAAGCGATGATATCGGCCATCTCCTGGGCTGAGAGGACCTGCCATTGCTTGTTTTGAACGACCATGCGGGCGAGCATTCCGGAGCCGTGCTGCCACAGTGCGGCAACCATCGAGAAAGCCGAGAACTGGCCCGCCTGGATGGCCAGGTTGGGCGCGCCGGTATCCACCTGCTCGTGGCAGGAGGCGCACAGCTTGGCTTGGAAAACCTGCTGGCCGCGAGCGGGAGCGCCCACGGGAATCTGCCGGTCGGAGCCACCGGAAAGGTAAGCGTACAAATCCGCCGCCTGCCCGGCGGTGATCTGCGGTTTTTCGATCTTCGCGGCTTCCACGGCTTGCCACATTTTCGTGGCGTGGCTCCACATAGCCGCCGCCATCGCGACCGGAGAAGAGACTGGACCGGAGCTTCCCGCCAGCGCCGGCGCCGACCCGCCCTGGCCCTTGTCGCCGTGGCAAGAGGCGCACTTGAGCGAGGCAAAGAGCTTCTCTCCATTGGTGGCCGAGCCTCGGGGTTCCCCGTTGGAGCAACCCGAAAGTGCGGCAAAAACCGCCAGAGCCAGAGCAAGAACGAGAAGAGATCGCATCATAATGGTGTACACCGCTATGCACCGGAAGTTCCATTGTCGGACTCCCAGGTCCCATTTAGTATACACCGAGTGCCATTCGCCAGGGCCGCTTATCACAACACGCCTTGGGTGCGTGCTCGGCAGGAGCGGTTGGAATCCATCTACAGCGGAGTTGGGCACGCGACCCGATTGTGCTTGCCGAGACCAAGGGTACATCAGAGGTACACGGACAAAGGGAGGTCGTCAACTGATTGATATGATTATAGATATTCTGGTGAGCCGGGCGGGACTCGAACCCGCGACCCTGTGCTTAAAAGGCACATGCTCTACCGCCTGAGCTACCGGCCCTCGATGTTGCGGCAATCGGCGACGATACTTGTTTAGTTTATCAGACGGCCGGCCAGCTATACAGTTTTCGTTGGCAACGTCCGATCTGATCTGCAATGCAGGACCATGACCAGCGCACGGAATCGCGCGTCCGCTCGCAGGGGCAGGTGAACCTCTTGGCCGCCGGCGGCGATGTAGTCTCGGGCACCATCCATGACGTCTCCCCATCGGGGATCTCGGTGGTGGCGGAAAGCGAAATCAGTGTCGGCACGCCCGTCCAGATCGATGGCGACGGATTCACGGGCCACGGCGTCGTCCGATATTGCCGCCGGCATGGCCAAAGCTACCGCCTCGGCGTGGCGGTGGGACCGGCCGCGGCCGTCTGATCGCGCCCGCATCCGGCTATACTTGGTCCAGACGACCGATGAACCGGCTGGCGCGCCGTTTTCTGTTTCTCACACTGGCGATCGCGGCAACACTGCTGATCGGAACGGTGGGGTTTACCCTGATCGACGGCTACCCCCCTTTCGACGCCTTCTACATGACCCTGATCACCATGACCACGGTGGGGTATGGCGAGATCCATCCGCTTTCGCAGGCGGGACGCGTCTTCAATTCTTTCCTGATCTTTTTCGGCGTCACCACGATTTTCATTGCCCTGGGCGCCATGACCCAGACCATCATCGAGCTGGAATTCGGCCATGTCATCGGCAAGCGGCGGACTAAACGCATGATCGACAAGTTGAAGGACCACTACATCATCTGCGGCTTCGGGCGCGTGGGGCGCGGCGCCGCCGCGGAACTGCAACACTCCGGCGTCCCGTTCGTGGTGGTGGATATCAGCCCGGAACGCGTGGAACGCGCCCTGCAGGAGGGCATGCTGGCCCTGGCGGCCGATTCCACCCGCGATGAGACCCTGCGCCAGGTGGGCGTCGATCGGGCTCGCGGGCTGGTCGCGGCCCTCGCCACCGACGCGGACAACCTCTTTGTCCTGCTTTCCGCCAAGGGCCTCAATCCGCGCATTTACGTGGCGGCGCGCGCGGCCGAAGAAGGCGCCGAAGGGAAGATGCGGCGCGCCGGCGCGGATGCCGTCTTCGCTCCTTACTCCATCGCCGGCCACCGCCTGGCGCAGTCGCTGCTGCGGCCGCACGTGGTGCAGTTTCTCGACTTCACCACCAAGGACATCGGCATGGACATCGCCATCGAGCAGGTGCGCGTTTCCGAAACTAGCGAGGTCGTCTCGAGGACCATCAAGGAGATGCAGTACCGCCGCGATGTCGGCGTCATCGTTATGGCAATTCGTAAGAGCGACGGTAATATGCTCTTCAATCCGCCGGCCGACACCGCCGTCGAGGGTGGCGATTACCTGATCGTTATGGGCCGCCAGGAAAACCTGCGCACTTTGGAAGGAATGCTGGCGGAGTCTGGCGGAACCGCGCGATGAGCCGTATAATGGCATCGGTTGTGGTTAGCCGGTTATGCTGAAGCGTCTGCGTCGATTCATTGAATCCGTCGTCTTCGCAGGCCTGAAGCCGGACGCTCCCAGGGAGCAGGCCAAGCGCGCGCGGTGGCTCGACCCGCTGCGCCGTCTACTGGAGCGTATTCTTCTGAGGCCGGCGCCCTCCGATCCCCTTTATCTCAGCAATCGCACCTTCGACCAGAAGCTGAAGCTCCGGCTGGCGATAGCGGTGCCGTGCCTCATTCTGGCAGGCGGCGTCCTACTCGGGCTTAGCCACTTCTTTCAAGCCAACGGACCCGGGCCCGCGCCCGAGCCGTCGGCCGCCGAACTGGCTGCGAAGCTCTTGCCGAATGTGGACAAGACCATCAATATCGAGGTCAACCAGGACGCGCAGGTGTTGGACGCGCACGTCGAACGTGAGGGCGGCATGAAAGTGGCCGGCACGGTCAAGAACAACACCGGCCGCCTGATTCATACGACGGAGATTATCCTGAACCTGACCGATAAGACCGGTTCGCACCTGGGAGCGGTGAGCGCCCAGGTGGACAATCTGGCGCCCCATGCCACGATGAAATTCCAGGCCCCCATCGAGCAGAAAGACGCTGCTTTCGCGCTGGTGCGTGAAGTCCAAACGCAATAAGCCGCTACCAGCGCGGCGGTGCGAAGAACTGGAGCGGCTCGAGCCCGGCGATGCGCCACTTCTTGCCGGACTTTTCGACGCGGCACTTCACGCGCTCCTGGCGCCGCTCCGCCACCGTGTTATCATCCCGATCCACAATATGAATCAGCCAATCCAACTCCGCGGAGCGGCTGCGATCATCTCCCTCTTCCTCCACCAGATCGATCGACGACTGCACGTCGGCCTCGTTCAGAAGGGCCGTGACGCTTGCGCGCAGTGCCTCGTATCCCGGCATGGCGGGATCGCATGCGTTCATGAATTCGATGGCATTGCCCGCGCTCAGCGCCGACGCCATGGACGCGAACAGATCCCACACCTCCTGCGCGGAATCGGCCCGGAGGCGGGCCGCGAAGGGAACCATGAGCAGCGCGCGGCGCGTCATTTCAAGTCCTGTAGCTGGCGTTGATTTGAATGTAGCCCTCGGTGAGGTCACATGTCCAAAAGCGCGCCGTGCCCTGGCCCTGGCCGCGGACCCTCACGCGGATTTCGCACTCGGCGCCGTCCAGCTTGCGCTTCAGCTCGGGCTCGGAAAAGGGCGCCGCCAGGCCTCCGCGGCACACCATGACGCCTTGCATGTAGATGTCCGTTTTGGAAGGATCGAAGGCTACTCCTGCATTGCCCGCGGCGGAGAGGATGCGCCCCCAGTTAGGATCGGAACCCGCCACCGCCGTCTTCACCAGCGGCGAGTTGGCGATGGCGCGCGCCATTCGCACCGCGCCATCGTCATTGGAAGTTCCGGAAACCACGATGGTGATGAACTTGCGCGCACCCTCGCCGTCGCGCGCGATGGCCTGCGCCAGCCGCTCCATCACTTGCGTGATCCCCTCTTCCACTTGGGGAAGCTCGCGGGCGTCCGGGCGCACTCCGGAAGCGCCGTTGGCCAGCAGCACCAGCGTGTCGTTGGTGGAAGTGTCGCCGTCCACCGAAAGCCGGTTGTAGCTGCGGTCCACGCCGCGCTTCAGCATGGCGCGCAATTGAGCCGCAGGAATCGCCGCGTCGGTCATGACGAATCCCAGGGTGGTGGCCATGCGTGGCTGGATCATGCCCGAGCCTTTGGTCATGCCCGCGGTCCGCACCACGCCGCGCCGCAGCCGGGTTTCGGCGAATGCGGTCTTGGGCACCAGGTCGGTGGTCAAGATGGCGCGGGCCGCGTCGTCGAAGCGATCGGTGCCGAGGCCGCTCACGAGCCTCGGCAGAGCGTCGATGATTCTCCGCGGATCGAGTTCCACCCCGATCACGCCCGTGGAGGCCGGCAGTACCTGCGATACCGGCAGCTTCAGAAGTTTCGCGGCTGCTTTGGAGGTGGCCAGCGCCACCGCGTCGCCCGTGCGCGTGGCGCAGTTGGCGTTGCCGGCGTTCACCAGGATGGCCCCCACCAGGCCGCGCGACAGCTTCAAATGGCGCTCGCAGAGCTTCACCGGAGCAGCCACGACGCGATTCTCGGTAAACACCGCGGCGGCGCTGGCGGCGAGGCCCGTGACGATCAGAGCCAGGTCGTCCTTTTCCACCTTGCGGATGCCGGCGTAGGTGGCGGCGTAAGCGTATCCCAGCGGGAGATTCAAAGGCTCAACCCTCCTAGGTTTTCATCTTCGGTCAAGTGCTGGCCATTGGCAAAATCGGCGGCGGAGATGCGTTTGCGGCCCTCGAGCTGAACCTCGAGAAGTTCCAGGGCGCCCGAGCCGCAGCTTACCACCAGTGGCCTCACGGCTGAAATGCGGCCCGGGCCGCAGGCCGGGCAAGGGCCAAGGGCCAGGCGCGATTTCCATACATGCAGAGTCTGCCCGCGGAAACTGGTGTACGCGCCGGGCCAGGGCTGCAAGCCGCGCACGCGATTGTGAATCGCCGATGCGGGTTGGCTCCAGTCCATCATCCCGTCTTCCTTCTTTAGTAGCCGTGCGTAGGTGGCCTGCGATGCGTCCTGCTTCTCCGGAACGATAGTCCCTGCCGCCAGACCGGCGAGCGTTTCCACCAGTAGAGCCGCACCCATCGCCGCCAGGCGTGCCCCAAGTTCGATGGCGTTCTCGTCCGGCCCAATCTCCGTCCAGGTCTTCATGAGCATGTCGCCGGTGTCGAGGCCGGCGTCGATGCGCATAGTGGTGACGCCCGTACGCGTCTCGCCGTTGAGGATGGCCCACTGGACCGGCGCGGCTCCGCGGTACTTGGGCAACAGCGACGCGTGTACGTTGATGATTCCGAGCGGCGCCAGGTCGATCACGCTCTGAGGAAGGATCTGGCCGTAACCCACCACTACCATGGCCTCCGCCCCGAGGGCGCGCAGGAATTCGACGGCTTCCGGCAGCCGCACGCGCTCCGGCTGGCGGACCGCGAGGCCCATCCGCGCGGCGGCCTCTTTCACGGGCGGCGGCGAGGGGCGCTGTCCGCGGCCGCTCGGCCGGTCGGGCTGCGTCACCACCGCCAGCACCTGGTGCCCGGCCTCCACCAGGCGTTCAAGCGTGGGGACCGCGAAGGCCGGAGTTCCCAAAAAAACCAGGCGCATCCCGCGTCTCAGCCCCACTCCCCGGCGCGTTGGAGTTTCTTGATCTTGCGCTTCAGCAGGTCGCGCTTCAGCGCGCTGATGTGGGTGATGTAGAGGCGGCCATTGAGGTGGTCGGTTTCGTGCAGGAACGCGCGCGCCAGCACATCTTCGCCGGTCTTTTCGAACTCCTCGCCGCGGGCGTCCCGCGCGCGCACCGTGACGCGCTTCGCCCGCCGCACCTGCTCGCGAAATCCCGGGATGCTGAGGCAGCCTTCCTCGCCTTCCTGCTTTCCCTCAACGTGAACGATCTTGGGATTGATCAAAACCAGTTTGTCGGCCGGATTCTCGCCATTGGAGACATCGATGACGGAAATTTTCTTCGAGAAGCCAATCTGCGGCGCGGCCAGCCCCACCCCTTTGGCGGCGTACATGGATTCGAACATGTCCTCCAGGAATTTGTGCAGCTCCGGGGTATCGAATTCGGTGACGTCTTCGGCCTCGCGCTCCAGCACCGGATTGCCGAACTTCACAATTGGATAAACCATAAGACTCAGAAACTCCTCACCTGCTCGAGGTAGCCTTCGAAATTCCGCCGTGTTTCACCCAGCGAGTCGCCGCCGAACTTCTCGAGGAACGCCTGCGCCAGCACCATCGCCACCATGGCCTCCCCGATGACGCCCGCGGCCGGCGCCACGCACACGTCGGAGCGCTCGTAGGCGGCCAGCGCCGGTTGGCGCGTGGCCAGGTCGACGGATTCGAGCGGCCGCCGCAGCGTGGAAATGGGCTTGAGCAGCCCGCGCACCACCACGTCCTGGCCATTGGTAATGCCGCCTTCAAGGCCTCCCGCGCGATTGGCGCCGCGCGTAAAGCGGCGCTCCTCGCGATCGTAGTGGATGGTGTCCTGCACTTTCGATCCGAAGCTCGCCGCGCCCTCCGCCGCGAAGCCGATTTCGACTCCCTTCACCGCCTGCATGGAGACGATGGCCTGCGCCAGGCGGCCATCCAGACGCGAATCCCACGTCACATGCGATCCCAGCCCCGCGGGAACGCCGCGCGCCACCACTTCGAAAACGCCGCCCACGGTATCGCCGGTGCGGTAGGCTTCGTCGACCGCTTCTTTCATACGGACTTCGGTTTCCATATCCACGCAGCCGAGCAGCACCTCCGGCTGGCGGCTGAGAGCCACAATCTCCTCCCACGCGACCGCCCTCTCGATCCGCACCGGGCCCACGGCGATCACATGGCTCAACACCTGGATGCCGAATTCTCCCAGCAGCGCCTTGGCCAGCGCGCCCACGGCCACACGCGCCGCCGTTTCGCGCGCGCTGGCGCGCTCCAGAATGTAGCGCGCGTCGTGGAAATCGTACTTGATGGCGCCCGCCAGGTCGGCGTGGCCCGGCCGCGGCCGCGTCACCGGCTTGCGCTGGTCGTCGGCGCCCTCGGTGTCCTCCACCGGAAGCGCCTCGCTCCAGTTCCGCCAGTCCCGATTGCCGATCAGGATGGCCACCGGCGAGCCGATGGTGCGGGAGTGGCGGACGCCCGCCACGATGTGGGCGCGGTCCTCCTCGATCTTCATGCGGCCGCCGCGGCCGTAGCCCTGCTGGCGGCGCCACAACTCGTGGTTGACGGCGTCCAACGATATGGGTATGCCGGCGGGAAGCCCTGTGAGCGTCGCCACGAGGCACTCGCCATGGGACTCTCCGGCCGTCTCAAAGCGCAACATCGGATGAGAATTTTCATCCTAGCAGACTCGAACAATTGTTAGGCTGTATGCGTATCAATATGACGGAAGCGGAGGCTTGCCGTGGTGAAGTTTCTCCTGTGGTGCATTTTACTGGTGCTGTGCTGGCCCCTGGCCCTGATCGCGCTGGTGCTCTACCCCCTGGTTTGGCTGCTGCTGCTGCCGTTCCGGCTGGTGGGGATTGCCGTCGGCGGCGCGCTCTCGCTGGTGTGGGCGCTGGTGACGCTGCCGGCGCGCCTGTTGCGGGCCTTGTAGCGCCTTGGGGACGAGGATCTAACCTGGCAGGCGGATCTCCACGGGCGCCGGTATCACCGGCTGGTGAAGCGCCCGCGAACCCTGGGTGCGGAATTCGTACCGTTCGATCGCCACGACCGCGCCTTTTTCATTGCTCCGTATGACACAGCCGTAGATCATGAGCTTCATGGGGCAGGAGTCGTTCAGCAGAACCGGCCAGTTCATCGACAATTCGATCGGCATGCCGACCATGAGTATGTTCTCGGTAGTGAACCACACTCCGCCGCTCGAGATGTTCAGGGTCTTCCCCGTGCCGGTCTCGGCGATGCGCTGGCCGTAAAGCATCTTGTAGCGCACCTGTTCAGCGATCTCGAAGCGCCGTTTCATGCGCCTTTCCCGCTTTTCCTTGCCGAAGGTCTGTTCCTCGCGAGTCTCGGTCACCACGCACCACCTTCCTTCCGCCAAACTACAATGGACCGGCAGTGCGCTCAAGATGTCTTTGGTTAGTCCGGAGGCGCTAACCGGGACTACGAGGGAGGCGGCACTCCAGCCGTAGTCCGGTCAATGCACGGCACCAACCGGGCGCAAAAAAAAATTTCCAAAAAAAACTGGACAAGAAGGCCTTAAATTGCTAGTATTGAAACAACACAGACAGCATCCCTGGCGGTGAGTCCCCTCCCACCGCCAACCCCTCTGAGTGCAGGCCCCGAGATACCCAGCTCGGGGCCTTTTACTTTTCCCGGCGAAATGGCGAACAGTGATGGGCTATTGGTACTATATGAGGTGCCCCCAAACAGGGGTGACAGAATCACCCCGCAAAAATGATTGAAGAAATCACTGGACAAGCAGATCTTAAATTGCTAGTATTGAAACAACACAGACAGCATCCCTGGCGGTGAGTCCCCTCCCACCGCCAACTCTCTGAGTGCAGGCCCCGAGATACCCAGCTCGGGGCCATTAATTTTTTGGGGGCTGTTTTTTTTGCCTATTGGGCCTTGCGCTGCAGGCTAACCGGGGCTCGCTCTCGGTCCAGACCCTCGAAACGGAAGTGCCATTCCAGCGGGATCGTTTCCGGCAGGTAGCACTTTCGGTCGTCGCAAGCCTGGTACCGCAATGATCCCTTCAGAATCAGCTCGCCTGCGGGGGTGACCAGCGGCCTCACGGCGTCTTCCTGCCCGAAGGTGATTTCCCGCGTGATCCGCACGCGCCCTCGATACACCGGCACGGTCTCGCCGATTGCCTTCAGGTGCAACTTCCGCGAGGCCGGGTACTCGAACGGCTGCGCCTTCGCCGCGGGGCTTTCCTCGAGCTTCCAATCGATCGGGATGTAACCCTCCACGCCGGGAGCGTAGACGTGCATGTTGGGCTTGAGATCGAGATCCAGGCTGAGCGCTATATGATGTCCCGGCCGCGCCACGGCCGTGCTCGCAGCCGTAGTCAGGCGAAGGTGGTCGGTCTCAACCGAGCCGCTGGCCTCGTTCGCCACGGCGCCAAACTGCCGCACCAGGATGTCGGAAGCGGATACGCGCTCGCGAATGGTATCCACGAAATACTTGGCGACAACCGTCCCCTTGGTATTCACGACGTACGTTCCGGGGTTCGGAATGCCAAACTGCGCCGTCCCCGGCTTCACCGTCTCGTTCAAAATGCCGAAGGCGCGGATGATCTTCGAATCCGGATCGGAGAGCAATGGAAAGGTGATGTGCTTCCGGTCGGCGAAATTCTTCAATATCTCCACCGAGTCGTAACTGATGGCCGCAAGGCCAAGGCCCTGCTTCTTTATGCGATCCAGGTTCTGTTCCAGCTCCACGAGCTGGATCTTGCAGTACGGTCACCAGTCCGCGGAACGGAAGAACACCAGCATGGCGCCCTTGGGTCCCATGATGGACTTCAGTGTCTGGGTCCGGCCCGCCTGGTCCGGCGCCGAGAACTCGGGCAGCGGGTTGCCCACCGCCGGCCCGGTCTTTATGTTCTGCCCGTGCAGTACCGCCACGGCGGCCAACGAAAGGCACGCGATTCGACGCATATAGCCCCAGGATAGCTCAAACGCGCTTGGGCGACACTTCGCCACCTGCAACCCATTTGCCCTATCAATTGGCCGGATGCTACGAAGTCGCTGCCACGCTGGCCGGGGCCTTCTTTACCGCGGGCTTCTTGGCCACAGCTTTTTTGGCTGCCTTCGTCGCGGCTTTCTCAGCCGCCGCCTTCTTCGCCCTGAACTCAGCCCATCGCTTTCTCGTAGCTTGGGCAATGCGCTCGCGGGCGGCGGGACTCATGTTCCGCTTCTTCACGGGCGCCTCTTGGGCCTTGTGGAACTCGGCCCACCGCTTCCGCTGCGCTCGCGCAATCCGTTTTCTTGCGGCCGCGCTCAACGGGCGTTTCCCGCCGCGGCCAGTCGGCGCTGCTTCGGCGGGAGCCTCGGCCTTCAGTTGGCCACGAAGTTCGGCCATCTTCGCATTGATTTGCTCAAGCTGGTGCTGATAGCCCACTAGCGCCGCTTGAAGAGTTTCGGAATCCAGATGTGCAGGCATAGACAACTGATTATACACTCAAGTGACTCGCCGTGGGTAAGTGGGTTACTAACTACGGCCTGGGTGGTCCCGCTGCGATCTCTTGCTCGAGCGCCGCCAGCCGATACCGCTCCGCTAGCACGCCGGCATCCGCGGCAGCCTCGAATTCCTTGGTCCTCAAGTCGGTTGCCATCCTCCGCAACTGCCGGACATAGTCGCCGGCTCTCCTCTTGCCGGCCTCGTCCAGGCCACCGGCGGCATCTTCGACCTCGGTAATCCGTTCCTTCTCAAACTGGTCGATGGCCGCCGCCAGCTTACTCCGCTCTTCCACCGCAGCCGGCCCTCGGGCCGCAAAGAACGCCCGATTCTGGCGCAGCAGCGCGGCCAGGTCGGCGTGAACCTGGTCCACCACTCGGCTCCAGCTTTCCATCTGCGGATTCGCTGGCTCCGCCGGTCTCTGAAAGGTGCTGGGCCTGGCCATGCTGGGAGAATCGTAGATGGCGTTGAATACCAGCTTGTAGGTGCCGTGCGATTGCCCGCGCCACTGCGGCTTGAAGCCAAACAGATAGATTCGCCCCTCGCCTTGGAAGACCTCGAGCGCGGCGGCTTTTCCCTGAATGCGTTCGGGGTGCAGCAGGTAACCGCTCTCCAGCGGATTCCGGTCCCTGGGGTACGTTGCCAGAACCGCGCCCCGGAAACCGCTCTTCTGCTCGAACGCCGGTCCCCGCTCGAACATAATAATCGGCTCGCGCGGCATTCCCCACAGCGCCGGATGCCCCGGGTCGCGCAACTCTACTCGAAGAAGCGATCCCGAGCAGTAAAACTGGTCGTTACTCAGGCCGCTCAGAATATTGGCGACCGGCAAATGAAGCTCATCGATGGCCATCAGCGAGGCGTTGTTGAATGCGATCAGAGTGCCTCCTCCATCCACGAAAGAGCGCAAGGCGTCCACGCCCGCTGTGCCCAGGCCGCCGGCGTACTCTCCGGGAATCGAACCCGGCGCATAACCGTCCAGGATCGACCTCGGCATGGCGTCGGGGATGATGATCGCATCCAACCGCTCCCGCAGGTGCCCGGCCTGAATGTCGCCGTTGCGCAGGGTAACGGGCGCGAAACCGTAATCCTCGAGAATCCATCGAGTCCACCCCTCGTCGATGTCCGGCACCCAGGAGCGGTACAGGCCGACGCGGGGTTTCTTCGTCGAGACCTCGTCCTGGGGCGGTTTGGCGACCGCCACAGCGTTCACGGAATATTTGCGCGCGATCTCCGCCAGGCGCTGACGATCGATACCGGAAACCACCATGGCGCCCGCTTCCCCGTCAGCCTTGGCGAATCCAACCTGGGCGCCGGCCTTGAGGGCCTCGTTGATCGCCTTGAAACCGGCGTTGGCCCGATGGCCGATCACGTAGGCCGCGCCGGTTCCCTGAACGCCGCCGTCGGGAAACGTCGCTTCTTTGATCGGTTCGAGGCCGGCGCGCTGTTCCTGGGTAACTGGCTTGAGAACGGCCGCCACTTCCACCCCCATCTGCATGGGAAGGGTCCAACCTGCCACATCGTAGGGCCGGATGGGCGGCCCATTCGGCGACTCGCGCAAATCCGGGTAATGTTGCGGCTCGAACAGTTCTTTCACCAGCGGAGAGAATGGCTGGTCCATCAGGACCACCCACGCGTTCCGGTACTCCCGGCCGTTGGCGGCGAATGGCTGCGCGGCCAGATGCACCTCGATGCCGTTGATGAGCAGCTTCTCCACCAGGATTGCGGCCGTGGGCGGATCGTGCTGCTCCTGCGGAATCACGTAGGCAAATGGCGGCTCGTTGCGGAATCGCTCGATGTTATCCCGGCCGGCCTGGTAGCGGTTGAAGAGCAGCACTTCGCGGTATTTCGCCGCCGTGTCCAGCACCGCCATCGAGCCGCCCAGCATATAGCGAACGGCATCGCCCAGGCGCCACCAGCCGCCTTTCCAGGGGCTGTTGTAGAACACCTCCGAGCGCAAGGGCTGGCGATCCTTCGGAAAGTCCTCGACCGTGTAGAAGTGTGGCGTTGCATAGCGATACAGGGCTGTTTCGGTGAAGAAAGAGATGCTGTTCCGGAAAATGCCAGTGAAATCCTGGAACCCCGGATACCAGTTGTCGAAACCTACCCGGTGGACCGCGCCGGGCATCTGGTGCTCGTCCAGGTACGCGCCCATGTTGATGCCCAGCACATTCAGCCAGCGCATCATCAGAGGGTGAATATTGGAGGAGATTGGCTCGGTGAAAGGCGGGATGAAAATCCGCGTGGGGAACGGCGCGGTCTGATGATGGCAGTAGAAGACCACCGGGGCCCACTCCAGTTCCGCGCGGGTGACTTCCCGCGATTCGAGCATGTTGTTCATGTAGCCATCCCGGTTGTTGTCGTGGCCCACATACTCTTGAAACAGATCCGGCAAGGGGCTCACCTCATAGGGCGTGCCCAGGTTCTTGCGGTACCAGGCGACTATCTCATTTTGGCCGTCCGGGTTGAGCGTAGGCCAAAGCATCACGATCACGTTGTCCAGGATGGCGTCGATCTCGAGATCGCCCTGGGTGGCCACCAGCTTGTAAGCCAGCAGAATGGACTGCTGCGCGCCGGCCACCTCGCTCGAGTGCATGCCGCCATCGATGTGCACGATGGCCTTGCTTTCACGGGCCAGCGCATGGGCGGCTTCGTCGGTCAACCCGCGGGCCAAGGCCAGCCGCTGGGAGATGGACTTGTACTGGTCCAACTTGGCCAGGTTCTGGGGCGAAGAGATGAGCGCGATCTCCCAATCCAGGCCGCGTGTTGTCTTACCCACGGAAATTATCTTGATCCGGTTGGAACTAGCGGCCAGGCGGTGGAAGTATTCCCGCGAATCGTCGTAGCTGGCCAGGTAGAAATCATCGCCGGGCTTATGGCCCAGCACCGATTCCGGCGTGGGAACGGTTTGAGCCGCGGCCGGGCGTGGCAAGTACAGCAGGATGACAGCCGCTATGGCCGAGGCGCGGACGACGGACTTTCCGAGCATGTTTCAAATGGTAGCCGGACGATGTCGCCGGCGGCAACTGACCTTCAGGCGATCATAGCCACCGGCGACCGGTCGTTGTGCCAGGCTTCGAGACTGTCATCCGTGATGCCGGTGCTGCCCATGCAGAGAGCGACCCGGTCCGCGGACGGCGTGTCTTCCAGGTGATCCAGACGCCACTCGACCAGGTAGAGCAAGTGCGCCATAGGGGAATCGATTCCTTCCGGCTGATGGTGGTAGCGGATGGCCTTTACATGCCTGGCGGGAAATTTCCAGTGCGCGGCAATGTCCCCGCCCGCCTTTCCATGGTCGCACCCGATCAGGAGGTTCTCCGCGTACACCGGCGGGCAACCATGATCGAGCAGCCCGCGCACCCTGGCGGAATCAAACAGATTGAGCTGGTCGATCAGCAGCTTCCCGACGTCGTGCAGCAGCCCGCACAGAAAGGCCTCTTCCCGGTCGATCGCCCGCGCCCGGGCCGCAAGGTAATGCGCCAGTTCCGCCGCTTCCAGGGCATGTTCCAGCAGCGGCCGCATGGATGGCCGCAGAAATAGCGGCCGGAAGACGGTGGCCAGAATGATCTTGCGCGTCGTCAGGTAGCCCAGGCGCATGACCGCGTTGCGAATCGTGGCTACCTCCGGGTAGCCCAGGAATAATGGCGAGTTGGCGACCCGCACCACGTTCCCGGCGATCACTGGATCGGCCGCCGCGATTCTCTCGATCTGCGCGACGCTGGATTCCGGTTGGTCCAGAAGTTGCACAACGCGAACGGCAGCCTGCGGAAAGACCGGGAGCGGGCACTTGGCGAAAGCCTTGACTTCCGTCTCCCGCGCCACCTTCTCCAGCGCCCTCACGGGGTCCATGCTCCATGAATTCTCTTGCGCCCAACGGCGCAGCTCGACGAGGATTTCCGCCGTCGAACGCGGGTCGGTGGCGCGGAGGTCGTAAAGCTCGTCAAAGCGATTCGCGATATGGATGATCTCGGCCAGTTGCCGGAGGTGTTTCGGGGCATCCGCCGCGTGACGAAACGTGCGCAGCAATGCGGGGACCAGAGCCTCCTCGTCCGCCACGTCGGGAAGAGCTTCAACCGGCGAATGGTGCAGCAGCGCCGCCGACTCGACACTCACCTTCACCGGAGCGGCCAGAAACAACTGGTGGGCAATACACTGTGCTACCGCCGCGACTCGCCGGCAGTGACCGAGCAGACGCAGGTCGGTTGGCACGCACGTATTGAGCTCCGGCGACATGGCTATCTGCCATATCGGAAGATTACTCTGGTTTTTCTCTGCTATCCTCGGTTAACAGCGAGCGGGTCTACCCCTTCTCCGGCATGACCATCAGCACCACGCGCGAGGGGTGTGCGCGATCATGATACACCGTCTGGCTGGCCTTGATGAGCCGGGTCTCATCCGCAATCGGAGCGCCCGTGCCGGGGTTGCGGTCGAATCGCGGAAAGTTGCCGCTGGAAACCTCCACCCGGATTCGATGGCCCTTCAAAAACACGTTGCTGGTGACGCCCGCGTCCACAGCCACCATGTAGATTTCGCCGGCTTGCGCCAGTTCCGGCTTCTCCAGGGAGTTGCGGTACCGCAGCCGCAAAATCCCGTCCGTCAGGTTGCGCGCGTAACCGTCCGGGAACACGTCCACCAGCTTCGCCGTGAAGTCCGTATCTTTCGCGCTGGTCGAGACGTAGAGCACCACCTTGACCGGCCCGATGGCCTCCACCTCCCTCTTCAGCGGCCGGCTGGTGTATACCAGCACGTCCGCGCGCCGCTCCACCGGGCGCTGATCCATGGGCCCCCACGGGAACACTCGCGGGTTGCAGCACACCGCGCCACCGCGCGTCGGCGCCGGGTCGCGCGGATCGAACACATAATGGTCCTGGGAGCCGTGCCGCGCTGGCCTGTCGCTTAGAGCGCCGTCGCCACCCAGCGTGTTGGCGCGGCCGCTGCCGTCCAGGTAGAAGTTCCGCGCGCGCGCCTTCTCGGGCGGCCACTCGCGCTCCTCGCGCCATCGGTTGGCGCCCATCACGAAGATCTCGACCGGCGGCTTGGAAATCAGCGGCGTGTCTTTCCCCATTAGCCACTGGTCGAACCACTCCAGTTGCAGCGAGCGCATCGGCACCGAGGCCTGGGGCCCGAAATCCACGCCCGCAAACTGATAGGACATGTTGTGCGGCCACGGCCCTACCAGAATTCGGTTTAGCCCCGAAGTCTTGTGCAGCGCCGCGTAGGCCTCCAGATCGCTCTGGGCGAAGTTGTCGTACCACCCCCCCACCGAAAACACGGGGATGCGGACCTTCTGAATCTGCTCTTTGGTGCTGATCGCGCGCCAGAACGAATCGAACGCCGGATGGTCCACCGCCTCCCGGTACATTTCCGACGGCCTGCCGGTGGCCGCCACGTCCGCCGTGCGTATCGGCAGGTGCAACACAAACTTGCTGAACTCCGGGTGATAACCCTGCACCTTCAGGTTCTCCCACATCCACTCCAGCCGGTTCCCCAGCTTCATGGCGCCGCCCGTCGAGTAGAACCGGTCGCGGTAATCGTCGTACCCCGAAACCACCGGGAAGATGGCCTTCAGGTGCGGATTGTCGAGCACCGCCGCCTTCCACTGCACGATTCCCAGGTACGAACCGCCCATCATGCCGACCTTGCCGTCCGACCACGGCTGCCGTGCGATCCAGTTCAACGTGTCGTCGCCGTCCGCCGGCTCCTGTTCGAGTGGCTGGAACGACCCCTCCGATTCGTAGCGCCCGCGCACGTCCTCCACCATCACCGCGTAGCCGTGGTCCACGAAGGCCTGGTAATTCGAGGTGATGTCGGCGCCCTTCCCATACGGCGTGCGCACCAGGATGGCAGGCACCCTAGCATGTTCGGAGGGCAGAAAAACGTTGGCCGAAAGATGCACTCCGTCGCGCATCGGCACCGGCACGTGCAGTTGCTTGAGGGCGGCCCTTTGCCCCCAGGCCAAACCCACGCAAAGCAGGTAGAAAATCAGCCGCGCTAGGTGCAGCACTCGCACAACAAATCCCAATACTGCTTCCCGATTAGCTCCACCCGATGGTGCGCCCCGACATGTCTGGCTCCCCGTTGGCCGATGGCGCCGGCCACCTCAGACATAGATGTTAGCAAAATCATATGTTGGCGCAAGGATTCCCGCTCCGCCACGCCGGGCGCGATCCGCAAGCAGGCGTCCTCGGGAAACCGCGCGCACTCCGCCGCGTCCGTCACCATGACCGGTTTGCCGATCCCCATCAGCCGGATAGTGATCCCCGAAGTCTCCCCCGCCCCCGGATAACGCAGGTTGATGCATGCATCCACCGCCGCCGCCGCCAGCCAGAACTCGCGCTCCTCGAGATATCCCAACCGCACCACGCCGGCCGTGCTCATGAGCGGTTCCACCGCCCGTTCCAAGTCCGTCGAGACGAATTGTCCCGCCACCAGCAGCGCCGTCCGCGGGTTCTCTCGATGCAAGTCCGCGAACGCTTCCAGCACCGCGGGCAGTCGCTTGGATTCCCGCAGATATCCGAACACTCCAAACAGGAACGTCCCCGGCTCGATGCCCAGCCGCCGCCGATACCGCGCAACCTCCTCCTCCCCAGCCGGCGCCGGCGCCTGAAAAAGGTGGGGTATCTCCACCACCCGCGCTTCCGGCGCGTGTTCCTTCACCGCACGCGCGGCAGCCGGATTATGCACTACCACCGCGCGTGCCCGCTCCGCCACCCGCCGTAACAAGGCGTACCGGAAGTAGCGGCTGTCCGTCGCCGACGCCGCGCGCCCGCGCCACATCTCCCGCGCCAGCCCGCGGTTCCACTCGCCATAGTTGTAAACGAACTCCCCTATATAACCTGCTTCGTCCAGTTGTCCCAGCAAGAAGTGGTGCAGCACGGCATCGTGCAGCGTCACCACGCCGGGCCGCTCCAGTGCGCGCCGGTAGATCTCCGCGTGCAGTGCGTTATTGCCCAGGTGGTAGAGCGTCACGTCGCAGGGCCCAGGGGGCACCCCCGGCGCCATCTTCACGCGACCGTGCCGCCGCAGCTCGGCTTCGAGCGCAGCCGCATAATCCGCCACGCCCGTCCGCGCCGGCGGCATCGGAGCATAAAACCCAACCGTCACGCCTTCCGCTTCCCGAACAGCGCCGTCCCCACCCGCACGCACGTAGCGCCTTCTTCGATGGCCGCCTCCAGATCGTGCGACATCCCCATCGAAAGCTGCCGCAGCCCGTGCCGCTCCGCCAGTTCCCGCAGCCGCCGGAAGCAGGGCCGGGACGCCTCCGGGTCTTCCGTCCACGGCGGCATTGTCATCAAGCCGAGCAAACGCAGGTTCCCACACCCTCGCACGCCTTCGATCAATTCCCCCAGTGCCGCCGGCTCCGCCCCGCTTTTGGCTTCTTCTTCCGAGAGCTTTACTTCCAGCATGACCTCCATCGTGCGCCCCGCGTCGTTCAAACGCCGCGCCAGCTTGGGCGAATCCACCGTCTGGATCACCCGGAACAACTCCGCGGCCTTCTTGGATTTGTTGGACTGCAAATGCCCAATCAGATGAAATCGCGCTTCCGCCAAATCCCCAACCTCCGGCGCCTTGCGCTCGAACTCCTGCACGTAATTCTCGCCGAACTCCCGCAGCCCCAGCTCATAGGCTTCGCGGATTACCTTGGCCGGAAAGACTTTAGTCACTGCCAGCAGAGTGATCTCCGCCGGATCGCGCCGCGCGCGTTCCGCCGCCCGCCCGATGCGCTCCCGTACCGCGGCCAGCCTCTCCCGCAAGGTGCCTATTGCCGGTTGCACGCTTCAGTATACCGGGACTTCCGGGACGCCGGAATTAACCTGCCTGGAAACGATTTGTATGTATATCGTCATGGAGGTCTGTTACCCTAGTTTTATCTGATTTGGAGGTCCGAAATGCGTCTCAGGTTCAGCGTCCTGCTGGTGCTATTGGTGTTTGTGGCCGTCCCGGTCTTTGCGCAAGCCGGCGGAGTGGCGGCAATCTCCGGCGTCGTCCGGGATCCATCGGGCGCGGTTGTGCCCAATGCCAAGGTCGTGATTTCGAGCGAGGGCCAAGGCACCCTCCGCACTCTCGTAACCAATGACGCCGGGCTTTTCACGGCGCCCGCTCTGGTGCCTGGACCCGGCTATAAGGTCGCCGTTACCGCCTCGGGTTTTGCCCCGTATGAGGCCAACGCCCTGGTCCTGCTGGTCGGCCAGAATATGGACCTGAAGGTGGCATTGGAAGTTGCTACATCGGCCACGCAGGTTGAGGTGACGGCCGTAACGCCCCTGGTGGAAGACACCAAGTCGGACGTTTCGGGCGTGGTGAATGAGAGATCGATTCAGGATTTGCCGATTAACGGGCGCCGCGTGGATTCCTTCGTCCTGCTGACGCCTGGCGTGACCAATGACGGGTATTATGGCTTGCTGACCTTCCGTGGCGTCGCGGGACAGAATTCGTTCCTGGTGGATGGCACCGATACCACCGAACAGTTCTACAACGAAAACGCCGGCCGCACCCGCATCGTATCGCAGATTTCGCAGGACGCGGTGCAGGAATTCCAAGTGGTATCCTCGAATTACTCGGCCGAATATGGGCGGGCCATGGGCGGGGTGGTCAACACCGTCACGCGCAGTGGCTCGAACGCTTTTCACGGTACGGCCTTCTGGTTCTACCGCAGCACGGCATTTGACGGGCAGGATCCGTTCTCCGCGGTGGTAGCTTCGGAGAAGCGCAACCAAGCCGGTGCAACGCTCGGCGGACCGGTCAAGAAGGACAAGCTGTTCTTCTTCCTGAGCACCGAGGTGACGCGGCGCGACTTCCCCATGACCAGCAGCATCAACACCACGGCGCTCAACGGCGTTACACAGTCATGGAACCTGTGCGGGGTTTCGAGCGGCAGCGGCACGAGTTTTGCGCCGGCCGCCACCGCCGCGCAGTGCAACGCCATCAACGCATTGATCCCGCGGTTCTTCGGTGTGATTCCACGAACCCTGGACCAGGAGCTTTATTTGGGCAGGCTGGATTACCATCTGACCGACCGCCATACTCTGAGCGCCACCTTCAATTTCCTGCACGACATTTCGCCCAACGGAATCCAGACCGGCGTTTCATCGACCAGCGGTTCGGCGATAACCAGCAATGGCGACGACTACGTGACGGTGCGCAATGGAAGGGTGGCCTGGACGTGGGTCCCCACTTCCAATCTCGTCAACGAGTTCGACTTCGGTTTTGCATCGGACCGCCAGGCCGACTCATTCGACCAGGCGGAGTTGGGCTCGGGCCTGGGCTACCTGCAGGTTTCGGTCAACGGCACGCAACTGGGGCCGGCAAGCTATCTGCCGCGCGTCGAGCCGAGCGAAAGCCGTTTCCAATTTCAGGACAACGCTTCCTGGACAAAGGGCACTCACACCATCAAGTTTGGCGCTGATATTGCGACCACTGAGGATTATGTCTATTACATTACGAGCGCTTTCGGCTCATATACCTATCAGACGGTCAACGAGTTCGCGCTGGATTATTCCAACCCGTTGGGCGTGAAGTACTGGTCAAACTATTCCCAGACCTTTGGCAATCCGGCGCTTGATACCCGAATCAACGACTACGGATTCTACGCCGAGGACCAGTGGCGCGCCACGCCCAGGCTGAACCTGAACTACGGCGTGCGGTACGAATACGCGCAACTGCCGCAGCCCAAAGTCTGCAACCAGGACTATCCCGAAACTTGCCACCTGAATTCCTCCCACAAGAACTTCGCGCCGCGCCTGGGGCTTTCTTACCGCCTGAATGACAAGACGGTTTTGCAGGCCGGCTACGGGATGTTCCATGCGCGCTTCCAGAGCGGGACCATCGACGACCTGTTCACCACCGGGAACGGGCTTTACCAGCAGAGCGTCAGCCTGATTGGGTTTCCCGGTAACACCCCGTCGCAATACGCCGCGGGTCCGGTTTTCCCCAACGCTCTAAGCTCCGTGCCGTCGGCGGCTACGGTGGCTTCGGGAGTCAGCCTCCAGGAGTACGCTCCCAACATCAAGACGCCTTACTCGGAGCAGGGTAACATCGGAATCCAGCGCCAAATCACCAGTGACATGGCACTGACGGTTTCCTACCTGTGGAGCCGGGGATTGCAATTGATCGGCGTCCGCGATCTGAATTTCCCGACCCAAACCACCAACTTCACGTACATCATCGACAACGCCAGCGCAAGCCAGGTGGGCACTTACACCACTCCGGTCACTATCGGCGCCCGCCCGGATACCCGCTACGGCGCGGTCTATTACGACGAGAACGGCGTCAACAGCTACTACAACGGCCTGGCGGTGCAGGTGAATAAGCGGTTCGCGCACGGGTTGCAAGGGCTGTTTTCCTACACGTGGTCGCATGAAATCGACGACGGCCAAAGTTATAGCGAGAGCACCGATAACCTATACCAGAACAGCAACACCTACTGGCTCACTAATGGGAACTACAAAGCCGACAAGGGCAGCGGCAGCGAGGACCAGCGGCATCGCGCGGTGATCTCGTGGGTCTGGCAGCCGGTGTTCACCCACCAATCGGGCGCTTTCTATAAGTACTTCGTGAACAACTGGCAACTTTCGTCCATCACCGTCATGGAGAGCGGCGTGCCCTACGGCAACGAAACCATCACCCTTTCGGGCACGCCCGTTACAGGCATGTTCAAGACCAGTACCATCAATGGCTCGGGGCTCAGCACCCGCGTGCCGTTCCTCCCGTACAACTATTATTACCTGCCGGCGCATTACAATTCGGACGCCCGCCTCAGCAAGATCATTCCGTTGGGAGAAAACCCGCAACGCAAGCTGTACCTCACCTTTGAGATGTTCAACATTTCGGGTTCGTGGTCGGCTACTTCGTATAAGAGCAGTGTGGCGTATACCGAAGCCGGTGGCATCCTGACCGCCACGCCGCAGAATCTTTACATTCCGAGCGCCGATAACGGCTTCCCGGATGGCACCCAGGCCAAGCGCATGCAGGTCAGCGGCCGTATTACCTTCTGAGCTTTCGAACGGGACGCGGCGAACGAGACGCAGCACTTGGGGCAGGCGGTCCAACCGCCTGCCCGATTGTCCTGAACCGTATAGGCGTACCGCTCCTCAGGGTTTTAGGGGACACCCTGGGCCCGGTTCGGCGCGGGATTGCTCTTGCTCCCGCAGGTGGACTTCTGTTACCATTTACGAAAATAGGGATCTTTCGAATCCGACATCCGGCACGCCTTGGGACCTCCGCGGTGCCGGGTGCAGAACGTTTTGACTCGCTTGAATGAGAGGAGACATCGATGCGCCAAACAAGCTTGATCGTTCTTTCCCTGCTGGCCCTGCTGGCCGTCTTCGCAGGTCCGGCTTTTCCCCAACTCGCCGGTTCCGCCACCGTCACCGGCACTCTGACCGACCCCTCCGGCGCCTTCGTGCCGGGGGCGTCCGTGACCATCCGTAACACCGACACCGCCATCGAGCGCAAGATCGAAAGCAACGAAGCCGGACTCTATTCCGCTCCGTTCCTCCCGCCCGGCAATTACGAAGTGCGCGCCAGCAAGGCCGGTTTCGCCGCGGTCGTGCGCACGGACCTGACGCTTCAGGTCGGCCAGACGCTCACCGTCAACTTCTCGATGGTCGTCCAGGCGGCCCAGACGGAGGTGACGGTCACGGGCCAGGCGGAGGTGGTCGA
>Ga0181518_10001409_pt1 | contig 24658 bp, 17 predicted proteins | sample PEATcosm2014_Bin_28_FD_119751 | JGI IMG/M metagenome (GOLD analysis project Ga0181518, IMG submission 119751) | Peatland microbial communities from MTU Mesocosm Facility, Houghton, MI, USA - PEATcosm2014_Bin01_60_metaG | ecosystem: Environmental > Terrestrial > Soil > Wetlands > Peat | place...
CCCTTATGGTTTTCATTCGGAACCTCTGCTGCTGACCGCAAGGAGTGGCGCGACGTTCTACTAGAAGCTTGGCATTATAAGTGAATTCAAGAAAGTGCTCAGACACTTCCATTTTCCTTCCGACAGTAGGCCACAATGCTGTTCCCCATGACCGGGAACCCAAGTGAGCGAATCCTCGCGTCGGGAAAGAGTTTTTGAAGTTGGGCGACGCTGAGTAAGTTGATTTCCTCGTATTCCTTCAGATATCCAGGGGAGTATCGCGCAACAGTCCTTTGTAGGCGGATTGGCAAGAACTGGTAGAACGGAATCAGTGTATGCGGTTCGATCGGAAAATATTTGTTGGGGCAGGCAACGAAATATCCTTTTGCGGCGACGCGACGTATCTCACTTGCAAACCGCAGCTGGTCTTCATATGCACCCACGTGTTCGATAACAGCGTTTGAGAAAACCCAGTCAAATGCTCCTGAGTCAAGGGGAAGCTGGCGGCCATCGGCCACCAATTCTTGTATGTGGACGCCCTCAAACTGAGGCAGTTTCTGTTGTCGGATATTGACTACCACGACTTCTTTAAATCTTGAGTACAGCGGAAGAAATTCACTATTGATTCCTGGGCTTCCGCCGACATCGAGTAGTCTTCCTTTTGGGGACTGTCCATTAACGAGGCACAGGAACGCAGCAATTTTCTGATTCCGGAATTTTTCGTGGATCGGCCGGATACCTTGCAGCAACGCATTTTTCAATTGATTCACGGCAGCCTCAACTAGCCAACGGCTCGGCCGCTTGAGAAGCGATGGCGCGGCGGTAAATGTCCATGAGCATTTCGTAGTTCTTCGAGGGCTGATATTTAGCCTCGTATTCGGCGCGGGCGGCACGGCCCATCTCGCTCATGGCTTCAGGGTGCGACCACGCCCACTCAATCTTCGCGGCGAGGTCCTGCGGGTCCCCTGACGCAAAATGCAGTCCGGTGACGCCGTCCTGGACGATTTCAGCCATCACGCCGATCCGGGACGCGATAACAGGTATTCCGCACGCAAATGCCTCCACTGCGACAAGACCGAATGCTTCGTAATATCCTTCGGAAGGCCAGATTAGGAACCGGGCTCCCTGGAGCAAGACCAACAGGTCCTCCTTGGCGAGGCGTGGCAAAAGCTCGACTCGATAACTTGAATCGCGCGCACGCTCCCGGACTCGGTCCTGCAAAGGACCGTCTCCACGCATCTTCAAAGGAACCTTCTTCAATCGTTCCCAAGCTTTCAGTAGAGTCTCCACTCCTTTCTCGGTAGCCAGGCGCCCGACGAAGAGCACGTAGTGTTGGGGACCTTTAGCCTGCCCAGGATCTGGTGAGACGAAGTGCGGTTTGACAGCGATTTTCCCCGGAGGCAGCCCCGCATCCGCGAATTTCCGACGATAAAAGTCACTGAAAACGATGAAGGTGTTCACCTGTTTCTCCCAGGTGTTGAGGTAACGGTGGGCCATTAGCATCGAAGCCACAACCCCGGTCTGGACTCTCGAATTCCGATAGCAGGCATGGAGGACTCCCGGCCAAGGGAACATCTTTCCCAGGCAATCCTCGCAGACGTGGGCGTCGCGATGAAGAGTCGCTGCGGGACAAATGAGCCGAGGGTTGTGCAGAGATTGAACCACTGGTATTCCCACCTCTTGGCAGGTGGAGTACACAGCTGGAGAGATAAGGGGGAATGTATTGTGGAAATGCGCCACCTTGGGTTTCTCGAGTTTCAGCAAGTCTCTCATCTCTCTCACGCTGTCCCAAGCCCATACTGTGCGGAGACCCAAAGTGGCTCTGTTCCAGATGCCATAAACACGAATTTCGTCATTGGTACGTACATATTCCACAACCTCATGACCCTTGGATCGCAGCAGATCTCTTTCGCTGGCAAACACTTCATCCTCTCCACCGTTCTGCTGGTATGAATTGTGAACGAGCAGGATCTTCATTCCGCTCCGTTATCGGTAATCGAGGCCACCTCTTGATCCCACTCTATGCACGAACCGAACACCTCCTGTTTTCTCCTGCCAACTCGCCTGAATCAAAATGCAACGTTTCTTAATCACGAGGAATCATCAATTTTCTTCTTCAACTGATATTTGCCATCCCGCATATCGATCCAAGGTTGCAACCCTCGTTTAGAGATCGCACAGAAGAACTTATTGCCCTGTGAGCGCAATAGCGGCAGCACATTCAAAAAAGTCTGGCTAAAATGAAGTAAAGTGACGAGGTTTCGCGGCCCCAGTTTCTCGGCCAATCCGGCTACTCGAGATTCCCTCCGAAGAAGCAGCTCTTCCTCGTTAACGTAGAAATCCCAGTACGGATGAGCACGGATGCACATTCGCCGCTCCGGGTGGTACGCTGAGACGCATTTCTCAACCTCGTGCCCTGTCCAGCGATAAATAAAGTTGGGAACCGGCCCGTTGCGCATTCCGGCACGCGTGTATCCGTTGTCCGCGACCGCCGCGAGTTCGTACTGAAACGAAAACCCCATACGCACCAGGAGGCGAAGAGACCAGGAATCATTCGGCTCCACGAAGAAGACATGCTTCTGGGAAACACGGACCATTTCTCCAACCGCCTTGTGTGGACTGCGGCAATGATGGAGAACCGCATGGGCAAAGACGACAGGATAGCTTTCGTCCGGCAAGGCTATGTTTTCCGCGTCAAGGTCCATTCCGGTTGCGTCGATGTTCGACAACACAATTTGTTCGAAGCCGCAAGCCGAGAGAATATCGAGGTCTTCCTGTCCTCCGCCTATAACCAGCACTGGTTGACTCCTGTCAACGCTGCATGCCTCCAACTGATGACGCATTACCCCCAATAGACAGGACTTGTCCTTGGGCAACCGGGTGGCGCGGCTCTCAGCGCTTGGCATTTGCGTGACGTCAGACACTTGCTGATTCTCCAAGATCAGGCCGGCAAAACCAAAGCATCAACTCTTCATGCTCGATGGGTTCACCGCCAACTCCAAGAACCTCTTCGTAATAGGCTTCTTCGCGCGACTCGATGAGACCGAGACACCTGGTTTTCCCCGGATCTACTGACAGACACGACATGTCTCCGATCACCGCGCTACCCCGACACTTGCCGAGTGAGAGTGGGATGTTCTACCTGGCTCAAGCATCCGCGGACGCGCAACAAACAGTAGTTGTCCCTGAAGGCGACACGCGAACAGAGCTCGATGAACCATTCGCCGAACGGTTGTGTGTCTTGGATAGCGGATGGAAAACCGCCATTCCGCGATCCCGCAAAAGCCAGCTCGTTCCAGCACCAATCGCAGCGATCGCCGTTCGAAATAGTAGAAATGGGTTGGATTAACTATATTCTCCCACCGTTCCCGCTGGAGGAGAGCCAGCAAGGAGTTCGCATTCGGCGTCGAGAGCAAAAGCCATCCACCGGGTTGGAGCAAAGCAGATAGTGCTTCCAGATCCTTCCAGGGCTCGCGCAGGTGCTCGATGACATCCCAAAGCGTGATGATCTCGAACCTGGCGCCGGGCTCCGTTGCCCGCAGCTCGTCGAGACTCGCGTGAACTCTCAGGGCGCCACTCTTCCCCGCAATTTGCCGGGCACATGAATCCGCTTCAATTCCCGTGGTCTGGATGCCGTATTCCCGAGCAATCTGGCATAGCTTACCGACCCCGCAGCCGAAATCGAGCAATTTCCTTCCCGCGAGTGGCCCGAACTTGGCGTGTGCTTCCTGGAATGTCTGCCGCAGAATTTCTTCGGGAGTGTTCTCGTAAGATGCTACGCTACCATTCCCGTTCGACGGGTAGTAGTGCTTCGTGTAGGCACGCACTAGATCAGTTTCATCGAGCTGTGGATCGGCAAATTGCAGACCGCAGTCAGGCGCTCTGCACTTCCATACGATCGTGTGTGCCAGTTCAAACCGCCGACTAACCTGGCTACGACAAAATGGGCACGACACCATAGAGTTTACGCCTCCGCCTTTCGAGGTCGGCTCCGAACTTGTGGAGACCGCTTTCGTCGGTGACGATCTTTCATCCCGAGGCAAACGGACGAAATCTATCGCTGCGAGATAGCATTTCGCCCCGTATTCCGGGGAGAGCAGACGAATGCGCTCGCGGCTCGCATGCCGCATCTCATTAAGATGTTTATCTTCGTCGCTCATCGCGCGGGCGACCGCTGCATACATCTCTTCGAGATGATCTGGCCGAAACGTCCATCCGTTAAGGCCGTCTTGCACCAACTCTTCCATCGCTTGACTGTAGACACTGCCCAGAACAGGAAGCCCTGAAGCCAGCGCTTCATTCACAACCGCTCCCCATTCATCCGCAAGTGTGGGAAAAACCAGAATGCCGCCCTGTGCGTAAACCTGCGGCAATTTTTCGTACGCCACGCTACCAAGGAAGCGCAGTTGAAGTTGAGGCGGCGCGGGAAATCTCTCGAGTTCCGGGCGCAGGTGGCCCTCTCCGGCAATCCAGAATTCACATCTCTCGTCGGGGTGTTCTTGCAGCCAGCTCGACAAGGCGATCAGAAACGACGTAAGGCCCTTGCGCTCAATCAGCTGCCCTACGTAGAGCAGCCGCCGGGCCGCGTCTGGTTCCCGCCCCAGTGGCAGCTCGAGATAGGGCGCAATCTTTGCGCAATAGGGTAAAGGAAAGATCTTCTCGCGGGGCACGCCGAGGCTCAACAAGTAATCTGTTCCACTCGCGCCGTTCACAAGTACCGCGTCGGCCAAGCGGAGCAGAGCCTTCCGCTGCAGGGTCCTCCATGCTGGAAGCCCCTTCTCCGTATGTTCGGAAAGTCCAGTCCATACAATCAACCGGCTCTTTGGAAACAATTTCCGATAAAGTGCGGCTTGCAGTGTCCGAAACCCGAGCTGTATAGAGATCACTACATCGGGTTGATGGCGAACCAGGAGCGGAAGAGTATCGTAGGGAATGTGCCGCCAAATTCTATCCGAAAACCCTTGCTCATGTTGCCAGCTGGCCACGTGGGTCCACGATTTCTGGACAGTGACTGGCAGGTCGCCCCATTCCGGCTTCCAATTGCGGTTGGGCTCCATCGGCGTACTTACGAATATCCGAATACCGCCGACGAGATCCCGGAGACTCTCAAAAACAGGCAGGTAGTACGGCGGAATAATATTCGTGAAAAGACAAACCTTGAGATTTTTGTTCATGTTTGTGAGCGAGGGGAAAGAGCGGCGGGAGAGGTCAACTGAGCAGCGCCAGATACTCTGGTTTGCCTCGTGGTCATCTCCGGGCCCGATTGTTTCTGCGCACGTAGAACTGTGCCGATAAGAATCCCGAGTGGAGCCATCACATAAATATACGATGCGGTGTTATCTGTGAGCATCGTTAACAGAACCGCCAGAAGGGCAAGAAACGTCCCCAAGTAGAAACTGGCTGCCGGCGAGGACGCCTCGACACTCTGTCGATATTCCTTGCGGCACACGGCAAGCAGTTGTACGCAACCAGCGAGAAAAAGAGAAAGCCCCAGTACACCTTCGTCATGAAGGAACCGTAGGTACTCATTGAGCGGGTGGGCAAGCTCCCACTGGCTGTCTCCGCGGCGGTCAAGATCCGCCATGCCGTTGAGGTCATTAGCTGTCCCGGGCCCTTTCCCCAGCCACGGTGATTCACTAAAGGAATTGAGGGTTAGCACCCAAGCGGCGAGCCGTCCGCTAGTGTCTACCGAGGCCTCTCCGGATAGGTAGTCCGCAATCGAGCCGTTGCCGAGGAATCGCAGGCGCAGTGCATCGATGGAGACGACAAGGAAATAGAGCCCGCTGGCTGCTATAACCCCGATGATTGCGATCCGCCTGAGGTCCCGAAACGAAATGTGACGCAATCGCGCGAGCGGGAATAGAAAAACGCCAACGGCTAGGGCCGTTCGTGACAGGCTTAGCGCTATGAGAACGATCAGGCCGGCCGCAAGCCAAAAGTCGGCGCGGGAGCCATGCGCCCATCTTCCCAGAAGAAGTCCCAAAGCCAACAAAGCATAGAGAGCGAAGGATCTTGCTCCAATAAGAGACTCCGTCCCAAGACCGTCATATAAAATGGAGATGCCATAAACCAAGGCGGCGATGGCTGAAGCCCAGAAGAGCACACGCACGACGTGGGTACTCTCCAACTGATTCTTCTCTTCGATTGAGGCTAGAACAACACAGCCTATGAAGATCCAGAGCAGACAGATGTTTTGAAATCCTTGCACAGAGGGTGGATGCCAGAGGCACTGCAGCACCGAGTAAAACAGAAGAGCGGAGAGCGGCCATACCCGCATGAATCCACGCCAAGCTAACTTTGGACGGCGCAATAAGAACACCGCGACCCCGATGGTGATCAAAATGGTGAACAGGCCATTCACTGAGATCACCCCGGCGGCGTTTATGTTTCCTAGCACATCCACTAAAGCGCTCGACAGCAACAGACCGATAAGAAAGCATCGCTTAAGCATGAGCGCCAAGTCCTGCACCGAAACAAACATTCATCCTTCGTGCGATAAGGGTGCGATAGCTCATTGGTATGACCACACTAGCTGCTGCGAAACTACCGAGCATGCTGACCGCCGCTCCAGCGAGCCCCCACCGGGGCAACAAGCAGGTCGCAGACAGAAGAGATCAAAATTCATTCTCCTTAATTCCGGAAGTAAATCCATGTGAGCGACACCGGGCATTACGCCGTGAGCCTGGAATCGCCAGTTCACAAGGAATTCGGTGCAGCGCTTTCCCAAACTGTCAATGGAGGTGCCGGCAAATTCCGTGCAACGGCTCGATACTGCCGCAGTGCACGATCTGCTGAATCGTGTTCAGAAATTGACTCATGACTCCACACTCGCCAAATACCCCAGGCGGTCTGCCCCGTCGAGAGATGACGCCTAGCCATGCTGAGTTCTCGCCATCTCTCCCGGGTCACGCGCGGAACGTTGAAAAAACACGATCGTAACGATACTCAATACCGCAAAACTGAGTGCCATACTCGCAGCAGCGCCGGCAAGACCCCACTCACGCATCAGAAAGAATGCTGATACTATTGCGACAGGTGCCGCGAACATGTTCGCTATAAGATCAAAGCGCGGTTTCTGCGAAGCGCGCATAGCCATAGCGTAGCCCATGGAAAAACCGGTGCATACCGGCATCAGTGTGAGCACTGGCATCAGCCACGCATAGGAAGCGTATTTCCCCCCGAACAGCAGGTGCTCCGCCCGCCCGGCGAAGAGCGCCAGAAGAGCAGCAAAAACGAGTGCACCAATAACAAGGCTAAGACTCACCAGCATCGCCTTGTGCCGCAACTGTTCGGTCCGTCCTCGTCCGAAATCGTAAGAAAAAGAGGGAAGAACGAGGAGGCCGGCCGCCGTAATGATTTGCACCATGACTAGAGAGGGAATTTGCATTGCGCGAAGGATTCCGGCGGCACCGAGGCCTAGAATCCCAGCAGCTAGAAACGTCTGCGTCTGGCTCGACACGGAAAAGAGCACTGTACTGCCCACCAACCAGCGGCCGTAGGTCCAGTTCTCCCGCAACACCGCGCGCCATGTAGCGCCCGGCACAGCGGCTGTTTTGCGATCCACCAGCCCGAGCCGCCAGAGCAGCACCGCCGATGCCAGAATGCTTCCGCAGCCCATCAATAGAAATGCCGTGAACGACCCCAGCCAGCCGTAGTGCCCCAGCACAAACAGTCCGACGGCGACAAACGACAGATAGAGCCCGCTCCCCAGCGCCGCTGCCGAAGGGCGCTGCATCACGTAGCACATACGCCTCGCCAGCCAGGCCAGAAGCAGAAACGGCAGCGCCAACCCAACTCCCATGACCGCACCTGTCAGAGGGCTCCCCGGAACCGTCCTCCATAGAGCCAGGCCACCAAGTAGCAACACTCCGGACAGCGCTCCCACGAGTATGGTGTGCACCGCAATCTGCGACCGGAAATACTCACCCAGCCTCCCCGCGTAGCGCGAAGGCCCCATCACGCTCATTGGTTCCAAAAGCAGCACGTTGTGAAACCCGGAGACAAATAGAAAACCGGCAAACGCCACTGTAAACGCGCCATACGCTTCCGGCAGCATCCGCCGCGCCAGCAATAAATTCACTATTAAACCCGCGCCAGAGGTCAATCCCTGATCCAGTAGAGACAGCGCAGATCGAAAACCCCATAAGCGGAGTCTCGCGGGGGCTGGCAGAAATCCAGTGGCTTTCCCCGCCGCCACCGACGGACTTCCGGTCACGGGTTCAATCGACCCTGGCAGGACTGCACTCATCCTTCCGCATGTTCCTTCCTCAAGCGGTTACCGCGTGGGCCTGAGCAGACAGATGCCGGCAAACGGGCTGTGTAGCTGTCGCAATCTCTCGATCTCCCAAGCGAGTTGACGCTACATGAGGTGTCAAGAGCAGTTAAAACCTCAAGTTATTCGAGCTTGTATCGGTGGTTGGCGGGCTCGACATTGATTGATGATCGCAGAAGCGACCGATCGTTCCTCAGACGAGAAGGCCCGCAAGACCGGTTTCGATGCTAGTCGTCTCCCGAATTCTACGACCTGCCCTCCAAGTCTGTAGGGAGCGGATGCAGGCCCGTGTGGCTCAACCTGACCTTCGGATCGGGCAATCGATACTCTGTTACGCCGCTTAACTGCATCGTGATCCGGAAGAGGAATTTTGAATTGTTTACCAAGTATCTCTTCCACAGGCGACCGGGTTCCTGGAAGAGTCGGTGCGCCCACTGCAGGCCTGCTTTTTTTATCCAGTCAGGAGAGTCATGCAGCCTGCCGGTGTGTATATCGAAGGCTGCGCCGACTCCAATCATCACCCTACACCGAAGCCGGTTCAAATAGCGCGCCATGAAAAGCTCCTGCTTCGGCGTGCTGAGACCTACCCAAACCAAATCAGGATCTAGTTCGTCAAACCACTTCTGTAGCACTAGTTCTTCCGGCTCTGTCAGAGGTCGAAACGGAGGGCAATGAGTGCCAATGATCTTAATTCCGGGGAACCAATTGGCGAGGTTGGTGCGCAGCTCTTCCGCTACACCCGGCTTCCCGCCATAGAGTACAACCGTGTGCCCACGGTGTGCTGACCTGCGGCTCAGTTCGACCATCAGGTCGGGACCGAACACTCGACGCATTCCCGAATGCCCTTGGGTACGACCTACCCAGACAGTCGGCGTACCGTCGGGGACAACCAACATCGCTGAATCGAGCGCACGACGGAACAGAACATTTCGGTGCGCCTCCATCACACCGTGCACACCAGTGACACATACGTATCCCTTGCGCTGCTCCGCTAAAGCAGCTTCGATCAGGTCGGCGGCCCACGCCAAGTCCACAGCATGGACGCCGATCCCAAGGACGTTAGCCCGTGGTGGTTCATGCGACTGCAAACTTTGGCTCCGGGATACGTCCAGACTTGCGGAGTTCATTTTCGATCCATTTATAGGTGACCTCAAGGCCACTCTCGAGAGAGATGGACGGTTCCCATCCCAAGACTCGATTCAGTCGCGTGTTGTCACTATTCCGTCCTCTGACACCTTGCGGCTTGCTCAGGTCGTGGCGGATCGTCAGCGACTTTCCCGCAATCTTGGACACCATCATTACCAACGCATTAATCGTGACCAGTTCATCGGTGCCCAAATTCAGCGCCTCAGCGTAGTCCGAAGCCATGAGCCGAACAAGACCCTCGACGCAATCGTCAATATACATGAAGGAACGAGTCTGCTCACCATCACCCCAAACGTCGATCGTTTCGCCGTTAGTGGCTAGCGCCACTTTCCGAGAGATAGCAGCTGGTGCCTTCTCCTTGCCACCCTCGTACGTCCCAAGTGGCCCGTAGACGTTGTGGAAACGGACGATCCGCGTTTCGAACTTGTAGTCCTGAGCGTAATAGCGACACAGTTCTTCCGTGAAAAGCTTCTCCCAGCCGTAACCCGGTTCGGGATCGGCAGGATAGGCATCTTCTTCGCGCAACGGAGCGACATCGGGACTGCTTTGCTTACATTGGGCATACACGCATGCTGAGGAAGAAAACAAGAATCGACTTATCCCGTTCAGGCGGCTGGCCTCAAGCATGTGAGCATTGATCAAGATGTTATTCCGCGAAATGTCGGCATGCGAAGCGGTGATGTAGCCGATACCGCCCATGTCTGCCGCCAAGTTGTAGACCTGTGCGATGCCGCCGCGGGTTGCCAAAAGACAGTTGTCGTACTTGCGAAGGTCGAGCACTTCGAACTCGTCCGCGGCGGACGCTTCGTATTCTTGGAGCTTGATGTCTACACCGCGGACCCAACAACCTTCCGCTTTCAGTCTTTTCACGAGATGGTGTCCGATAAATCCTCCGGCACCAGTGACAAGTACGCGCGTGCTTGCTGCCATACGAGATGTTCTCCTTGAGATTTGTCAGTCAGTGAACAACAGCAGAGATGGTTTCTGAATAGCCAGGCAACCTGAAAAGCAATCAAGGCATTTGCAAAATTCACGTGTCGTACGGAAGCTCGGGGGAAAAGGACTTGATCATTCCGTTCCGTCGCCGGATCGCTTAGAGGAGTTGGATCGATTAAGAAACCTGAGATTGGCAACCCGACTTCGAATTTGACTCAAGCCTTCGGCCACGCGCATCGCCAACTGCCGGCGGGGATCATCGTGTTCTAAAGACTGAATCCTCTCCGATCCGAAGATCTTCACAACCGCTCCGGCCAGCGACAGAACCGTCAGCAGCGCGATGATCAGCAGCCTAGGTGGCCATGATTTCTTCTCAGGCAGGTCTGGCGGATCGATCAAGTTGACAGTGGGGACTTCCTTGGCTTCCTGGATACGCGCCAGCTCGTACTGCTGGTTCAGAAGTTCGTAGACAGTCTCCTGGATTTTCATCCGCCGGTAGAGGTCGGCCCATTGAACTCCCAAGAGCGGCAGCTTTCGAATCGAAGGATAAAGGTCGTCACTCTGTGTGACGTCGGACACCAACGAAGCATCTGTACCGCCAATTTTCTGAAGCTGTCGCTGGAGCTCCTCAATGCGCGCTCCCGCGGCGCGAACCCTGACGTTGTTCGGAGTGTAGATCTGCTGCAGTCCCTCCATTTCCGACTGCGCCGCAATCAGCTGTCCCTTCAGTAACGCTGCTGATTCGACCATGGCTTTGCTCTGCTCCTTGATATCAAGGGCTGTGTTCTTGCTGGCGAAGGCACCGAACTGTTTCTCGGCATCCTCGAGATCGTTCTTCACGGATACCATCCGCTGTTCAATAAAGATGCGCTCCCGGCGGGCAGAGGAGGTGCTGACTTCTGAGACCAGCTTATTTAATTCTTCAACATAACCCTGTGCCAGGTCATGCGCCCGTGGCGCATTCTTGTCAGTTACTGTAAGGGCGATGACGCCGCTTTTTCGGTCCTCGGATATATCGGTTCGCTTGTTCAGAATCTTGCGCGCATCCTGCTTGTACCGTACCCAGTACACCTTCTGGAGCTGGAATCTATCCACTAGATGGTCCTGCACGGTTCTACTTCGTAATAGGTCTACGAACAGCGCTCCTGTGTTCTTCACGCCAAGCATGTTCCCAGCCATTGCAGCCAGTCCTGGAGAAGCTCTTTCAGCCAGCATCGTCATCATGGCCCCGCTGTTCGTGTTCAGGGAATCGGGAGGCATGATGCTGGCGTTGGACTCATAACGCCGGGGAATCAGAAATGCTATGGCGGTGCTGATCACGACTGCACAGATCGCGGTCCTGAATAACAATTGGCGGTGATCCCAGAGCAACTGCAGGGCCCCCAGCCAATCGATTGCTGGCTGCTCCCGCGCTGCTTCGGCCGTTTCTGAGGGCGATGTGAACTCGACCTCAGACATGGGACCCAGCTCGTGAACAACGGTATCTCGTCTGAAGCTCTCCACCTTGGTCTCTATTTACTTGTGAATGCCCGAGCGATCTAAATTCCCCGCATAGCGAAAATCGAGGTGTGCAGCAATATCGCCAGGTCCATGAAGAGGTTACGGTGCTGGATGTAGTAGAGGTCGTACTCAATATTCTCGTGGATGAGAAAAGCGCGATCGCCACTCAACTGCCACAGGCCGGTCAAGCCCGGCTTGACCTCCAGGCGCTGCCTCTGTTTTTCGCCGTATTGCTCCACAATGAAAGACATCTCCGGACGCGGTCCGACCAGCGACATACGGCCTTCTAAAACATTTAGCACCTGCGGAAGTTCGTCTAGGCTCGTCCTGCGCAGGAACCTGCCAAGCCTCGTGATCCTGGGATCATCCGGGGTCTTCGGAGAGTAGTCGGACCCCGAGGCATGGACATACATGCTACGAAACTTATACATCTCGAACAGCATTCCACCCTGGCCAACCCGCACCTGTTTAAACAGCGCGGGCCCGGGAGAGTCGAGCCTGATCAACACTGCCAGCAATAGAAAAAGCGGGGCGCCGACGGTCAGACATATGATTGCGAAGAGGAAATCAACAAAACGCTTAACGAGTTCGTACCCAAGTTTCTTGGTAGGTTGTCCCAGCGAGGCCAAAAGCACCCCATCAATGTCCTGGTAATTGACTAGCGAATCCGATGACAGAAAGTGACTTGGGACAAACGAGAGCCTCACATTTGCATGGAAAGCCGCGTCCATTACATGGAGAAAATGTTCCCGCCCTATTGAAGGGATGGCGACTATGATCGAGTCGATTTCGTATTTGTTCAGCAGTTCCTTGCACAGGGGGGCACTCTCCACCGGTGCGCAACGGCGGCGCTCGTAACCCATTTCAAAGACTGTGGATCCCGCCTTGTCTGGATTACCGTCGACGAACAAAACTGGGTCGAGACCGAGTCGGGGGGATCTTTTCAAGGCCGAAAAAACACGCCGCCCCGTATGACCTGCGCCATAGATCAAGACTCTCTCATTCCCATGACCCTTGGCATGCAGTGAGCTTACCAAGAAGTACACGCAAGTCTTCTGTACGAAAAGCGCTAGCGGAACAAAAGCAAAACACAACACCAGTAGCCATCGCGAAAACAGGAACCCGCCCGAAAAACTGATAGCTAAAGCGACAAGGAATGCCTGTGCTGAGACCCGAAGCACCTGTTCGGTCTCCCGCACCCGCAACAGGCTGTTTCCTCGGGAGTAGGCGCCCGTCCGGTCCAGCATGAGAACCATGATGATTGCGAAACCAGACGCTGCCCCCAGAAATGCATGGGTGCTGTAGTAAATATGCCTGCCAAGAGTGAGATGGTAATAAGCGCTGTTTGCGAGGCCGACGGACAATATGATTGTGAAAAAATCTGCTACGACCTCGCAGGCCGTGACTGCTCTCCCAAATACGCCGGCGGTGCGTGGACCCTTTGCTGCTTCCACGACCCGGAGATCGACAGCAAGCACTTCAGCTGAATCATCATGTCGTGATTTGCTAATACCTACGGAGGAAGACATGTGTGGTGACCTTTAGATCATATCGTAAAGCGAAGAACAAAAGAGTCTAGAATCACGCAAGTCAATGACTGCTTCCACGTCCCTTCGGCAACCGTCGCTCACCTTCTCAAGTGCAGATCCGGGTAGAACGTCAGTTGAATCGATCCGGTTACGTTGGACTGGGGCGTGGGGGCTAGCACTGGAAATCTCCAGTGCTCATACTGCAGGAACCCTGAAACGGAGACATTGCGCCCAACCATGAATTCGCTTTGCGCGGAATAGTCAGCCAGCCGGCCGCCTCCAATGAAATCCGGTGCCACGGTTTGCAGTCGATAGCCCACCTGCAACTTATTGCGGGGAGACAGCCAATAGGTCAGCCAATCCTGGCCACCTCGCCCAGCTCGTCCAATCCAACTCCCCAGCAGGTAGCCGTTATTAACGTAGCCCGAGCGATAGCGATCGGCATTAAAATAAACGAATCCCGGAGGGAACTCGTTAGCCCGAGATATGTTGACTCCCTCCGCACGCAACTCTAACTTCGGGATTTTCGGTATTCGGGGCATGTAGATACCAGGGTTCACGTTTGCGCGAGTGGAACCGATGGGCGAGATCTCGTCCCACACCATAGAGTCCATGTATAAGGTCAACCAGTTCCTGAGGCCTGGTATCCGATAGGAAAAGTCGGCGGCCGAAACTCGCTTACCAGGGTTGTTGACCAGATTCGGCGTGTGGATATAGTACGTCCGAAAAAAATTGCCGAACGTGACAGGTAGACCAGGTCCACCGAACATAGCCGTGACTCCCATGCCGAATTCGAAATTGGGAGTGGGTTGAAAGCTGATCTTTTCCCCATGAATAAACGGCTGCGGCGAAATATTTGGGCCAACCACATTGGGGTACCCGGGATACGACTGGCATGAGGATGCGGTGCACTCTTCCCAATGCTGCCCAGAAAGCTGTCCAACGAAAAACTCGGCACGAAAGGGCCCGAGTATGCTGGAAAGTCCGGGGATTTCGTGCGGCGCCACATCATCAATCTTCACCATTGGGAACGGTGCAGCATTGTTGCTCAGAAGTAGCGATCCGGACTCGCCTGGGCCAAGCCACACGCTCTGAGTTCCGAAAGAAATCTGGAGGTTGTCGAGGTTGACGGCCGCCGCGCTATCGAGCAGTGCGAATTGGTTCGCTTCAGCGGTACCGTTGGCCAAAGGCGGCGTGAAATCGGCCGCTGCAGTTGCTGCCAGCGTTTGCTGCGATTCGGATGGCATCGCCGGCGAGTGCTGATACTCTCCACGAAAGTAAACGGACACCGGTCCAGCCTCGGCATCTGCAGCCAATCCCGTAATGTTGTTGAATCCAGCCCAGTAGGGCCGGCCGTAATCGTTAATGATGGTCTGCCCGAAGTGATAGCCGTCTCGAACCGGCGTCCCGGAAATTTCCGTCGTCCTGGTATAAACGGACTCGATGCGCGCTCCGACATTAGCCGCCCCATCCAGCCTAGCGATTTCTGCTTTGAATTCGCTGGTCAAGGCTGCGTAAATCCGTCCCGGTTGGCCCTCTTCGATTCCATTATCTGGAAACTTGTTTCCGGTATCTTCCAGCAGACGAGCGCAGGCCATTCGCGTCCACGGACGCATCCCCAAAACGTCGGATTGGATGTACCCCAAGGCTATGAGACGTTGCAACGCAGGGTAGATCCAACTGTCCAAGGGGACGTACGGAGAAGCCATGTAGTTGGGGTTGCGGACCTTCTCCCCGGTTTTTTCTTCGAAAACACTGCTCCACCCCGAGCCGCCGAGTTCGGGGTCATGATGCGCCCGGTAGACTTGTCGGCCGAAGTACCAACCCAGCGCGCTGCCGATGATGACATCGGATGGGAAATGTTGTTTCGCGGTCACTCGAGTGATGGTTATAGTCGAAGCTAAACCGTAAGCGGCCATTTGGCTGAACCAGCCTGGGTATTCGTGTGCCCAGACACTGGCCACGGACCAGGCAACGGCGGAATGTTCGGAAGGAAAGGAAGCTCCTCCCTTGAAGAAGTCGCCGTGTCCATTTCCCTGGTAGGGCCGTTGTCTCTGTGTGATTTCTTTGAATGCGTACGCTACGGCCGTGGCGTTGATCGCGGCCTCGCCAGCGAGCAGTCCCGCTTCCGAGAGGTGGTCGTCATGCTTGATCTGGCCGAGAAGAAACGAAGCGCCGCCGAGCCCAATGAATGAATACGTGCCGTAGTCGGAAACTGTCTTGCTCGTTGCCACGTGACTGAGTGGAACCTGCTTCGACCACCAGCTATCGGTTGCGATAAAAGCTGCCGTCACACCGGCACCCGGCAGAATCCACTTGAGATCTTTTGTTTGAAAGCGCGCGGGGCTTGTCCAGAATTGCTGCTGATCGGTGACCAGGTGCTTGAGAAACGGCGAGACCAGCCGATTCTCGGGATCTTCTCCGGGTTGAAGTCCATAACTATCGGTTGAACTGCCGGCCTCAGCTTTCGCTGCGACGCCAGAAGCTTTGGCTGCGGGGGCCTGATCCTGACTTGCCGGCGCTGACGGAGGCACGCTGGACGCTCCGGTCTGGGCCCACGCTGGACCACCCATCACCAGCGCTGACAGCGCGATTTGTCTGCCCCCACGCAGAACCCAAGCAAAAATCAAGCCGCGACCAGTCTAGAAAGTCCTCGCCGCTGTAACGGCAAGGGCTACAGCTGAGAGGATTTGGGCCGTCTGCACTGTATTCTGCCATACGCGGCTGACGGTAATTACTTTTTCCGGAACCACCACCATGTCTCCCGGCTGCATTGCGGTACCTTTCACACCGCCGCTGAACAATCCCCCCGGTCCACCAACCACGGAACCGTCAGCCCGAATCACGAAAGCGCCTTTCTTGTTGGCGGTCTCTGTTGGGCCGCCGGCCTGCTGGAGATACCATCCGGCATCTTTTCCTGGTTTGAACGTAACTCCGGTGGGGTTGTAAACGGAGCCGTCCACTAACACCACGCTGGGCCGCTTGGGAACGTAAATCGTGTCACCCGCGCGCACCTGAATATCGGAAGAGGCGTTCGTCCAACGCTGCAAATTGCTGGAAATGTGAAGGACAAGGCGCCCCTCGGGCGGAGCATTCTGCAGCTTTTGCAGAGTCACTTGAAATTGCTGTATGGCGGCCTCTTTGGCCAGAGTATCTTGAGGGTTCTGCTCCGGAAGGGTCTTGATGTTGGCCGCCTCAGTTTGCACCCGATCAATCAGGTCCGCGCGATTCTTTTCCTCCAAATCTCTGATTTGCTCGCGCTCAAAGACGGAACCGTAGGGATAGGCGTCACTGCGGAAGCCACCGGCGCGCTGAATGATGGAGCTGAGGCGCTCGCCTTGCTGGATACCGTACGTGCCCGGGTGGACGACTTCTCCCGTGACGGTAATCGTCGCGCCTACGTCCTTCCACCCGGAAAGCTGCTGGATTGCAAGCACATCGCCATCGCGCAAACGGACATCAGAGTCGGGTTGATTAGCTAGGGCTGCAGCGATCGGCACGGTCACATGGTCACTAACAATCTTGGTGCCTTGCTCCAGTTCGTAACGTGTCAGATCGGCTGCTTGGGTATACGCGCCACGCTTGAAACCGCCTGCTAGACGAACTAGATCAGCCGCTGTCATTCCATCGCCGAGAGGATACTTCCCAGGTCGAGCCACTTCCCCTTCAACGGCGACGGTGGGTGGATCAAGCTTGTTAAGATCCCGGTGAATGAAAACCCGGTCCTTGGGCTCAAGAACGACATTGTCCTTCGGGTCGCCTTCGAGTGCCTTGGCCAAATTCACGCTGATTACGTCCAGCTTGCCATTGCTCGTCTTGCGATAAATCTGAGCATCGTCGAGAAGAGCATCGCGAGTTGTTCCACCGGCCAGGTAGACCGCGTCACGAAGGTGGGCGACTCCATTCGTCAAATGGTCTCCGGGGTCCCTAACCTCTCCCGTGACCGTAACCACCGGCGGATCTTCGAAGTCGAATCTTCCGAAGATGCGAACAATATCAAAAGGCTTTAGCACCAAATCCTGATCCTTGCCCGCGAGCGCATCGCCCAGATTGAACGCGAGTACTACGGGAGCGTAGTCAGGCTGGGAGAGGCGAATGATCTCTGCGTGACTGATTGAGGGCTCGGGTAACAGGTCCTTGTAGGAAGTGATCAGGTCCGTCAATTTCATGCCCTCGCGATAGGCAAACTTGCCGGGACGGGAAACGTGTCCGTCCAGGTAAACAGTCTTGTCTGCGTACGGTAGGATCGGAGTAATCTTGATCTTGTCTCCATCTTGGACAGCGAAATCCTCGAGTGCCTTGTTGACTCCAGCGTCGTTATCCGTCTCCGGAATATCCAGACGCAGCATGGTACGACCCTCGTGGCTTTCCACTCGCTCCACATCGACGTGGCGCAACGTGCCCGAAGGCAAAACACCTCCAGCGAGCTCCAAGACTTCCGCGAGACTCTTTTCGCCGTGCAGTTCGTAGATGGCGGGACGGCGCACCATGCCTTCCACCGTCACTTCGCCGCTTAGTGGCGGAATCTCAACCGTGTCCCCGGCCTGCAATCCTTGCACGTCTCCGCGAATACCGTGCAGCAACAGGTCGTAACTGTCGACCTCCTGAAGCAGTTGCTTGCCTCGGTAATGGCGGAGAATTCGCAACGAACCACCCGATGTCGGACCACCCGCAGTGTAGAGAGCATTGAGCGGCGTTGAAAGCGAACTCACGTCGTAGGCTCCGGGACGTTCGACGTCGCCGACCACATAGACACGAACTGTACGGATGCGGGAAAGAGAGACATCGGCATCGACACCCCGGAACTGCCCGCGTAGAACAGTCTGTACGAGATGCTGCACGTCGCCCAAATTGCGCCCTGAGACTTCGACACCTCCGACCTCGGGCAAAGCAACTCGACCTTCGCGGTCCACAACCCGCTGCAGTCGCTGCGAGATCCCTCCCGAGAGGGTAATCGTCAGCCCATCACCAGGGCCGACCACGTAGTCTGGTCCGGCCGGCAAATCCATGGGAAGTTCTTCGAGATTCCCGGTGCCATTGCGGAAAATATCCTCCCCAAAGCGCTCGAGTCGGGGCGGACGCTTCGAGTACTGGGCATACAGATCGTAAAGGGAGGGAACGTCGGCGTAGGGGTTCGGGCGATGACGGAGCATTGGCTGCAGCGGTGTCTTAGGAAATGAGTACGGCTGAAGGGGAAGTCCGGTTCTGTTCTCCAGCCGGGCTTCTTGCGGAAATCCAGACGCTCCGCTCTGACTTCCAGGCAGAGACCCAAGCGACGAACCAAACGCGGGCGGCACGGTCAAACCCGAAGAGCCAACACCACTCGCTCCGATACCGTTCTTTGACGATGCTGAAGGACCACCCATCTGGCTGGTGTTCAGTAGACCCGGAAGCTCATCGGGCCGGATGCTCGCCATCTCGCTTTGGTCGCTTTCCATGCCAAAGTAGCCCTGGGATGGTTGCGTCTGCGTCAACTCAAGCTGGCGGCCGTAGTCAGGTGACGTACCCTGCGGAGGAGTTTGGTATGGCGGGTACTGTTGCTGAGGAGATTGCTGTTGTGGATACTGCTGCTGCGGGTACTGCTGTTGTGGGTACTGCTGTTGTGGGTTTTGCAATGGCGGATATTGCTGCTGGGACGGTGTCTGGGTGTTCAGAGGCTGCCCATATAAGGATTGCGCCATGCCATAAGGAAGATACTGTGTCAGATAACAATCCAAGTCACTGTCGTGCTTGAGCCAGTAGACCTCTTCCTGACTCGGGATCCGCTTAAAGTCTGGTGACGACTGATCTGGTTGCTTGGCGAGACCCTCACTGGTAGTTGGCATCGGTTGTCGGCACGGCAAGTTTCGTGCGAGGTCTTCCCGCGTGGGTTTGGCCCTTACGTAGGAGCGATCTTCAATCTCCCCGGTTGCGATAATCCGAATGCTGTCGTCCTCTCGAATGAGTCGGAACAGTGCATCGTCCGTGAGGTCTTTGGGATCGAGAATCCTCCCCTGCTCAAAGGCTTTTCTGACGAGTGCTTTCTTCACTTGAAGCAGCAATCCCGGTTCATTGCGAAGGATGTAGAGGATTCTGTCGGCGGAAAGCGAAACCATTTGCTCCGCCTCATGCTCGGCTCGGGAGTTGGCCTGATCAATAGCCGTGCTACGGCCGCTGTAGCCCGCAGATTGTTGACTCCATGCGGTGGCAGAACATCCCAATCCCATGACAAGCAGGACCATCAGTGCCCGACAACGAAATGTGCCAGAGAGTCTTCTGCTCATAACACCTCTACGCGGTTGAAGCAGGCTGGAAGCTTTGCTTGGAGCGAACTGACTGGGAAACCCTCCGGCAGAGGCCAAGGCATCCAAGCTGTTCTTGATTAACGCTGCATAGACTCTGATAGTGGAAACCGTTAGCTGCAGCTTCGCCCCCTCACTTACAGGGCAATTGTGAGATAACCCATTCATTTTCAGTTGCATCCACGTAACTTTTAGAACTTCAACAAGGCTCTATATCTGATTCATCGACTTCCACGCCAACCGACCGCATGATGAGATCCAATGAAAGGACGACGCGAAACTTATCTTTTCTCCGAACGAGAATGCCTTGCGTTCTTGCCAAAGGGCCGCACCTCACCCGCACGCGGCGCCCTACCGTCAAGTAGGGATGTGGTTCCAAGCGAACTCCGCTTCGCAGCCCGTTCATTAGAGATTCCATCTCGCCGTCAGGCACTGGCACCGGATACCCGTTAAAGCTCACGAATCGGACGACTCCAGGCAATTGCAAGACCCGCAAGCGATCCTTCAGCGCGATACGCACGAAGACATAACCGGGGAACAAGGCCAGTTCTAACTCTTTCCGACGATCCTTCCAGCGGCGTACCGACCGATAGAGAGGCAGGAAACATGAGATGCGGCACCGCTCGATCTGCTCCGCCACGCACTTTTCGTGGCGTGAACAAGTGTATAGTGCGTACCACTTACCTTGAGCAGTTCTGCCCCCAAGCACTGTACTGGGGATTGCGTCGGCTACGGTTGTTTGGGCATCCATCATGGGTGTCGGGTCCAGTTTGGTCGCTCTCAGTTTTGCGCGGCTCCCAGCAATACCGGACGCTCCCGAACCGCGTTCAAAATCCCTGCCTCCGAACTCTCCAGCGGCTTTGTCCGAATATCGATGATGGCCCAGTAAAATATCCCGAGGTTTTGCTCCGGCGCGAGTGCCAGAATCCTCATCTGGGGATAGCGGCCCAAAAGAAAGCCGCACTGGCCCAGACGTTTCTGCTGTTCGTCTATGGCGAGAATGAGCACGTCTGGTTGAACCTGTTCAACTACTTCGATGAGGTTGTTCTCGTCTAGCACCTCGCCAACAATTTCGATGTCGGGTTTGTCAGAGATGGTGGCCAATACGAGTTCCCGCATCAGGCGGGGCCGATTCGCTACCAGCACGCGAACTCGCTTCATATGTCGTTTCTCCCACGCTAGCGCTAAGGGGGAAAGTATCGCTTCGCTTGTCGCGGTCCGCAAGGTTCAAAAGGGATCCACCTTAGAAATCAGTACCAGAGCAGTACATAACCTGGTACCGAAGCAGTACTAAGTGAGCATCTGATAGGTTGGTCAGTTCCGTCTCATTCGGAGGGCGAAAACAGAAGTGGCCGCCAGAAGCGGACTCCTGCAAGCTTCTTCAGGAATCATGTTTACCAAGCTGAGACATGTCGAGCGCAACGTTTTACATGGCCGCCACGGATCATGTAGAATCCACACAACTTCCACGACTGTCAGACATCCTCGTTCTTCTTTCGGCAGCCCAGTGGAATTGCTTGCGCAACTTTTTTTTGATGCTGGAGTTTGATTCTGGCAGCGGCGGATGGTGTAGATCAACAATGCGAACGTCGATAGTCCGAGGGTGCATCGCGAGGTGCCCATAATTCAGAGGTACCAGAAATTCAGTAGTACCGGAAGATCGAAGTCCGCCGATCGCGGCGCGCAACTTGGGCATGGGGAGTGATAGGGGGCACGACCCATTGTCTTAACTTTTCACGCACCATTACGACCGCCAATGGAGTATTCGATGGAGTCGAAAGGGACCGCTGAGGTTTTCCTCCTTGCTGAAAATCGGTTGCTGCGCGAAGCACTTATCCGGATCCTAACTACAAAAAGTAATATCCGCGTGGTTGGGGCTGCCCCATATTCGCTGGCCACCTCGGAAAGAATAACTGCCACGCGCCCAACCATTGTTCTCCTGGATTCCCTCGGTCCGGTTTTTTCCGAAGCCAGACTCGTGTCCACTCTCCACGCTGCAATTCCCGGGGTGCGGGTTGTCATGGTAGACATGGAACCCGATCAGAGCACATTCTTGCGGGCAGTCCGCGAGGGCGTGGTTGGATACGTATTAAAGGATGCTTCGGCCATGGAAGTCGTGTCCACGATCAGTGCGGTTGCCGCAGGCGGGGCGGTATGTCCCCCCTCTCTCTCGATGGCTCTGTTCCATTGTGTGGCCCGGCATTATAAGTCCCCCCGAGAGTCAAGCCGGGTTCTGAGCCGAAGAGAGCGCGAACTGATGGCACTGCTGCATGAGCGGCTCACCAACAAGGAAATTGCGGCCCGACTGAACTTGTCGGAGCAGACGGTGAAAAACCACGTGCATCACATACTGCGAAAAGTCGGAGCGCCAGACCGCCTCGCCATTGTTGAGCGTGTCGAGTTGGAAGGTCTTGGTGGAGGCGCGGCCAAGGGCAATTGGGCCGGCCAATGACCAGATGTAGGCCGAACTCGGCCTCGGGGAACAACAAAGCTTTCTGATGAGGCCGTACCGAAAGGCAACGGCTCCTACGGATCCCGCTACTAGGATCCGCGTTGATCGCTCCTAGAGTATTGTTCGGCGCTCATCTAACACAAATCCTCGGCCAGGAGTTTCCCATCGCTGCGGTTCAGTCGCGGATCAACAACAGTTGCCCTCATGTCTAGATCGCACTCAGCCCTCCACAGTTGTGTGTTCCGCGTGACAACAACTTAGCCGGTACCAAAGTATCTAGTATCCACGCGCGGGTCGACGATTGCGAAGGGTGGGCGTTGACGCATCTAATGCGATAGCTGTACTCCACCTGCGAACAGTGACCGAATGAGATCGGAATTCGGATATTAGTAGCGACGAATGTCGTGAAGCGCTTCTTTTATCATGAGCGATTCTTCAATGGTCAAAGTTGCCACAGGCAGTTCCATTCTCCTCTTAGTACTGCTCTTGCCCGCGGGCTGCTACAGCCAGCTGCCGTCATCTCGCTGTGATTCCGCCAAGAGCGCGCTCGAGGACTGTACCTTCCTAACGCACTTTGACCCTGCGCCGCAGCAGATCTTCCCACCCAGAAGCAGTGCTCCCGACCGCAGTGGAGTGCTGGCAGAGAGTTCCGAGGTGACTACGGATGAACCAGTTTCCGGGCAGACCTCGAGTGCTCCCGTGCCCGTCCAGAAGGAAAGCTTCCACTGGCACCGAGCTTTAACGGAATCGTTCACTTTCCTTTTGATTGAGCAGGCGTATGTTGTGCACACCGACTTCTATTGGGTCGTGTCTGAAAACGGCATACCGTTCAATCACTATTGGCGCGACTATAAGCAGTCCCTCTCCGAGTGGACGCATTCCGGGTGGAACGACGGCGACCCTAACTGGTTCGGCTATGTGGGGCATCCGATTCAAGGGGCCCTGACCGGATTCATCGAAATCCAAAACGATCCGCAAGGGAGGAAGCTGGAGTTTTCCAAGACCAAGGCCTACTGGTGGAGTCGCCTGAAGGCTGGATTGTGGAATGCTGCTTACAGCACGCAGTGGAATCTTGGACCTCTCAGTGAGGTTACGGTCGAAAAGTACGGAACGAAGGACAGGCCGCCGTGGACCTACGCCGGGACCTACCCCTGTACGCAACATTGCTTGACTGGTGTGGGTCAAATAGACGTTGTGATGACGCCGCTAGGTGGCACGGGCTGGCTTATAGGGGAAGACTTCCTGGACAAGGAGGTTGTGCGACGCGTAGAGGGCGCCACACAGAACCGTCTTCTGATTGACACCGCCCGAGTTGCCCTCAATCCCATTCGCGCAGGAGCCAATATGCTTCACGGCGAGCACCCCTGGTATCGTGCCTCCCGCGATGCTCACGGAATGGACTTTTTCAGTGACCAGAAAACTGCCGTCTCGACGGGCGACATCCCCAAAACGCAAGTTCCCAACCATGGAGATCTATTTTTCGGATATTCCCACATGGGTACAGCGCACTGCGAGGTACCTCTCTCAGGCGCCGCAACTGCCTGCGATCCGCTTTCAGGCAACGCCTCAAACCTGAACGGCTGGAACGTATCTGTGGAGAAAAAATACCTTCGCTATTTTGGAGCTGTTGCGGATTTCAGCGGGCAGTATGGAGGTGTGAGCCAGAATAATTTCTTGTTCGGCTTGCGAGGGGGAGCCTCGATTGGAAGATTTCGGCCGTTTGCGGAGGCTTTGGTCGGAGCCGTACACGCCCGGGAAAGCGGCTCCGCTGCATCAACCTCTGATACATCTTTTGCTGAAGCTCTCGGAGTGGGAGCCGATTTCCGACTGGCGCGCCTGCTGAGTTGGCGCAGCCAGGCGGATGAAGTCAAGACGGGATCGCCTGACATTGAGCGGCGTAACCTTCGCCTGTCCTCAGGGCTAGCTGTTCGATTTTAGCCGCTCCCGGATTTACATTAAGGACGGGGAAACACCAATCTTTCGACATTGCTCCCCTTCGTCGCACATCTCGAACCAGCAGGACTGGATATTTGAGGAGGTTCGTTTGACTTCACTACGCTCCTTTTTCACATACCTCGCAATCCTGAGCATCACTCAATTCGCTCTGGCACAATCCGCGCCGACTGCCGCTCACGAGCCTTCCGCTCTTGCCGGCTACTCGTCGGAATCCTCCAAAACAGAGCGCGACTGGGAGGAGAAACTCCAGGCCAGTATCGTCCCGGAGAACTTGCGCCAGAGCATGCAGCGTTTGAGTGCGCGGCCGCACCACGTGGGTTCTCCATATGACAAAGACAATGCGGGGTGGATTCTCTCCAAGTTCAAGGAATGGGGATTCGACGCGCATATCGAGACCTTCACAGTGCTCTTCCCGACGCCCAAAGAGCGTACCGTTGAAATGCTCGAGCCCAGCAAATTCCGAGCCAAGCTGCAGGAACCCCCGGTTCCAGGCGACGCGACCTCCAATCAAACCGCCGAACAGTTGCCTACTTACAACGCGTACTCCATCGACGGAGACGTGACCGCGCCGCTGGTCTACGTGAACTACGGCAACCGCGAAGATTAC
>Ga0181518_10001410_pt1 | contig 24654 bp, 26 predicted proteins | sample PEATcosm2014_Bin_28_FD_119751 | JGI IMG/M metagenome (GOLD analysis project Ga0181518, IMG submission 119751) | Peatland microbial communities from MTU Mesocosm Facility, Houghton, MI, USA - PEATcosm2014_Bin01_60_metaG | ecosystem: Environmental > Terrestrial > Soil > Wetlands > Peat | place...
GCCCCGGCCAGGTCGCCTTTGTCGCGCAGGATTTGGCCGATGTCGCTGGTCAAGGCAGCTACGCTGGCGTGCTCCGGCCCGTAGACCTTTTCATCGATCTCGAGCGCCCGGCGAGCGTATTTCAACGCGCCTGCCAGATCGCCTTGGTCTTTGAGAATCCAACTGATGCTGCTGGCGCGTATGGCGATCTCCGGATGCTCCGGCCCGTAAATTTTCTCGTCGATCGCCAGAGCCCGCTGCGAATATTCCAGAGCGCCGGCCAGATCGCCCTGCGCCCGTAGGATCCCGCCGATGTTGTTGGCATCCGCCGCCACGGTGGGGTGCTCCGGCCCGTAGACCTTCCCGTCGATTTCCAGCGCCCAGCGCGCGTACTTCAACGCTCCGGCAAAGTCCCTTTGATCTCTGAGGATCGTAGCAATATGGTTGGCGCGCAGGGCGACCTCGGGATGTTGCGGCCCGTAAACCTTCTCAGCGATCGCCAGGGCCCGCTGGGTATACTTCAGCGCGCCGGCCAGGTCCCGCTGCTCCTGCAGGATCTGTCCGATGTTGCCGGCATCCCGGGCCACGCTGGCGTGGTCCGGCCCGTAGACCTTCTCATCGATTTCGAGCGCGCGCCGCGTGTACTTCAGCGCTCCGGCGAAATCCCCCTGCGCCTTGAGGATCGTGCCGATATTGCTGGCCTCGGCGGCCACGCTGGGGTGCCGCGGCCCATAAGCCTTCTCGTCGATTCCCAGCGCCCGCCGGGTGCACTTCAGCGCCCCGGCCAAATCGCCTTGCTCCTGGAGGATCATGCCAACGTTGTTCGCGTAGCGCGCCACGTCGCGATGCTGAGGACCGCGGACTTTTTCGCCGATCGCCAAAGCCCTACGGGCATACTGGAGCGCCCCAGCCAGGTCGCCTTGCGCCTTGAGGACCAGCGCCAAATCATTGGCGTCCGCCGCCACGCTGGGGTGTTCCGGCCCGTGCGCCTTCTGATCGATGGCCAGGGCCTGCTGGGCGTACTCTATCGCCGCCTTAAAATTTCCCTGGGCCTGCAGAATGCGGCCGATGTCGCCGGCACACACGGCCACATCCGGATGTTGCGGCCCGTACGCCCGCACATAAATCGCCAAGGCCCGCCGGGTATAGGCGAGCGCCCCCGACAGATCCCTTTGGGCCTGCAGTATCCGGCCGATGGTGTGGGCGTCGCGGGCCACGCTGGGGCGGTCCCGGCCGTAGACCGCCTCATCGATCGCCAACGACCTGTGCGCGTAGTTCAGCGCTCCGGCGAAGTCGCCCTTGTCCAGCAGGAGCAGCGCCAACTGGTTGCAGACGCCGCCCGCGCCCCACACCAGAGCGGCGGCGGCGCAGAGACCCGCGAGGGCGAGAATTATGTTCTTCCTGGTCACGGATCTAGTGGCGGAGCCGCTCCACCTGCCGCGCGCGCTAGGGTAGTGTCCCGCTTGCTAACGCGCGCGGCTCCGAAACTTCGATTCAGAGCCGCGACCATGAGGGAGCGGTACCCAAGGCCGCTCAATAGAAGAGATACTTGCGCCACTGCTCGTCGCTCTTGCCGAGCAGGCGCATCAAGTGACGGCTGGTGTGCAGGCTGAACGGCCGCGGTTGACGCGCCAGTTTCATCCCCGCTTCTTCCGGCGTGCGGCTGCCCTTCCGGTTGTTGCAGGGGTTGCAGCAGGCCACCAGGTTCTCCCAATTGGATTCGCCCAAACGCGAGCGCGGAACGACGTGGTCCAGCGTCAACTCCGACGAGGGCAGCGTGCGGTGGCAGTATTGGCAGGTGTAACGGTCGCGCATCAAAATGTTCTTGCGCGAGAGCGCCCGCGTCTGGTGCGGGATGCGCCGGTACTCCAGCAGGCGAATGACGGACGGCAGTTTCACCGTGCGGCGCGCCGAGTGGACGTGGTGCGTGGATTCCTCCTCCGCCGACGCCACGCCCTTTAACACCAGCACCAGCGCGCGCCGCGCCGCGCAGATGTTGATCGGCTCGTAACTCGCATTCAGAACCAGAACCGGTTTCTGTAATCTGTTCAAACTGGCCATTTAAACAGGTCCCTTTCGTGTGCCCAAATCCGCCTTGTCCGCAAATACCCTATCCACGCGCGCCAGCGCCGCCAGCGACACCGATTTGGCGCCGGCTTTCTTCAGCGCGCGCGCGCAGGCGCCCGCCGTGGCCCCGGTGGTCATCACATCGTCGATCAGCAGGATGCGCAGCCCTGCCACGCGGCGCCGCGCCCGGAATGCCGCGGCGACGTTCTCCCGCCGTTGCGAATTACTCAGCCCCGCTTGGGCCTGCGTAGCCGCGCCGCGGCGCAGCGCCCGAATAAGCGGAATGCCGCGCCGACGCGCGATCGCCCGCGCCAGCAATTCGGATTGATTGAACCCGCGCTGCCACCTTCTGCGCCAGTGCAGCGGCACCGGCGTGACCGCATCGAATTGCCGGTCCCGCGGCAGCGCCGCCGCCAGCAAATCGCTTAGCGGCCGGGCCAGCCGGCGCATGCCGCTGTATTTAAAGAGATGGATCAGCTTCCGCAGCGTGCCTTCATAAGCGCCGTAGCAGAAGGCTTCGTCGAAGCCGCGCCGCCCGCTCCGGCAAAGCATGCAGCGGCCTTCGGAGTCCAGCGGAAAACTGTTTCGAAACGACGTCCGGCAGTTGAGGCAAAAGTATTCGGAGATCAACGGCGCGGGCTCCCGCAGGCAATCGGCGCACACGGGCACTCGCGAGAACTTCAGCAGGGGGCGTTCACAGACGCGGCACTCATCCGGAAAGAGCAGCGAAAAAAGGCCATGCGAGAGCGTGCCGAAGATCGGAGGAACAAATTCGGAAAACGATAGGGCGCGCCTGCTACTCGAGAAGACTCACCTCCCGGTGAATTTTCATTTTACAACAAACCCTGGTCCTGAAGCTCCTGGCAATGGATACAATGCCGGGCCCAGGGCACCGCATCCAGGCGCTTGCTTTCGATGGGCTTTCCGCACTCGACGCACAGGCCGTAAGCGCCTTCGGCGTCCCGCAGCAGCGCCTCTCGAATCAGCGCCAGCCACCCGCGGTCCTGGTCGACCTCCCGCAGGCTGCTCTCCCTGGCATAGGAATCGGCGGCGCGATCGGCGACATCCTGCGCGTCGGGCTCCGGCGCGGCGCGCGCATCCTGCTCCACGCGTGCCAAAGCCGCCGTTAGTTCCCGCTCGCGCGCCCGCAAGCGCCCGATGCATTCCGCATGCCGCGCTTCGTCCATTACCGTCCTTCTTAAGCCTTACCGCCCGGGTGAATCTGCTGCGCCAGGTAGCTCTCGATCCCGATCTCCTCGACTATATGCAGTTGCCCTTCCAGGTAATCGATGTGATGCTCTTCGTCCAGCAGGATCTTCTCGAATAGCTCGCGGGAACCGTTGTCGCCCACCTTTGTCGCGGTCTTTATGGCCGCGTTCAAGCGCGGCACGGCATCCAATTCCAGCGCGAGGTCGTTTTCCAGTTGGGTTTTCACGTCGGGGCCTACCTTGATCGGAAACAGTTCCGTCATGTTGGGCACGCCCTCCAGAAAAAGGAGACGTTGCATCAGGATTTCCGCATGGTGCATCTCCTCGATGGATTCGCGGCGGTCCAATTCCGCCAGCCTCAGATAGCCCCAGTTCTCGCACATTTTGGCGTGCAGGAAATACTGGTTGATGGCGGTGAGCTCCGCTTTGAGCACTTCGTTCAGCAGCTTCAGGATTTCGTCATTGCCACGCATGGTCAGATTGTAACGCAGTGCGGCGGACACGGCGTCGTCGCCGCGTCTCCGTGTCGCCGGCTCCGCCGTGTGATACATTGCTGCCATATGGGTTCCGTCAACAAAGTGATCTTGATCGGCAATCTCGGCCGGGATGCGGAAACAAAATTCACTCCGTCCGGCGCCTCCGTCACGAACTTTTCGCTGGCCACTACCCGCAAATGGAAGGACCAGCAGTCCGGCGAGTGGAAGGAACAAACCCAATGGCACCGCGTAGTATACTGGCGCGCGGAAAACGTCGCCAACTACCTGCTCAAAGGCAAACAGGTCTACGTGGAAGGCCGCCTGGAAACCAGAAGCTACGACGACAAGGACGGCAAGAAAATCTACACCACCGAGGTCATATGCGAGCACCTGGTGCTGCTGGGAGGCCGTCAGGATTCCGGCGGTGCCGCGGATGAATACAGCCAGCAGCCGGTCTCGATGCCGCGCGGCGCTGGTCCACGTCCGGCCGCCGCGCCCGCACATGCCGCGCCGCCCGCCCCTGCCGAAGAGCCCGGCTTCAACCAAGGCATCACCGACGACGACGTGCCCTTCTAACCTTCGCCTGGCCCCACCACATCGGTAAAACGGTGGTCCGTCCGGATGTCCTCAAAGAAGCGAGTCTTGGTGTCGGAAGGCTCGAGCCTTTCAGCGCGACAGGCGATTACAGCGCTCGGCTTAGCGGGCCATCGGGTTGGGGTCTGCGACCCCGAGCCGCGCTGTATCGGGCGTTTCTCGCGATTTGTCACTCATTACTATAAGTGCCCGGCGATCGGCCAAGATCCTTGGGCCTACCTGGATTTCGTGCTGGCTCTTCTCTCCGATGGCCGTTGGGACGTGCTCTTCCCGACGCACGAACAAGCATTTCTGTTCTCCCTCGAAAGAGCGCGCATTCCACCGGGGATCGGACTCGCCGTTGCGGATTTCCGAGCCTTCCTTCAGGTTCAGGGGAAGGCCGCTCTCGTCAGGACTCTTGAACGCCTATCGATACCGCAACCGGCTTCGCGTGTGATCCGAACGCCGGAAGAGCTGTTGCGCGAATGTCGCTTTCCGATCTATCTGAAGGCCGACTATGCCACCGCCTCCACGGCAGTTTGGCGAATCCGCAGCGCCGGAGAACTCAAATCGAAGACTGCGGAACTAGCGTCGCAGGCTCTGTTGGAAGGCGATCGGGAATTCGTGGTTCAGGAACCGGCTGAGGGGATCTTAGAACGGGTGCAGGCGGTTTTCGACCGCGGAAGATTAGTCGCCATTCATGGCTACAGACAGATTGCAGAGGGTCTGGGCGGAGGAGACATCGCCAAGCTTAGCGCCACCCGGCCCACCGTGCGCGATTATGTTAACCGCCTCGGTAATGAATTGCAGTGGCATGGTGCGCTGTCGCTCGACTATATCTTCCAGCGGGCGAATCAGACTGCTCTGTTCATCGACGCAAACCCCCGCCTTGTTGAGCCGATGAACGCTGTTTTCAGCGGCGTAAACCTCGCCGACATTTTGGTGCGAGTGTCCGCCGGCGAGCCTGTCGCGACTGTTGAGCCCAGTGGCCGGGAACTCCGGACCCACATGCTCCTTATGGCATTGCTGACGAAGGCGGCTGCCAGGACCAGGCGGCGCGATGTCTTCGCCGAGCTCGTGCGAGCCGTTGCAGGACGCGGCCTATATGCAAGAAGCTGGGAGGAACTCCTACCGGTGCGGATTGATTTCAAATGTCTCTTCCCGCTAGGCTATGTGCTCACTCAGTTGCTTCTGAATCCCAAGTCGGCGACCGATCTTAGCGCCGCCTCGATTACTTCTTATTCACTGAGTCCAGGCGCGGCACGACAAATCGCAGAGCGCGCGGCAAGCCCTGGCCGTGCGAAGTAATATCTGGGCTGGTAAGGCAAGCGCTTTCGCCTGCCTCCCGTACTGTGATGGGGCCGCACTGCCAAGGCGGTTTGGACAACCCGCAGCCATGTGAGATTGGCGCGCCATGGTCACAAGGTTGTTTAGTTTGATCGTGCAAAGGCCTGGCAACTGTGAGAGCGGCGCCTACCCCTTCTTGCATCTCGGCGACTTCTCTCACATCCGCCGGCCGATTAGGACTCTTCGCTAAGTATCCGCAGCCGGTCGAGTGCATGCGGCAGCCGTCCCAGCCCGAGGAGCGCCGCCTTCGCACCGGATTTTGCGGCGCCGCACCTGAGTCAGGTCCGCGACTCTCTGTCTTTCGGGTTTCTTAAAGCTATTTCGGGCAAATAATAAAACAAAAACCTCGATTCTTGTGTTTTGCGCCGGAACACGGTAACCGATTTTCCACAATTATTTTTGCCGCCTTTTCAGATACTTAGTTCTTTGTGAAGACCTGCCAGCACAGATGGACCGCTACTGTAAGGGCAGAAGAGCAGTTCGGCGCCGGGGTCTGATGCATAACCGCTTGGCCCGGCAGAATCGGGCGCGGCCTATCGCAGTACATAAGAAGAGATGTGCGTGCTGGCGATCTACGCGCCTCCCGATAGACCCGCGCGGTATGCCAGCAGTGAGCTGCTTTGCTGGCAGCAACTTGGTCCGGCAATTTACACAGAGGGCGTCAACGGGTAGATGGCGACTGCCATTATCAAAAAAACTGGGGGAAAGGAGGACGCGCCGTTGCACGAACCAATCATCATTCTTGACGGCTTTGTGCCGTAAATCGGGACACGGGAACACAAACACCTGTGGGGCAGCCAGCCACCGGCGGCTCCGCACAGACGAGAGGTGGTAGCCCTTTGGGAGGTAGAGCAATGCGAAAGTTAATGGTTTGGATTGTGGCCGCGTTAGCGGCATTGACGACGGCTTCCGCTCAGATGACGAAATGGCACGGAAGCTACACCGGCGTGACCTCAGCGCAGATCACGCAGGCCACACACGGCATTTCTTCGGTTTACATCGGCGTCGTGTGCAAGGATTCGAGCGGCAATAAACTGGATCTGGACGCCGTGAGTTGGACGGTGGACAGTTCCACATACGAAGTAGACATCACCTTCACCAACAGCTTCACAGGGACTGTCTACCTGAGCGGCCCATGGCCTTCGAGCGACACTAGCAACAGCACGGACTTCCAGGTGACCATCAGCGGGTCCAATAGTTCCATCCTGGAGGTGTGCAACCAGTGCGCCACCTACATAGCGCGCAGAACCTACAACTCCCAGACCTTCACCGCGTCCGGCGGCGGATACCTGGGCTGGTTGAGTTTCACCGCGCCCACGGTGTTCGTGTACTTCCGGGAAAACATCCTGACCTTCGGCTTGGACTCGTCCGTCTGCTCCGGGAGCGGATACAACATCAGCGCCAATGCGAACGTGGAGTGCCCGGTGAGCAGCATGCCGACCGATTCGAACGTGACGGCGCTGGCTTCGGCGGCCATCAGCGACGGCGCCTTCACGAGCGTCACGGATTTGCGCCCCTGGTGACAGGGGGAACGCGGCGCTGTTTCGGCAGTTCCATTTATGGACTCCGTAGCCTTCGCGCAAGTACCCGTCGACCCACCTGCACCAGAACACAGCATATTTCGGAATAATCACTCCCAAATATAGTCTGTTTCCGATGCCTTTCTAATAGGGCCATCCGGCGGCACGCATGTACCAACCGGGCGCACAAGCATATCCGCCGCTCTTGGCGAAAGACTTTCCCGTGCCTCGGCGCAGAGGCAAGCAATACCGTAGGGATATCCCATGTCGGTGTGCCGCCCACCAGCCGGTGTCCACGCTTCCAGAATTATTTCTGCCGTGTTTTCAGACGCTTAACTCTTTTGGCAGGATTTTCGACGCCGGCGCATCGCTAAGTTTCGAGCAGAAGGAAGAGTTCTCCACGCGGGGAACCTTGAGGACAGAGCTATGCACGAACCTATCATCATCATTTTCGACGGGTTCTGGTTCTGAAGTCGCAGTAAGAAAAAAGAAATTCGGCGCTTTCCCGAGCGCGTTACTTAAAATTCCGCGAAAACGGTTGCCAAATACACGGCAAAAGCTGGTATGATTCTTTGGGGATGCTTTCAGAGGGTATCCCCAAAGAATACCAGGCCGGAAATACCTCGATTCGCACAACTGGAGTTGGATTTTGAAGACCAGGGTTTGGGTTTCTTTGCTTTTGATGATCCCGCTCGACGGTTCGGTACTGCACTCCATTCCGTCGTCCAGGACGAAGTCCCTGGCAACCTCCCGGGCGCAGACTGCGCGCAGAGACCTGCTCACCTCGCGACTGAAGCAGTCCAGCATGGTATATCGCACCGGAAACTTCCACGACGCCGCTGACCTCGCGCAACAGGGTTACCAGGACGCACTGCATGCAGGAGAACCGCGGCTTGCCATACGATTTGTGGGCAATTTGGGCGGCTGCCGTTTTGCCCTTCACCAATATCGGGAGGCGCTGCAGGCATTTCTCATAGCGCGCGAGCTGGCGGAAGCTTCCGGCGACCAAACCACCGCAGGCGCACTGGATTTCAATATTTCGTCGCTTTATTCCCAGATCGGACAAATCGACGCGGCTGTCGAAGCGGCGGGCCGCGCCATGGGGCGGCTCTCCGGCGAGGACCGCATCCGGCAATTGCCCAAATTGCTGATTCACCAGGCCGCGCTGCGCGCCGAGCAGGACCGCATGCCGGAGGCGCTGGCGCTGTACCGGCAGGGAATCGCAGCCGCGGACCGCGCTGGCGATCAAGAGATGTATGCCTTTGGATGGAACGATTTGGGCTTGGTTCGTCTCAAACGCAAGGAACTTCCGCAAGCCGAGCACGCCCTGTTGGAAGCGTATCGCATTCGGAAGCTCAACCAGCTTCGAAGCCTCGATAATTCTTATTGCAATCTCGGGATGCTGCGCTTGGAGCAAGGAGATCTGCGTTCGGCTGCCGTCCTGCTAGACGCGGCCGTGGAGCGATCCAAGCGCCCCAGCGGGGCGGTGCCGACATGGCATCTCTATTTCTCGCGCGGCCGTGTACGTCTGGCTCAGAACCGGCTCGAAGATGCCTTGGACGATCTCCGCGTAGCCACGCGTTTGGCGCGCAACTGGCGGCGCGACGCTCCCCCCGATGACGCCACCCGCGTCAGCGCCGAGAATTCGATTCAGGAAGTCCACGCCGCGCTGGTCCAAGCCGGAAACGAGCTTTACTTCGCGACTCACCGCCGTTCGCTCGCGGAAGAGACCTTCGAAGCCGCGGAAGCCAACCGCGCCGCCAGTCTGCGGGCGCTGGTGGCCGATCCGCGGGACTGGCGCCGCAGCTTGCCTCCAGAATACTGGGAGACCCTGCAAAGGCTGGAATCCGCCGAGGTGGCGCTGCTCCGCGGCCAGAACCCATCCACAGGGCCCAGCGCCGCCGAGCGCATTCAGATGCTGCGAGGGGCCTTGATCCAATGGGAATCCCGCGCGGGATCGGATACCGACGTGGAGATGCCCGATCTGCTGGAGCGCACCCGCCGCAGCCTGGCCCCGGATGCCGCTCTCCTCAGTTTTCACATGGCCTCACTCAATTCCTATCTCTGGGCGGTTTCGCGGGACCGTTTCGGGCTCTACCGGCTGCCCCCGGCTGCGGAAATCGGCGCCCTGGTGGAGCGCTTCCGAAAGGCCGTGAGCGAGGGAAGCGGTGAAGTGCCGGCTATCGGGGAACGCGTGTTCGGCATGTTATTCGGCCAACTCGATCCCGCCTTCCAAAGGAAAGCACGCTGGCTGCTGGCGCTCGATTCGCAATTGTTCGAACTGCCCTTTGCGGCGCTCACCGTCGAAACCGCTCCCCACGGGCCCGTCTTTCTCGTCCAGCGTCACTCGCTCGAAACGATCTCGGGCGCCGGGATGCTGGCATCCGTCGGCCCAGTGCACGGAGACTTTTCCCCGGGTTCCTTCGTGGGTGTCGCGGACGCCGTGTACAACATAGCCGATCCGCGCTGGGTGAAGGCCAGACGGTCCGGAGGGTCCGGCTTGGCTTCTTTTTGGAACTTCTTTACGGTGCGCGCCAGCGCCTCGACAGCTTCCGACGATCTGCACTTGCCGCGCCTGGCCGGCAGCGCGCTGGAGGTAAAAGCCTGCGCCGCGGCTTGGGGTGGTCCGCAGCCGCCGGTCCTGCTCGAAGGGGAGGCAGCTTCCCGCCCACGCTTACAGGCCGCCCTGAACTCGCACCCGGCGGTGCTACACTTCGCCACCCACGTTTTGCATTCCAGCCATGGGAACCGGTCCGGGCTCATCGTGCTGAGCCTCACCGACGCCGCGCAACATGAGGTTCTCAGCCCGGCAGAGATCGCCACATGGAAGGTGGACGGCGCCCTGGTTTCTCTGAGCGGCTGCAGCTCCGGATCGGCCAACATCCTCCCCGCCACGGGGCTAATGGGTCTCACGCGCGCGTGGCTGGCGGCTGGTGCTAAAGGTGTCGTAGCCAGCCTCTGGCCAAGCCCGGACGATGCCGGCGCGCTCTTTCTGTCCTTCTATCGCTACTTGCGCGAGGCCCCGCAGGCCGGACCGGCTGTCGCGCTGCAACACGCCCAAGTGGACATGCTCCGGTCGCATACCTGGCGCTCCAGCCCGCTCTACTGGGGCGCTTATTTCCTCACCGGCAACCAACAATGATCGTCACCGGCGCCACCCCTGACTCTTCGGACTCCCGCGAGGCTGCCGCCCAGCCGCAGTGGGCCGAATTGGTCGATCGAATCAGACAAAACGACTCCAGTGGATTGGAAGATCTGTATCGCGTTTTTTCCCGCGGTGTCCGTTTTTATTTGTGCAGACAGCTCGGACCCCAAGACCTGGACGATAAAGTACACGATACGTTCCTAATCGTGGCGCAAGCCATCCAGCGAGGGGAACTCCGCGAGCCCGATCGCCTGATGGGATATGTGCGCACGATCGTCCGCCGCCAGGTCGCAGCCCAGATCGAAGACAATGTGCACAGCCGCAGGCACCAGATTGATCTGGACTGGGGCCTGGCCGTGCACGACGCCGGAAGCAACCCCGAGCAGACCGCTATACAGCAGGAAAATCAGGAGATAGCGCGAAAGGTGCTGAAGAGCATCGCACCCCGGGATCGTGAAATTCTGATACGCTTCTATTTGCGTGAACAACCTGCGGACCAGATCTGTAACGAAATGGGCCTGACGGAGACGCAGTTCCGTCTGCTTAAATCGCGTGCCAAAGCGCGCTTCGGAGAACTGGGCAAACGAAAAGTCACCAAACGTCTGCCACCTTTTTAGGTGAGAATTAATCGCGGCAAGTACCACTGAGAGAAATATGGTGGTACCCGCCAAAAGGACGCTGCTGTGCGGCTAGAGAGTAATCGCCACGCCGACGACGACTTGTTGGAACGGTATTCCATGGGTCGCCTGGCCGGGCCGGAACTGGAGAAATTCGAAGAGCATTTGCTCATCTGCCCCCAGTGTCAGAATAATCTGGCCGCGGCGGATGCGTACGTGGGGGGTATCCGGAGCGCCGCGGCCGAATTCTATCAGCGATCCAGTCCTGTGGCACGGCCCCGATTGCGCAGGCTCTTCAATCTGCCGAGACCGGCAGGCGTCCTGGGGTTGGCCGCGCTGGGCCTCTTCCTCGCCGCCGGGCTCCAGTTCCGCCTTTTGCATCGCTCCAGTGCGCCGCCAGCGCTCGTCCTGCTCGAAACCACGCGAGGGACGGATAGCCCGCTACAGGCCGCCACTCCAGCCGGCAAGCCCTTCATCCTGTTGCTCGATTTGGCGGGTTTGCAGGCGCTATCCAGCTACCGGCTGGAAATTGTGGATGCGGCCGGCCATCGGGTTTTCGAGTCTGCCGCAGCGCCGGCGAACAACAAACTTCAAATCACCGTTTCCAAGGGTCTGCCTGGCGGCTTTTATTACGTCCGGGTGTACGCGCCCGGCGCGGAGTTACTGCGCGAATACGGCCTGCAGGTGCGCTAGACGCCGCGCTGACGGAAGTCAAGGTGAGGACGGTTGGCAGGCGAAAGCGCCTGCCTCACCACGGCGAACCAACAGCATGCGACGTTAGGTGGAGGAGGCATTCAGGCTGCCGGGACTTCTACCACGGGCTGCTGGGCGGGTTGCTACCCACCTCCGCGCGGCGCGCTTCTCTAAAACACCCGCCGTTTGAGTCTTTCCACGTTGAATTTGGCCGTATCGGCGACGGCCATTACCGCCATCACGCCGGCCTGCACGGGGTCGCTGACCACCAGGTCCGCGGCTTCGGGTACGCTGCCGGCCATATTCAGGCTGATCACCAGCAGCCCCTCCTGGCGCACTTCCCGCACGGCCTGTTCGATTTCGCCGCCCATCAGCGAGCCCGCCAGCACCAGCGCTTTGGCGCGCGGCAACCGCGCCACCGCGCGCACGGCGTCCGCCAGAGCCTGCTCTCCCACCAGTGGAATCGTATCCACGGAGATGTGCTCGCCGCGGATATTGTGCCGGTCCGCTTCCGATACCGCGCCGATGGCTACCTGCCCCACCTGCGCTCCGCCCCCCATGATGATGATGCGCTTGCCGTAGATCTTCTGCAGCGTCTCGACGACCTCGACGCGGCGCACAATGGCCAACGCGCGCAGGTCCGCGGCCAGTTCTTGAGCGCCGGCCGGCAAAGCGATCTCGAAATAGATGCGCGCTTCGCCGGGACGTTGCTCGATGATCTCGACCGATGTGATATCGCCGCGGTGGCGCGCGATCACGCCCGTCAATTCATGCAGAACGCCCAGACCGGAATCGGCATGAATCATCAAGCCGATATTTTCATTCGTCATCGCTTGTATAAATAATCTTATCCCCATCCACCTTCGCGAATGGAGTCAGCGCGTGTGGCCTTAAGCTGGAGGCCGTCATGATGTGCTCCACCGGGATGCCGCGCACGCTGAGCGCATCGGCAATCAACGAGCGATGGCAGCGCCAGGGCACGGCCTCCGAGCACATCAGGGCCACCCGGCTGTCGCCGGACAGCTCGATCAGCTTTTCCAGTGCAGCGGCGAATTCGGGCGTTTGCATGTAATCGGCAAATCCGCGGAAGCTGAGGTTGCGCCAGCCGGTGTTCGCCGAATCGAGCCGCGCGTGCCGCAAGCCGCCCAGGTCCGGCATGTGCAGATACCGAATTCCGGCCGTCCGCAGAGACTCTGGCAGCGCATCCCGGTTGAACTGCGGATTGTGTCGCGAGCGAGGCACCGTGCGCACATCCACCAGCAGTTCGACGCCGTGCGCCGCGAGCATCCCGATGAACTCATCAATCGGATGTGTGGAGTGCCCGATGGTCAACAACGGTCTTTCCCAACGGCAGGTGGATGCGCAGCACCCGCTCGCGATGCCGCTCCTCTTCCAGCCTGCGGGTGCGCGCGTGCAGCAGATCGCTCAAAGAAACCATGCCGGCGAGCTTGCGCTGCTCATCATTATTCACCACAGGAAAACGGGTGAGCCCGGTTTCCGACATGCGGTAGACGACCACGCGCAGAGGCTCGTCCGGATACGCCAACACCGGCTCCCTGTGCGGCAGAGCCACATCGCTCTGGGTGAACCGCTCAAGGTCCCCGCGCGTCACCACGCCCACCACGCGGCGCTCGTCATCCACCAGCGGGTATAGATGCTGCCCCTTGCGCACGAAGTGATCGCCGTGTAGCGATTGCGCCAGCTCCCCTGCCGTCACCTGCGCGGGGATGGCTGCGATGTTGGTGCGCATCACTTCCCGCACGAACAGAATCTCCAGCGGGTCCACCGCATATTCGCGGCTCAGGTGATAGCCGCGGCGCGCAACCTTCTCGGTGAGGATGGAGCGCCGCAGCGTGAGGACTGTAAAGCCGTGCGCCACCGTGACGGCCAGCAGCAGCGGCAGCAGCATGTTCACATCGTGCGTCAGCTCGAGTGCGAAGATCACACCCGTGAACGGCGAGCGCATGGTGCCGCCCAGAATGGCGCCCATGCTCACCAGCGGCCAGAAACCCGCGCCTTCATGCGGCAGAAACATCGCCTCGATGCCGCCAAGCGCGCCGCCCATCATCAGCAGCGGCGCGAGCACGCCGCCGGAGGTGCCCGAACCGAGCGACACCGCCCAGATCACGGACTTTACCAGCAAAACGCCGATGATCACTTTGCGCGGCACATCTCCCTGCAACAGAGCGCCGATGGTGTCGTATCCCACGCCGAGCGCCTGCGGGAAGATCAACCCGCCGAGTCCGATCACCAGGCCGCCTATGGCCGGCCACCACATCCAATGGATCGGCAGAAGGCGGAAGACGTCTTCCGCAGCATAGACCGCCAACGTCAGCAGTGCGGACAACACGCCCGCCAGCAGGCCCACCAGCAGGCAGGAGACCAGCCCAGCCGGGCCGATAAAGACCGGGTGCGGCGAGACCGGAAACAGAGGGCCGATCCCGATGATGTAGCGCCGCGCCGCAGCCGCAGTGACGCTGGCCAGCGCCACGGGGACCAGGCTGCGCGGCTTCCATTCGAACAGCAATAGTTCGACCGCCAGCAGCACGGCCGCCACCGGCGCCGCAAAAGTAGCCGCCATGCCGCCCGCCGCCCCGGCCACCAGCAGCGTTTTCCGCTCGTTGCTGGTCAGCTTGAATAGCTGCGCGATCATCGAGCCGAACGCGCCGCCCGTCATGATGATGGGGCCTTCCGCGCCGAACGGGCCGCCCGTGCCGATCGAAATCGCCGAAGAGAGCGGCTTGAGGATCGCTACTTTCGGCTCCACGCGGCTGCCGTTGATGAGGATGGCTTCGATGGCCTCGGGAATGCCGTGGCCGCGTATGCGCTCCGAGCCGTAGCGGGCCATGACGCCAATGACCAGCGCTCCGGCCACCGGCACCAGGATCTCCAGCCAGCCCAGCCGGTTGCCCGCCGGAGAAACCAGCGCGGCGCTCCAGCGTCCGAAGAAGGCCAGGTTCGTAACGAGGCCGATCAGCTTGAGCAGACCGAGGGCCACGAATGCGGACACGAATCCGATGAAAACCGCCAGCGCCGAAATGCCGATCACCCGCGGCGTGGTTGTGAAATCGCCTAGCTTGCTTTGCATGTCTCCCGCCTGAAGGAAGCGACCCGTTTGCGCGCGACGATGGCTTGCAAGGCCGCGGCTAGTTCCCTGCCCACGGACTGCAGCTCGGCGCGATGATCCCGCGACAGCTTGTGCAGAACAGCTTCGCCTTTGCGCGTCAGGCGGACCGAGACCTGCCGCCGGTCGGCTCCTACGCGGCCCCGCCGCACCAACCCGCGCCCGGCCAGACGGTCGACCAGTTCGACGACGCTGTGATGCCGAAGCTGCAAGCGCTCCGCGAAATCGCCCACGGTGGGCTCGCCGCGATGTCCTTTCACGGCCAACAACAGTTGGTGCTGCGAAGGTTCGAGGCCGGCGAGACGCGCCGCCTCTTCGCTGAAATGCAGAAAGCGGCGGATCTGGTATCGGAACTCGGCCAGCGCCTGGTAGTCGGCCGCGGTCAATTCGTGCGTGCGATGCCCCTCCTAGAAATATCGTATCACGATATACGTTCGGCGGTGGCGGCGCGCGCTTCGGACTTGGACTGCTTATGGATGCGGTCGCAGACTAGTCGCGAATGAGGCGGATACGCGCCGCAGTACCCTTCACGTATACTTGAGATAGGATGGCCATAGACGAGCGCCTGGAACGGCTAGCAGAGCGCCACGAAGCTCTCACGCAGAGCGTGGAGATGCCACTAAAAGCGCTTCGAGGAAATTGGGGAAAAGATCCGCACCTTGGCGGTCATCGCCGAGCAAAACGAGGTGCGCTCGGGGGAAATGCAGGCCGGCATGGCTCAGATGCAGGCCGGCATAACTCAAATGCAGAGCGCCATGACCCGCATGATGGACAGCATCACACGCCTGGCGCGCATCGCCGGCAACCACGAGGAACGCATCGGCGGCCTCGAGATCTGACCTTTTGGATGCCGACCCCGGCGGCGCCGTTGTTGCCAGCATACGCGTACGCCCCGCTCTGACCGTTCGCTCCCGCGTCTACCAAGCGAAACCTTGATTTGGCAGGTCAATGTTAACGGGGGTTCTCTGGGATGGAGAATTCGAGACGCGAGTCGACAGCCGGCAAATCAGGGTTTGCTGAGCGGCCCGCCGTCGCAAGGTCTTGAGAGCCGCAACCCAGTTAGCGCCGGTTCGCTGTGTACGGCAACGGAGAAAACACCAATTCGCGCGTGCCAATCTGTTTCCCCTTGCGCACGATGCGGGCAGTCAATGAGGCTTTGGCATCCATCATAGATGGTCTTCGCCACACTACGGGCCGCGGTGGGATTATCGCGCCGGATGTAGCGGGTGATGCTGTAGAGATCCTGGGCCGCGCGGGCGCCGTCCATCGCAAGCGCATCAGGATTGCAATATCTTCTCGATATTTGCCAAGACCTCCGCATGCTCCACGAACTCGCCGCCCTCGGCGGCGGAGATGCCCCGTTTCACACCCTCACGAAAATGGGCGTCGTCCTGCAGCAGCCGCGAGGCGGCGTCTTTCACCAATTGCTCAGTATCAGTGCCACTTTGATGGCAATTTGCGAAAGCTGTGCTTCCTGCTCGGGGGGGAAATGGATTTCCATACACCTTCAGGGTAGTGGTTGCGGCTACTCTACCCGGTAGTTCGGCGCTTCCTTCGTGATGACTACATCGTGCACGTGGCTCTCGCGCAGGCCGGCGGGGGATACGCGTAAGAAGCGCGCATTATCCTGCAGCGTCCGAATGTTCCGCGCGCCGCAGTAGCCCATCCCGGACTTGAGGCCTCCCACGAGCTGATAGACCAGCTCCGCCAACGGCCCTTTGGCCGCAACGCGCCCTTCGATGCCTTCCGGCACCAGCTTGGCGGTGGGGTCCTGCGCGTAGCGATCGGCATTGCCTTGCATCGCGCCCATCGAACCCATGCCGCGGTAGGTCTTGAACGTGCGGCCCTGGAAGAGCACCATCTCGCCGGGACTCTCATCGGTTCCGGCCAGCAGGCTGCCGATCATGACGGCATCGGCGCCGGCGGCGATGGCCTTGGTGACGTCGCCGGAAAACTTGATGCCGCCATCCGCGATCAGCGGCACGCCGGCCGACCGAGCGGCGCGTGCACACTCCATAATCGCGGTAAGCTGGGGCACGCCCGCGCCGGAGACTACCCGCGTGGTGCAGATCGATCCCGGACCGATGCCTACCTTAAGCCCGTCCACTCCCAAAGAAATCAATTCGCAAGCGGCCTGATGCGTGGCGACGTTGCCGGTAATAAGCTGGACTTCCGGCAATGACCGTTTGACGGCCTTTACCGCCGCCATCACGCGCTCGGTGTGGCCGTGCGCCGTATCGATGGCCAGCACGTCCACCTTGCGGGCGACCAATTCCTGCGCGCGCTCCAGGAAATCGCCGGTCGCGCCGATCGCGGCCCCCACGCGCAGACGGCCCTGCTCATCCTTAGCGGAATGCGGATATTTCAACTTCTTCTGGATATCCTTAACGGTGATAAGGCCCTTCAGATGGTACTGATCGTCCACCACCAGCAGCTTTTCCACGCGGTGCTTGTGCAGAATGGCCTCGGCCTCCTCCAGCGTGGTGCCGACTGCCACCGTGATGAGATTCTCTTTCGTCATCACGTCCCGGATCGGGAGATCGGACCTGGTCTCGAAGCGCAGATCGCGGTTCGTCAGAATGCCCACCAACCGGGGACCCTCGGTGACCGGCACGCCCGAGATGCGATAGCGGCTCATCACTTCGCGGGCGTCGGAGATCTTTTTATCCGGGCCGATGGTGATGGGATCCACGATCATGCCGCTCTCACTGCGCTTGACCCGGTCCACTTCTTCGGCCTGGCGCTCGACGGACATATTGCGATGCACGATTCCAATGCCGCCCTGCTGCGCGAGCGCGATGGCCAGGTGCGATTCGGTCACCGTGTCCATGGCGGCGCTCACGATCGGAATATTCAGGGCGATCTTGCGGGTCAGGCAGGTACGGGTATCGGCCTCGGCGGGCAGCACATCGCTGCGCGCGGGCTCCAGCAGGACGTCATCGAAAGTAAGGCCTTCAGGAATGCCGTCTTGGATCATAGCAGTGATCCCTACATCATAGCGTAGCCGTGGCGGGACTTCCGCCTGGCGGGGTCCTCACGCAGCTTGCAAAAAAATTGTAGACTGGTTCTTTCGCACACCCTGGAGAAATCAATCTGTATGTTTCAACCGAAAATCTTGGCATTTGGCGTAGCTTTTGCGATCGCCTTCTCGGCGGCAGTTGCAGCGCCGAAGAAGGGAGACCCCGAAAAAGGGAAAGAAGTCTTCCAGCAGTGCACACCCTGTCACAACGGCGATAGCGAGGAAAAGAAAATGGGGCCGGGGCTGAAGGGCCTCTTCACCCACGAGAAGATGAACAACGGCAAGAAGCCCACGGAAGAGAACGTGCGGACCAAGGTCGACGAAGGCGGCAACGGCATGCCGGCCTACAAAGATATGCTGAGCGACGAGGAGAAGGACGACCTCATCGCCTATTTGAAGACGCTGTAGCCGTGTCGGCGTGGGCTTAAACCTACTTCCGCAGCCGCACGACGTGCAATTTCTCGACCATTCGCACGGATCGCGCAGGGCGGTTGTCGCTCGCGACGACCAGGCGTATGGGTCCTTGCTGCGCAGCCAACGGCCGACCGTCGTGCCGATCGGCTACGATGACACGCGTCCCCGCCAACTCCGGGTCAAGTTCACCGAGGCTGAAAACCACTTCATAGCCATCGCGTGCCTCCACGAGCAGGTAGCCGGCCAGGGCTCTGCCGCGCATCTCTTTCCCGAAAGCCACGCCGGCCTTCTTCAGGATTTCCATGAGGGGAACGCCTTCGTAGGCGATCTTGGAGCCATCCGGTTCCGTGAGATTCAAAGTTTCGCGGGGCATTTTTGCAAGGTCGGCGACTGTAAGCGTAAGCGGAGTAGCGACGTCGCCATCCACCGTCAGGCTGTCCGCGGCACCCGCAGCCGTTTGCGCGGCCAGTGAAGCGCAGCACATCGCGATGCCCAACAGTCTGGTCCAGGAGGTCAATTCGCTTTGCATAATAAATGACGCGAATTGTCTAGTATACAAGACAACATCTTGTTTGCAGATCGCAATGTGAACAGCCGAGCGCGCGGCTCAAGATGCGAGGCAGTCTCAAAGGCCAATGCGCGCCGGGACCTGCACGATTTAGAGAGAATGTGAGGAATGCCCCACGTCGCAAGTTCAGTCGAAAACGTTCCGCACTCCCGCATTCGCGAACTGGCCGAAATCGCCATGTCGATGCAAGGCGTGCTGCGGCTGTATTTCGGCGAATCGAACCTGCCCACTCCGGACTTCATCAAGCAGGCGGCCATAGATGCGCTGGCCGGCGGCTACACGTTCTATACCGAGAACGCCGGGCTGCCGTCTTTGCGCCGAGCCATCGCGCGGCAGTACGCCAAATTACACAATGTGGAATTGGACCCCGATACCGAGATTGTGGTAACAGCTTCCGGCGTGCAAGCTCTGAACGTAGGCATCCGCGCGGTGCTCGATCCTGGCGACGAAGCGCTGGTGCTGACGCCTGCGTGGCCCAACGGCTCGTCCAACGTAGCCATGGCCAACGCGGTTGCTCGGCAAATCCCGCATCCCCTGCGCGGCGACCGGTACGGCATAGACTTCGACGCGTTGGAGGCGGCCGTCACGCCGCGCACGCGCCTGCTCCTTTACACCTCGCCCTCCAATCCGCTGGGCTGGGTGGCCACCGATGAAGAGCAGCAGAGACTGCTGGAATTTTCGCGGCGGCACGGACTGTGGCTGCTCGCTGACGAAGTGTATGACAGACTGTATTACGCCGGCGGCGCAGTGGGCGTGCCGGTTCCATCCATACTCCGCAAAGCCACCCGCGACGATGCGGTGATGGTGGCGCAGTCGTTCTCCAAGACCTATTGCATGACTGGCTGGCGCGTAGGCTGGCTGGTGGCGCGGCGCGACCTGGCACATAAGGCTACGCAGTTGAACGAGTTCATTATTTCGCACGCTCCCAGCTTTGCGCAGAAGGCGGCCGAGACCGCCCTGGAGCACGGCGAAGCTGAACTGATCCGCATGCTGGAGCGCCTGAAGGAAAACCGTGATCTTTGCTTGGACGCGCTGAGCGCCATGACCGGTGTGACGGTGCCCAAGCCGGATGGCGCGTTCTATCTTTTCCCGAAGATCGAAGGTCTCGCGGATTCATTTGGTTTTTGCCGGAGGCTGCTGGAGGAATGCCGGGTGGGGCTGGCGCCGGGCGTAGCTTTCGGCGCCGGTGGCGAGGGCTCCGTGCGCATCTGTTATGCAGCGGAACGCGCAATCCTGGAGCCGGCTATGGAGCGTCTGGCCCGTTTCCTACGTCAGTAACTTAACTAAAGATGTCCCACGCCCCCAGACCTTACGCCGATTTAACGTGCAAACGCCACCCGATGTGTGGTACATATAAATTTGCAGCATAGGCGGGTTTCCTGACCTGTTTATGCTTGGGCGTCTCGGCCTTTCCACTGAATCCCTCCCGGTAACCCGACGTTGACCAAGGCAGCCTGACCTGCCGTACGCTCCGGGTTGGAAGACCGGCACGCTTGCAATTTGGAGTACCCCATTCCCCATGGACAGCGATCGAAAGTATAGACAACCGGGCTACCAGGACTCGGATCGCTCGGATTTTAAGGGCCACCGTGGTGGCGACGAGCGGCCCCGGACTCCCGGACCCAAACCACCCATCGACGTAACCGGTCCGCGGCTGCCACGCCTGGTGCAGGCAGTGACGGCGGCCCGCTGCTTCAATTGTTCGACGCAACTGGCTAACGGGATCGACTGGAACGGCAACTGTCCGAAATGTAACACGCCGCTGCACTGCTGCAAGCAGTGCTCGCATTTCGAGCCTTCAACGCGGTTCCAGTGCCTGAAGCCGATTCCGGTTCGCCTCCCGGTGAAGGACAAGGCCAATGAATGCACGTTGTTTTCGCCGCGCGTGACAGTGGCGCGCGATGGCAACGCGGCGGCGCCCCCTCCCCCGCCCGTCGAAGCGCCCACCTCGCCGGACGCGGCCCGCAACGCGTTCGACCGGCTCTTCAAGAAGTAGCCTTCAGGGTGTCTGTTCCGCATGCGCCGCCGTGGTCCGCAGGTGGCGGTGAAATCCCAGGTCTTCCCCCGTTAACAGCTTTGTCGCGTAAATGATTTGCCCGGTGTGGCCGGAGAAGTGTTCGACCACGTGGTACACCGCTTCGAGCACTGTGACGTGGTAGTTCTGCACGGTCATGTGTTCGGTCAGGCGCTGCGGCGGGAGCATTTCGAGCACGGCGGCGGATTCGTCGATCGTGGCGCGGAGGTGTGCCGCAAGTTCGGACGCGCGCATCCCACCGCGGGCAGCGAACTCCGCATCACGCTGGCGTATGTCAGGTCGCCCGCCGACGCCTGAGACGATCCACTGCCGGACGTTGCCGCTCAAGTGCAGAAGCAGGTTGCCGACCGCATTTTCACTGTCCGCGCCGCGCGTCCAGATCTGCTCTTCGGTAAGGCGGCCCAGGCATTCTTCGATCCGGCTGGTGAGTTGCCGGAGCTTGCGGGCGGAGTAGTCGAGGAACAGGGGCGACGAGTCCATAAAAGCCAGAATACTACTGTGGCACTCCGGGGTCTGGCGGCTATTGACGAGCGGCAGGCGCCCGTTGTGTCAGTGGCGCGAGTGTCACGCCGGCTTTCCGCAAAGACTCGGCGACGGCGGCCACGATCCGCACCGAGCCGGGCGTGTCGCTGTGGATGCAGATCGTCCGTGCACGCCCTTCGCAGGCGAGACACAGCGTCTGCGCGGCAGCCTGAGCGGGTTCGGTGATCAGGGCATCGGGGAATTTGCGGGAGCGCAGGCTGCCATCGGGCTCGTAGCGGCGGTCCGCAAATCCTTCGGCCGCGGTGGGGAAGCCCATGTCGCGCCAGATATCGAGCATCGAGGAGCCGGCCAATCCCACCAGCACCAGATCCGGCTTGAAGCGCGCGACACCTTCGCCGATGGCGCGCGCCACTTCGGGATTCTTGGCTGCCACATTATACAAAGCGCCGTGCGGCTTGACGTGCGACAACTCGCCAGCGATTTCCGCCAGTGCGTGGATCTGCTCATACACTGTCTGCGCGATCTGTTCCGCGGTCAGCGCCATCTCCACGCGGCCAAAGTTCGCCCGATCGGGATAGCCCGGGTGCGCGCCCACCGCGACGCCGTAGCGGCGCGCCAGGTCCACGGTGCGCCGCATGGTGGCGGCGTCTCCGGCATGCGCGCCGCATGCCACGTTCGCGGAGGTGATGAGTTGGAGGAGCGCCTCCTCGAGCGCGGCGTCCGGCAGTTCGCCCATATCGCAATTCAAATCCAGGGTCATGTGAGTATCTCGCCCTTCGTTTCCGGCAGCAGAAAGACCAGCGCGCCGCCTGCCAGGGCGCTGCCGTAAAAGGCGCGAGCGCACCGGCCACACGGCCTACGTTATAACACAGGCCCTGCATCGTGGCGCGGATGGCGGAAGGAACAACTCGGCCAGCATGGCGCCGATGCGCTGAAGTAGCCGTGTCCGAAGAGGGGTCGCAGGCCATCAACGCGGCGGGATGCCGTACCCACTGGCCATAGATGGGAACGAGCACCGCGGCGTCCAGCACAAACGTGAGAAAGACCGGGCGCCGGCCGAAGCGGTCCGCCAGGAAACCGATCCGAAGGCGCCGATCTGGATTTCCGAGCTACCTTTCGAGTCCGCTTTCGCGCGGTGGCGCGGGCATGGGCGTGGTGCAGTCCTCGGGGGCGGCCAACGTCTTCGCTGCGCGTGCGCGATGGAGCTATACCAGGGAATGGAGCCATGCCTCCTGCGCATCGAGCAGCGCGAGCGCCGCGTCGATGGAGATCTGTTCGAAGCGCACTTCGTCGCGCGGACGCAACTGTCCCACGGAGTGGAAATCGGCGGAAATCACGTTGGCGATTTTGGGATAACCGCCGGTGGTCTGATGCTCCACGAACAAGACGATGGGTTGGCCATCCGGCGGCACTTGCACCGCGCCGAGCGGCACGCCCTCGGTGAGCATGTGGCCGGTGTGACGTTGGAGCGCAGGTCCGCGCAGGCGTAAGCCCATGCGGTCGGAGTCTTCGCGGACGAGCCAAGTCTCGCGGCAGAGCGCGGCGGCATCGCCGGGGGCGGTTACGTGGATGACGTTGCCGGCTTTTGGGGGGCTTGCAGTTGGCAGGGGGCCTGCAGTTGGCAGGCGAAAGCGCCTGCCCCACTCAAGGACATCGCCTCGTTTCAGCGCCCGGCCTTCAAGTCCGCCGAGGCCGGTCAGCAGATGGGTAGACATACTACCCAAGACGCGCGGCACATCGATGCCACCGTGGACGCACAAATAACATCGCGCCCCCGAGCGTGCCTGGCCGACGCGCACCTGCTCGCCGGGCTGCACCTCGACGGCGCTCCACATGGGAACGCTCGCGTCGAAATCCGCGCCGATGAGCGCGATCACCGTTGCCGATTCGAACTCAAACGTGCCGCCGGCGAGCGTCATCTCCAGCGCCGCGGCGCCTTCCGGATTTCCCACCAGCAGGTTGCCCGCGCGCAGCGAGAGCGCATCGGCGGCGCCAGAGGCAGAGATGCCCAGGTGCGCGTAGCCGGGGCGTCCCAGGTCCTGGACCGTGGTCAGCAACCCTGGCGAGATGACGCGAATGTGGTTCACTCCGCAACCGGCACGAACTTTACATGATCGCCCATCTGGAGCAAAACGGGCGGATCGGCCTGGGGCTGAAAGAGTTTCAGCGACGTGCGCCCGATGATGCGCCAGCCGCCCGGCGAAGCCATGGGATAGACGCCCGTCTGGTGGCCGCCGATCGCCACACTGCCGGCCGGCACCCGTTTACTCGGCGTTTCGAGACGCGGCGCGGCGATCGATTCCGGCAGCCCGCCCAGGTACGGAAATCCGGGGGAAAACCCCAGGAAGTAGACCAGGTATTCGGCGGAGGAATGAATGGCGACGACTTCATCGGGCGTGTGCCCGGTCAGTGCCGCGACCGCTTCCAGATCCGGGCCGTACTCGCCGCCGTAGGATACCGGAATCTCCACCGTGCGCGGCTCGGGCAACGGAACTGCCGCGGCTTGCGCGTAAAGTTCCGCCGCAGTGCGCTCGACGTCGCGGCGCCTGATCGCGCGAGGGTCGAAATCGATCAGAATCGAAGCGTACGCCGGGTGCACGTTCGTTACGCCGGGCGCCGATCTTAGCAGCGGTGTGAGCCGCAGCACTTCGCGATGAGCGGCCAGCGAGATCTCCTCGTCGAACACGAGAAGCAGCGAACGGTCGCTGGAATCCACAACGCGGAAGCCGGGGGATTGACTCACTCCCTCCAGTTTGCTACGTTTCAGACTGTCGGGAGGTGATCGCATGACACCGGCAGAGCGCGCACCGGCACAGAGCGCGGACGTGTTTTGGAGCGAGAACGACAAGAAGCACAAAGGCTGGACGGTGCAACTTCACGTTGGGGAGGAAGTGATCAAATATCACTTGCCCCCGGATCGGAACGCCGCCGATACCGAACTGGTTTCGCTGGCAGTGAACGCCGCGAATGAAGATGGTTACGCTTTGAATCCCGCGGCTGTTAAGGTCAAGCGATAGCACCGGGAGCAGCGCGCGCGCGGCATGCCTGTGGCGTAATGCCCGCATTTGCGGGTATAGCACTACCCCCAAAATTTGCCTTTGTTTGGTATTTTTTCGTTTGTCAAAGAACCAGGTTGGTCTACGGCAGCCGAAGCGCGGCTGCTGTTCGATCCGGACCCAGGCTAGCACGGCGACGCGGCACTCTTGCGGTACGGTTCTTGTAAGTGATTCTTTTTAAAGCAGGCGGGAGGGGATTGGGGGCACGTGAATGAGCAACGGCGGCGCTGCGCTTCGCCACAAGAGGGGATGAAAACGGGCGCGAGTGGCGAGATATTGGAGGTGCTGCTGGCGGCGATATAGGCCGGTTTCGGTCTGGTGCTGCGAGCC
>Ga0181518_10001412_pt1 | contig 24647 bp, 15 predicted proteins | sample PEATcosm2014_Bin_28_FD_119751 | JGI IMG/M metagenome (GOLD analysis project Ga0181518, IMG submission 119751) | Peatland microbial communities from MTU Mesocosm Facility, Houghton, MI, USA - PEATcosm2014_Bin01_60_metaG | ecosystem: Environmental > Terrestrial > Soil > Wetlands > Peat | place...
GGGATGACGAGCGCCTGGCCGATGGAATACAGCGCTAGCGCCAAGTACATCGGATGGCGGATACGGCGATAAACGCCCTGCGTGATGAGTCGATGCTGCTCACGTACCTCCAGGGTGATCGACGAATTTGTACCCAGGTCAGCGTGCGACCGGTAGAAGAGCCAGAGACTGATCACCAAGCAGATCACACCGGGCGACGAGCGTATGTGGGAAAGACCTACTTCCCAGAGAAAGACTTGCGGAGCCGTGGAAAATCTTTCCAAAGCTGAGACGGACATCAATTCAGATGACAGTCGTCGATGAGTGGCCTCAAAACTCGATAGTGGCCCGGAGCACCGTCTGGGCGATGTTTTCACGTATTCCTTGGAGAGTGGTCGCCAACAGCCCTAAAACACGCGAACCGACCGTGACCGTCGGAACTGCAAGATCGCTGAAGTCTCGACCTCGGTTTCAGGCCAGTGCCTGCGCGCTCTTGGCTTTAACGGCTTGTAGCGGGAAGAATTCGAAATAGTCCTTCTCGTCAAACCAAGCGCACCTCAACGCTTTCACGGGAAGCCGGGTGCGGGAGGCGGAGGCCAAGGCATAGACGACCAATTGGTTTACCGGGTCGATGTGGCGTGCCTTCGGCTTGTAGTCCAGGCGGTGAATGAAGCCGTTTCTCGCTTGAACGACATCGATGTGCCCGGTGATCGGCTCGTGTCTTGGCCACGATCCTTCAACGCGTATCGGCTCCGTTAAAGAAGGCAGACTTGCTGTCGGTCGCCCACTACCTAATCGGCCATCTCTCCTACAGCCGGATCCCGGCTTTGGCGAAGCGGCAAGGTAGAGGCGAAGAAAGACTCTGCGTCCGGGCAGGAACTTCTGGCCAAGCAGGTAGGCACATTATGATGAGGCTGAACTCTGCAAGCTCCTCCTGGAAATCAGTCCTTTGGATTCGGCTTATCAACGATCCACCTCCAGCCGCGACGACGTTCTCATGGATGCCGCCAAACGCTATCGAGTGGACACTGAGAAGCTCCAAAAAGCCGCAGCCAAGGAATTTGCGGCGAAACGAGACAAGAAAACAAGAATCAAGCCGATGGGTCCGAACAAGACCGCAGCCTGAACCCATCCATCTGTGATTTTCGGCGGAGTGTTAGTTTGCACTCCGCTATTTTGTTTTTGGAATTGAAGCATCGTATACCGGGCCCGACGGCAATCCTAGCTGATTAACAACCACAACTGTAACGTTGAACGTACGACTTTTTCTTATGCTTTTGAGTGGCTAAATTTGCTCGGTGGGCGGGCATACTTTTATATGCGTCCCCTACACTCGTGTGGGGAGGGTCTGGGCGGCCTGCTCGATGGCAGCTCTCCCATGAACGCGTTCCCGCCAGGATCGGAGAGCATGGTTGGCAAATGCGGTAGTGCGGCAAGGCAATCCATTGAGTTGTCACGGAGCCCGCATGACGACGAAGCGCCCGGCCTCGTGAGAGTCCGGTAGCGGAATCTACATGCTCGCGCGAACATCTTGCACTCTTGTATCCAACCCCAAGTTCCCCGAATTTCTGAGCTATATGCAGAATAGCGTTCTCCCGCACTATCAGAATTCCCTGGGATTGATATCAGTTTCGCTATTACAGAGGGTCGTGGTTGGCTACGTCGAGATTCTGATCCTCTCGGTCTGGCGATCGCAAGAGGCTCTGGAGGGATTCACTGCAAACGACTCGTCAGCACAAGATATCAGAGCCCGCTTTGGTGCCATTCCGATGGAGCCACATTCCTACGAGGTTGTTGCCTCCGAAGTGGGGAGGTTCTAGTTGAGTTTCTTTCGACTCCGGGCGCACTTTCCTTCATTGAAATAACTACCGGGTCCCACATTTGTGTCCGCGAATGTCAAGACTATCTCTAATTCTTCTTCTGCAGGTTGCGGAGTTCGCGCCAGCGCTGATATTGTTCGGCCTTGGCCGGGTCGGGATCTTCTTCGCCCTTCAGCCAAAAGCAGAACCAGTCGACATCGCCTTGTTGGGAGATTACGCGATCCCAGGGCTTTTCCAAAATGTGTGTTCCGTCCGGGGTATAAATCATTTCTACTGGTTTACGAAGACGCGAGAGCCCGGAATACCAATGCCAATCAAGCAACAATGACATCGGCCCTAACGTTTGAATGCGGAGCGGCGTTTCGATTTTGTCCATAAGAAACGCGGGCGATTGCTCCAGCCATTGAGACAGTCCTTTCCCGAACGGGGGACCACCAAATACCTGCTCAAAGTCAGGGGCAGACCACGGGAACGCCATGTACTGAAAATAGCTGCCGTCTACCCCATCGGCTAAGGCGGCCGCCGCGAAGTGGTGCTTGGAGTGTGTCAACGTATACGTAACGTACCAATACGTCCGGCTGAACCCTATGATCCCAACTCGACTGGTATCAATGAGCCCCCTGTGATACAAGCAGTCTATGGCGCTCTCGTACGTCGCCATGGCTGTCGGTGCTTCCTTGGATGTTTCCCATATACGCGAGTCTGGATCATCTTCCTGCAAGACGAAGAAACCCTTACCAGCCAATGCCTGGGCAGCGAAAGCAGTCGACCAAGGGCCGTCCATCCAAAACTTGGCGGGACTCCACGCGTGCGTCTGGATGACCAGCGGGTATTTCTTGCCCGCGACATAATCGGGTGGCCAATAAAGTCCCGCTCTCAGTTCAATTCCATGAGCATCCTTCCACGTGACTTCCTCCACCCGCGCTAAAGCAAGGTGCTGGAACTGAGGATTCAAATCCATTAGCAGAGACTTCCGGCCCGCGGGAGCATCGATGGCAAAAATCCGCGGTGGCAGGTTCATGCCCTCATCGAGAATGATGTCGGGTAGAGACGGCACCTCCGTCTGTTTCGGGGCACTGGATCGAGACCATCCCTCGCCCTTCTTTTGAAAGTACGCTCTTGGCGTTACCTTTCCGTTGACGCTGTCAATTCTGCCAATGTCGCATGCAACATAGCCGGTCTTGGGATCCCAACTAAGGAGTCTGAGGTCTTCATCGCTAATCTTGACGAACTCGCGGCTGGGAATCTTGAATTCCACCAAAAAGGTATGCGCCTTCCGGAGCGCTCGTTCCGCCTGATCGGCCACATTCAGCGGAAGAAATACATCGGAAACAACCACGGACTTGCTGTCAGGGGACCAGGCCATCTCAGATCCAACAATCGCTATGGGCGCATCGAGCAAGACTTGGCTTGCTCCTGTAACGGCGTCCACCAGTTGGTACTGCAGGATGCTGGTGTGGCCTTCATCCGGGGCGGGGTGTCGCGTAAACCAATTGAGGTATTGGTCCTCATACTCGTTCCACGTATTAGAAACGTGGGCCGCTTCTGTCTGAAGTAAGAGGTGTGCCCCATCTGGCGAAAGGGACATTGGAGGACGGTCCGCGACTTGCCCGTGGATGACTATTCTAGTTTCTGAGTCCTCCCCTAATCGCTTGATAAACAGGTAATGGTTGTCGTTCTCGTTCCCGCCATGGCTCTCTCGAATCAGATCGGTCACCAACTCGTTGGCGACAGCCAATCCTTTCCGTGCCACGCTCTCGGTCAGGAAGGTTGCCACCGGGCTTTCCGACGCATACACGATGACCTGCCCGTTGGCTGTGGCGACGAACGAAGTTATATTGGTGGCATGATTCGTCAGTCTTATCAGCGCCCTCGAACTGCACTTCAAGGAATAGAGGGCCGCTGTTTCGCCTGGGTTCTCGCCCAGGAACAAAATGGTGTCGTTATCATCCAACCACAGCACGTTGTCGATTCCTGGCCGGTTCGAAGAGGAGGCCATCGAAACCAGGACCTGGGGCTTGGGCGATTGGAAGACCTCGGCGGTCTGGAAGAGGACGAGAGAATACTCGTTCGTGTTCGCCTCAAGATTTCCTTTTTTGAGGACTACGACGAAGCGTTTCCCGTTCGGAGAGTACTTGGCCACTATTCCATTGGAGAGTGCGCCTTCTGTATAGATAGGGTCTCCCAGGCGGGTCATCTCAATCGAGTCAGCGACCGTGACGGGCCGCTTCGTCGGCGTCCCCGCAGTGTTTTGCGCTGTCACCGGACTCCCCGGTTGATTGTTACCGAACGCAGGGTTGCGGTACACCGCTAGATGAGAGCTGCCCATTAGCAGGATGCTTAGCAACAATCGATGCCTTATCAAACGCATCCGGATTGAGCCCCGGCCAGGTTCCTCCTTCGGCATCTGCTGAGGGCCAGAGATCGCATCCGGAGAATTATTTATGAAGGGCACACTCAGAACACCAGCTTCATGCCGAACTGTATGGACCGGGGACCGCCGAGTTGGTAGAGAGGGTCGAACCCGCCATTTCCAAGCTGGCCTCCGGCAAGACTCCGTCCCAACATCTGCATTGACAGGCCGAACTGGGAGTTAAGCGTCCCAGGAATACCGAGGTCTCCAACCGGTGGGCCAAAGTTGGGATGATTCAGCACGTTGAACATCTCAGCGCGGAACTGCAGCTTCAGTGACTCGTGAATGGGGAAGTCGCGATGGACTGCAAAATCCCATTGAGCCGCGCCAAATCCCCGCAGCGCATTGCGCGGCAGGTTTCCCTGGCTGATAGGCAACCCGGTTACCGGGTCAAGCGGAGGAGGCGTGAATGCCGCCGGATTGAATGCTTTCCCGCCTGGGTATTGCGATCCACAAAGGTAGAAAGGCTGACCGGCGACGATATCCGGCCTGGGGTCGGCCAAGAATCCATTCGACAGCTCGTTAAGGTCCACGTAAGAAACGTCAACCGGAGGAGCGGAGCGAGCCTGGATAATATTCTCCGTCGACCAGCCCCGAAGAATCGCCTTTGTCAACGCGTTGCCTTTTGGTGTCGGCAGGTCATAGGTCAGCCCAGCGGAAAACGCATTTCGAATGTCGAAGTCGGAGGGTCCCCGGTTGACGTTTGAATTGATTGCTGACAACGCATTGGATGAGTTCCCTGTGGAACCCGACGAAGCGGTATCAATGGAATGCGACCACGAATAGGAGGCCAAGGCTTGCAGGCCACGCGTTAAGCGACGTTGGAACTGAAGTTGCAGCGCATTATAGTCGGAAGTACCCGCATTCGTTACCAATAGAGCCGCACCCAAGTTCGGATTGGGAGAATAAATGCTCGCCGTCTCTATAAGACGTCTTCCGGCGGCGCCGACATAGGAGACACTCAGAGTTTGTTGCGTTCCCAAAGCCTGTTCGATTGCGACATTCCACTGCAGAGTGTAGGGTGATTCGAGATTAGGATCAAACGAGGTAAGCTCCCCACCGTTGGTGGCGTTAGGCGGCTCGATTAGCGGTGGGGCCGCGTTTGAAGAGCTTAAAGGAAACAAAGCGGTGCCGCCAATAGCCGGACCATAGACACTCGTCAATCCAGTAAAAGGGTACGCCGCCTGGGAGCCGGCTATGCTTCCGGCTTGTGAAGACGCCAGATCATAGAAGACGCCAAAGCCACCTCGAAGCACCATCTGCCAGTGCTGGTTGTCCGACACTTGATACGCCACTCCAATCCGCGGCGCAACATTGCCCCACTTGGTTTTATAGGGCGGCGTACCGGGGGGCAAGAGAGCCAGATTGGATAGATTGCTGAGATCGAATCCCGTAACCGCAGAAAAGTCGGGGCCGCTGATCGACGACGGCACAAAATCTACATCCCACCTCAGCCCGTAGGTCAGGGTCAGGCGTCGGCCAATGTGCCAAGTGTCTTGGGCAAAAATGCCGAGATTGCGAAACAGGAAGATCACGGGCGGAGTGGAAGTTATTTCGCTGGCATACAATCCAGATTCCGTTTCTGCGGAAGCTACGTCGGCGAAGTAGTTGAGCTGTGCGTACGCGGCGGGGGCGACTCGAGGTGACAGGCGGCGATAATCCACGCCGAACTTCAGTCCATGCGAACCTTTTTCCAGAGATACACTGTCCAGGATGTTCAGTTGCCGTTGCCGGTTGTGCCCAATTACCCCTGCCGAGAGGGTAGTGTAGTTTCCGAGTGTGAGTACGTCAAAATTGAAATACGCGTTTTGAGCTGTAAAGGGACTAGGGAACGGCACCGTTTGCAGCGGGACGGCTCCGCCGAAGGCATCCAGGAAAGACGAAGACGAAGCATCAGTGCTGCTGTAGTTGAAACGGAAGTCGTTTGCAGCAACCGGTGATATCGACCAATTCGCCCCCACGGTTGCAGTTTGGGTGGTGGTTGCCGTCGGCGAGACGGTGCTTAACGGCGAGTACCCAGTTCCGCGCTGGCTAATTTTGGAAGGGGAATAGTTGTAACGCCCGAAGATGTTGAACCGATCATTCAATTTGTGATCGACTCGAAGACTGTAGGCATCGAGCGTGCCGGGATCGGAATAAGTACCGTTGAACTGCGCGACGCCTTGATGATTGCCGTTCACATCCAAAACCTCGGGACCGTTCGGTAGTGGGAAGGCATTCACGTAAGGCAAGAGAGCTGCTGCCGCAAATTGCCGTGAATAAGGGTCTTGGGGATTGGTATCGGGGACGAGTGTGAGAGAAGTCTGCGGCAGTCGCAGTCGAAGGCCTTCGTAGGAAAAGAAAAAGAAGGTCTTATCCTTGATGAATGGGCCGCTGAGTGTCCCGCCAAAGTCATTTTGTTGTTCTTTCGGCTTGGTTAAGCCAGCTTGGTCAGCAAACCAATCGTTGGCGTCCAATACTGTATTTCGAAAATAATCGAACGCCGTGCCATGAAATTGATTCGCCCCGGACCGTGTCACAATGGAGATCTGTCCCCCAGGTGTGCGGCCAAATTCGGGCGCATAGGTGGACGTCTGGATGCGGAATTCCTGGAGAGCATCTACGGAAACCAAGCTGTTCGTGCCTCCGAATACGCTGGTCGAGCCCAGAGTACCTGCTGCCCCGCTTCCTGCATTAGAGCCTGCGTTGATCCCGATGTTTGCACTGACCCCATCCACCATCCAGTAGTTCGCGTTGGCCCGCTGGCCGTTGATGCTGAACTGGCCCGTGTCTACAGTGCCTGCGGCGGCAGTAAGCACGACTCCCGGAGTAAGTTCAATCAATGACTGGAAGCTTCTGCCATTCAGCGGTAGATTCTCTGCAAATTGTCGATCCACAACTGTGCTGACGGTTGCGTCGGTCGTATTCACGTTGTAAGCATCGGCCGTTACCGTGATCGACTCGGAAATCGAGCCAACTTGTAGGCGGAAGTTTTGCTCGATGTGATCCTGGACGTTGACGATCAGGCCCAGGAAATCGACCTGCTTAAAGCCGGGTTTGTGTACAGTCAGCTGATACGGACCTGGATGCACGCTCGCGAAGACATAGATACCTGCATTATTCGTCGCCGTGCTCTCGACAGTTCCGCGATCCACGCTCTGGAGCTGCACTTCCGCTCCGGGCACAACCGCACCAGTGTTGTCTGTAATCAGTCCCGAAATCGTAGCCGTCTCGGTTTGGGCCATAGCAACAGCGGCAAAGGACAACACTATGAGGGCTAACCGGCAAGCGGAATCCATAAAGCAGGTAACTGTCATGGTGGCGGGCCCTCTTCTCTGGTATGCCCGCGAAGTTGGAAAAATTCGCCAAACAAATTCTTAATCTGGCGAATTTTGACATTGAGTCGCCTTCTCCGCACCCCCACGCCCACCGCACGCACGCCGGGCGGTGGGCGCAACCGGGCATTTTCTCGCCCACCTCTCCGCAATTCAATCAAAAGGACGCTAGGGATGGTTCGGCGGGCTTCCGAAATAGGCGTACAGGACCTTCTTGCCGTGTGGTTCGTCGTAGTGCTTGCTGGCAGACTCTGCGGTCACAAAGACGGAGTTAATCTGGCCGAGAACATTTGGATCATCAAACGTCATCGCCCAACGATTCTGGCCGGCATCGTCTTTATGCAGAATACCCAGGCTGTGGGTGACTTGCTTCACTCCGGCCTTGCCTCCCCAGACGTGAAAGACGACGTTGGCTTTGAACCGGCCCGAATCGTCCAGGTCGTAGGCGTAGAACACCAGCGACTTCCCTTCGATGTAGAAAACCCGCCCAAAAGAACGCTGCCGCTTTCCGTTGGGGTCTGCGTCGTACACGTCCACGATGTGCAAGCTCCTGGCCGCCATGAGGTCGCCGATTTCACTCTTGGCGGACTTCAGGTCGCGCTCGCGTTGAAGTTCGCCTGCCGCTGCGTCCAGCCGAGCAGTGAGCGCTTCACTGGTTTGCTTCTGGATGGCAAGATTGACCTCAGATTCACTCAAACGTTGGTTTAGCCGAGCGACCTGGGCTTGCAAGGTCACAACCTCACTCGGTGGTGGATCGACGACTGGGAGTGCTTTTGGCGCATTTGCCGTTTGGGCCGTCAGGTTCGCGAGCTGCTCTCGGGCAGCAGCCAACTCCTTACTCAAGGATTCTCTTTCGCCGGCGGCGCTCGCCATCTCCTGGTTCAGCTTGACGAGCTTCGACTCCAGTTCTGATTTCTGCTGCTCCAGTGCCAGGACCCGGTTCGCGTCATGCGTGGGAAAGTATGCCGGAGGAACGGGTGCGAGGGGCGCGGGAACGTGCGCCAGCAGCTGCGGAGATTGGCTGACTCTCCACTCTCCGGCTCGATATGCAGCCATGCCAATTATGACGCACGCGCTGACCGTTGCAAGGGACCACCGCAGAGAGGGTCGCAAGAAAAACTTGGAAACTGATGACGGTCGTTCTTCCTCAATGCCTTCGGGCACGGCACGGCGTCCAGCCGACATTAACAAGGATTTTGTAAACGCTGCTGAAGCCGCGCCTTCCTTCGTCTGATCAAGCTCTTCGGAGATAAGACGCGAGAGGACGCGCTCCCGCATACCTGGAGGCGGAGTGGCCTGCATGGTCGGCGCGTGCCGATCCGCGAGCAATGGCATGGTCTGCACGCTCACTTGAGCAAGCGATTCAAGGACCTTGCGGCATGAAGCACACGTCGCGACGTGCTCATTCAATTCGCACATCTGCGCGCCGCCGAGCTGTGCGGTGACGGCAAGCGTACACATTTCTTCGAAGCGCCTGTGCCCAAGGGGCCACAATTTACTTGCCACGTCTGTTATCTCCTATTCGTTCTCATGGCTGGTTCCAAGTCTTGTGCGCAAAGCTGCGAGCCCGCGATGTAAGTCGTGCCGCACCACGTGTGGGGACTCACCGAGGCGTCGAGCAATTTCTTCCGCAGTCAATCCCTCGTAGTAGGTCATCTCGACAACGGCCCGCTGGCGCGGTTTAAGGTTCTCTAACATCTCTTCGGCGAGGCGGGTCGCTTCCGGTAGCTCACCCCACAACGCTCTACCCGAGCCGACTTCGATCGCAGTTTCCAGGTTCTCCCAGCGATAGAAGTGGTTCGAGACGAGATGCCGTTTCCGGTGTAGGGCGCGGTGGTACGCATACTGCAGGATCCACACTTTGAGTATGCCCTTGCGAGGGTCAAAATTTGCCATCGCGCGGAAAACATCGAGGAAGACGTTTTGCACAACGTCCTCGGCTTCGCCTGGATCGCGCACAATTCGCACAGCCACGTCAAAGACCAAGCGATGGTAACGGTCAAAAAGAATTGTTAGTACGTCGTGACGACCGGCGGTAGCCTTCTGCATTAGCTCTTCGTCGGAGAGCTCCAAGAGATTACCGGATTGGAGTTCGCATGACGGCTTCGTAAGGCTCATTTCGCCCGACCTGCCCTTGCTGCTCTGGGTACAAAGTTGCAGAACGCGACTGCTGATCTATAACACAAGGTTAACATTCTGGGTTCGACTTTATTTTTTCGCGCGGTTGGCTAAAAACCCGGATCTGGCGGGCATACTTTTACACGTGCTCCTGGAGTACCTCGGCTTGGAGCGTAACGTGGACGCAAGGATGAAGTCAGAAGTCCCCGAAATGTCAACTAATGAAACGGTGCGTTTCATGGCGCACAAAATCATCCTGCAGGCTGTATTTCTTCCTTGGCTTTATTACGTGCCCATGGTTCGACAGAGGGAGTAGTTCAGTAGTTCCAAAGGAGTAGCCAGTCGACGCAGGATGGCCCTGCCAACGCAGACTGGCTGGAGTCTCCAGCCCCTTCGGGGTTCTGGCCTCGCCAACGGGTTTGAGAAGTTAGATGCGAGTGCCCAGATTGACGATGGACATGCTGGCGGCGGTCATTGCGGTCGCGCGGAAAAAGGCGATACCGGCAGCCGCTGAGGAACTGGCTCTCACGGCTTCTGCCGCGCACGGCTTGGGGGAAGTCTTGGCCGCATGTCACCTACATCGCGGATCATCGATGGCCCGCGGAAAGTGGGCTCTAGTCTCGCCGCACCTTTGTGGGTACAGCGGTTTAGCAGACCGCCGCGCCCTTTCGTCGGATCTGATACATCAGAAATAAATAGCAGGCAGTCGATTCTGAGTCTCAGGAGTTGTGCAGCAAACTGTGCAGCGGGATGGCGTGCCATTTGGCCTAGTTCGCAGACCTATACCTTGATATAAGGCCCGCATATATAAAGACATAAAGGTCACAGAGCATGCCGGTCCGAGTCCCATCCTGAATTAATGGCTCTGAAGTCGTCGGGCACACTGGATGTGAATTTTTGACTCCCCGGTCCCGAACCATGAAATCACAAACTCCAAGTGCTTTATCTGGTGTCGCTTAGGGGTCAGAAACCATTCTTCCTCTCGCTCAGTTGTACCGAAGTTGTACCGAGAGCCTGCCGAACGAAGCCGCGAGCCAGTAACCAGACTCAAAAGACCATACACATAGCCCCAGTAGCGAAAGGTGGGGCAAATTGTGGGGCAACTACCGTTTGGGTTCCAGTTCACAGTCCTCGACGCGAGTCACCGTATAGTCAGAATGCTTATCAAGCAGCTTTTTCCATTCGCCATCCAACGTCATCGGTGCTGTGTTGCCGGATTTCAACTGCTCGGGGGTGTATTTCGGCCACACCACTCTGCTTCTTCCGTCTTCCGAAATCTCAAATGCTGCGCCTCCCTCAATGGCGGACACCTGAATCCGGACATCGGGACTGCCTTGCTTCGTGAGAACTGCGCGGCGCCCAACTATTATGGATTGCATTTTCTTACCTCACAGGTTCTGCCGCTCACTTTAGGCTTCGAGCGGACGAAACGTAAGCCCCAAGCCCCGCATAGTTTCTTCGCTAAAAAATCGCCTTACCCCGTGGCCGCCGATTTCAGTCCGACTGCCCGCCAAAAGTGAGCGACGCGTGGCTGCCAATTGCGGCTCCCGCAAACCAAGTTCTGAGCCAAGGACGGAAATCACGCTTTGCAAAGTATCGAATTGGCCATACATTTGTTGGCTGCCTGAGTCTGGCGTCGCAAAGGCCCGAAATCCTGCGAGCTCTTGCTTTCCGTCGGCATCAGTTGCGTAGACCGAAGCGAGCTGCAGGTAGTAAAGAGTCTTGTCAGAGTGGCCGCCTGAGAACGAGAACCCGCTCGTAACGTCTATGAAGCAGCCCCCCGCCATTTCCACATGGTTATGAGGGGCATCCATCGTGGCCTGGCGGGGGTTAAACTTTTCAATCTCTGACACTGCCTCACTACCAAACAAAAAGGCGCTGGCCGCTACAGCAACAAGGCGTTTGTTCATGGCAGTTCACCTCTGGGGGATTAGATGCTTCAGATTTTGGACGGGTGCGCCAAGAATGGGCGGCACGGAGTCGGCGCTGTGCGACGGCGGGCGCTGACACCGTGTTTCGGCGTTATCTTCTGGGCTTATGGTTTCAGGTCGATTTCTGTGGCGATTATAAGGCCGTTGACTATCCGCCTTGCCCGGTTCAGCATTATCCGTTGGAAAAGGCGAAGGCATGAAACTGGATGAACTGGAACTTGTTCAGCTATTCCGCCAACCGGGCGGCAAGGAGTTTGTGCGCTTTTGCAACGAGGTGATCAGGACTACGTGCTGGGCTCATGGTGTTTCCCAATCTGAGGTGTCCACGACCTTGCGCACCGATATCGCGGATGGCGGAGTAGATACAAGAGTCGGGCGCGGCATTTCGGACGATAAATTCGGCTACTTCGAAACGCCCAACGTGTGGCAATTCAAAGCCGCAGACCAGGCGGGAGTCGGGCCTGCAGACGTTACCAACGAAGTCAACAAGCCATACGCGCGGAAATGCATCGAAAACGGCGACGCATACAGGCTATGTATATGCGACAACCTTCCAGCCGAGAAGAGAACGCACCTCCAGACCGCTCTGCAAGACGCCGTACAAGCGATAAATCACTCAGCCCCGGCACCCAAGGTGTTGAGCATTACTGACATCACAACGGTAGCGAATTCATATCCTGCCCTAGTAATGCAATATCAGCCGGAACTCCTAGGAACCTGCACTCTCTTCGAACGATGGGCTGAGACGATGAGAAGGGTCACCAGGGTTTTTGTGCCATATGGGGGTTTCGAAACCACAAAAGCCTTGATTCTGGCCCATGTCGATTTCGCCACTCCTATCAAAGACGGTGTGATCTCGCTGAATGGCCAGTCTGGGGTGGGAAAGACGAGGACCGTCTATGAGTCGTTGCAGACGAACCCGGCGGCGGGCGGCCTTGTGCTCTATTCCGAGGACGAGGACGGACTTGAAACTCTTGTTACAGCTCTCATCAATGCAAACCAGACGGCGTACGCCGTTATTGTTGCCGATGAATGTTCGCTGGCTACGCGTGTAATGCTGTCGCGCAAACTTTTGGGACATGAAACGCATATCAGGTGCATCTCAATCGACAATAGCACGGAGCGGCAAGGGAGTGCGATGCCGGAGCTGGAGGTTCGCAAACCGAGCCAGCCAGAGCTGCAGAAGATACTCCAGACGAACTTTCCCAGCGTCCCGATTGACCGCCTTCGCGCGTACGCCGAGCTCTCGGAGGGGTTCGTCAGAATAGCAGTCGATATGTGCGGCAACTACGACGATCAGATCCGCCAAGCCGGAAACATTTCCCCAATTGCTGGCCAGATCAACAACTACTATCGCGAGCGACTGGGCAGCGATGAAAGAATGCGAGCGCTTGAGGCTGTTGCGCTGCTAAAGCGCGTTAAGCGCAAAGGCGAAACTCCCACTGAGCTTGATAGCCTTTGCGAGTTGACGTGTACGAATCGCCAAGAGATCGAACAGCATCTTGCAGACATCAAGGATGTGCCAGGCTTCGTGGAACGCGGTGAACTCTATTACCGGGTGACGCCGGAAATCATCGCGATGATTGCCTTCGAATCCGGCTGGAAACGATGGGCGGAGGGTAGAGAGGACGAATTCCTTGGCAGACTTCCTGAGGCAATTCAAGAAAGCTTCCTTCAGCGAGTAGCGGAGGGGCGTAGCGCGGAGGTGCGGCAGACTGTACAGCAGTTTTTTCGCCGATTCGCCGATTCTTTCTCAACTTGGAGTCTGGCCGATCTCACCCTGGTTAATAGGTTCATCCGGCTGATAAAGACCGACCCGGAGCAATATCTTCCCCGCTTGAGGGAACTCGTTGGCTCCGCGACTCATGAAGATTTGACGGACGTGCCGGGTTGGGCGCGAGGGTCATGGGGACCTCGCCGCCAACTTGTCTGGCTAGTTGAGGGTCTTGTCCAGTTCGCGGAATTCTTCCGAGACTGCGAGGATATTCTCTACACGCTCGCCAGACACGAGTGCGAACCGGACATCGGAAACAACGCGACAAAAACCTGGCAGCGACTATTCAGGATGCAATTATCAGGAACCTCAATGCCCTTGCCCGAGCGGTTAGTTGTTCTGCGTAAACGAATTGTGGATGCGAGCGCAGACGACGCTGAACTGGTAGCTGGCGCGCTTGCGAAGATTCTTGATTTTCACGGGTCTCGAATGCTGGGGCCCGCCGTCCTCGCCGGACGCATTGTGCCGATGGATTGGCGTCCTGCGCCAATTGAGTTTCAAGACCTCGTTCGGAGAATTCTTGAGTTGATTGAGGAGACAACTCGGCATCCGATCGCTTCCCTCGCGAGGAAAGCAAAGGCGACCTTACTGGGCGATATAGAGGTCCTTACCCGGCTTGGGTGGATCGATCAGCTCAAACCGATTGTTGCGGCTTCCGGCCTTGATGAGTACGACCGCGCTCTCCTCGTCGGGAAACTGAAGAACCTTGCCACTTGGGCCAAGCGTCCCGACGGGGTTAGCATTAGCGATGACCACGCGAAAAAACTGCGCGAATGGATCGGGGAACTAGAACCAAATTCCTTACGTGCGCGGCTGGTCGAGGCCGTCGGAACTCGATCCATGGACTATTTCGGGCGCGAGAATGAGTGGCAGTCCCACCTACAGAAGATTGCCTCGCAGTTCCTCGATGACGACCGGGCTCTCACCCGAGAAATGGACTGGCTCACGTCGCCCGAGGCAAAGAGTTCTTTCGAATTCGGCTACGCGCTTGGAACAGTTGAGGGCCAAGGCAAATACCTCGACCTCATCCTTGGGCACTCGGCAGAGCGTGATGCTGGGTTTGCTCGCGGCTACATCGCGGGACTGATTCAAGCTGCTCACGTAGACCTAGGTGTCGTTAACGAGAAGCTAGATGCATGGGAAGAAAAGGACGCATTATTCGCCTTTCAACTTGCGCTTGCAGGCGGCGCGCCCGTTCGCGTGTTCGAGCGAGCACTGCAATTAATCGCCAATGGCCGACTGCCCGCCTACCAGCTACAAAACTTCACGCACTGGGTGGGTAGCGAGAAAGTCTCAATAAATCAGGTTTTGAAGGCTTTGGAAATACTGATACCCAGAGCAGCACAGGAAGAGAATCTTTGTTCTTATGTGTTGATGGACTTTATCGGCGCGCGATTTCATGCTGGCCAGCTTCAGGAATTGCTTTCGGCGAATCCGGATTTGGTTTGGAACGCTCTCGTGGTATTCACCGACCATCCTAGCCGGGAATCCTTCTGGTGGAGCCAGGTGCTCGCCAAGCTGATCTCCGGCAATCCAACATTAGCGGTTGCCCTCGCATGTAGAGCTCTCGTCGGCGAAAGCTTTGAAATGAGGGACGCTGCAATAAACCTTCTCGCCAATTGGGCTCCGGTTTATCCGAAAGAGGTCATGGCAAATGTGGGTTTAATAATGCTTGATCCTGCGACCAGCGTTCATTTCTTTATATCGAAGTTCCCGTTCTTCACGGCGCTGCCTCTGAATGTCGTAACCGCATGGCTCGACGAGGTAGGGGTTGAAGGTGCGAGGAAGATTGCTCGACACCTTCCTCACCCATACGTAGACGCCGGTACGGGCATCGTCCCCCCATTGACGTATTGGGTGCTCTCGCGTTTTGAGGATGATGACCGTACGTTTAGCGAATTTTGCGCAGGCGTTCACTCCCTTCAAACGTACATGGGCGATATTGCAGGAGCCCAAGAGGCGGAGGCCCGCGATGCAAGGAAGTTCTTCAATCACGACCTGCGGAGAATTCGCGAATGGGCCCGAATCGAGCATGCCGGTTCCCTCCAGAATGCGCAACGGATGCGTGAATGGGAAGATGAAATGAGTCCTTAAAGTTCCGGTTGGGATTCGGCACGCGCTACAACCGAATGCGCAATCACCGCACCCTCTACCAAATTGCTACCAAAACATGCAAGTGGGTTCGGGGCTGAATCGTGGGGGGGGCGGCCCCTTCAACTGTCAAACTCGGACATCCGCGGGAGCACTTCGTCGAATTGGCCCTTGTCGGCTTTCATGTGCTGAGGTTATCACGCTTCTTGCCGGATTTCTTCTTGGGGGGTTTGGGCGCGATAGGCGGCAACAACGTTTCGATTTGCTCTAGCTTCAGTTTTTCCACATCCACAAGATAGTGATGCAATGCGTCGGCAACAATCTCACTCGGACTGTCTCTCTTTTCCCAACGCCGCTGTCTACAGACTTCTATAAGACTCAGAATTACCCGTTCGGGGCCGCCGAGTGAAACCGTCACCGGCTTTGCATCCTCGGGTAAGCGTTTCTCTCTCGCCACGAACCACGATTCCTTCTTGATACTAGAATTGCGCCATTATAACGTTATAACGTTATAATGAGAAAACCAGTTGAACGTACCAGAGACTTGCACGGATGGGCAAGCGTCTGCGTTCTTCGGTAAGCTAGTTGCTGAAGGATTTTGGTTGTTTACTGTTGAGGTATTGCGCAGTAGGATTCCCGGCAGTAGACTGACACGTTTTTGGAATTGGATCGGCGGCTGTGCGATTCGGACCCACGGATCGGGTGTTTCCGGTGAAGGTGAGACCCGATCAGGGGATTATAAGTCGCCCGCATTAAACCGCTCTGCCACGACGCCACACTCCAAAAACAGCAAAGAGAGCCAACCGCCAAGAGGGGCGCGATCCCTTGGAACGTGGTCTTGGACACCCCGAACCGTTTACTGGCAGTCAGCTCTTTACTAAGTTGGGAGCGGCACTTTTGGAGAGTGGAACCGCTCCCAACATACATGTAGTAACGGTAATTTTTGCGGATGGCAAGTGGCATTCCTGTTACTGCAACAGAAATGGTGCAACAAAGGAAAAACGAAGATTAGCCCTACGCACGATAGAGAAAAGGCGGGCCAGTCATGATCACTCGACTCCCACTCGACCCAGAAAAGCTGGTCGCCGCCATGTTGTACATAGCCTCCCGGCTCAGCGATCCAACCAAATTCAAAATAGGGAAAATGATATTCCTTAGCGACTTTGCCCACGTCGGCAAATACGGCAGACCGATAGTCGGAGGCCGTTACTGCGCGATGCCAAACGGCCCCGTTCCGTCTGAGGCCCTGAACCTGTTGAACGGCATTCTCAAAGGAGATATTGCACCTGAGTTTTGGGCTACTGGCGTAGAGAGTGCTTTCGACGTGAAGGACGAGCAGTATCCGCGGTTCATACCAAAGAAATCACCTGACATGTCGGTACTCTCGGAGTCGGACATTGAGGTTCTTGACAGCATCATCGGCCAATACGGGAATTGGACCTTTTGGAATCTGATGGATTTTACCCATTCGCTTCCTGCCTACATGAAGGCAGTAGAGAGAGGCCCCGATTCTCGCAATCCAGCCATTGACTACGAAGACTTTTTCGAGAAGAATCCTTTTGTTGTAGCAGGAACCAAAGAAGAGTTGCTTGAGAACTACGCGCTGAGCCGAGCTTTCCCAGAGCAGCCACTTGCCTTTTGATCCACAAACTATTCCACAGTTTTCCGTTATTAGAATTCCAGTTCAATTGGTAGGGTATACTGAGCGAAAGCGCTTCGTCGTCATCTCACACATCCCTGAGCACGTCTACGCGCTCAAGACTACATCCCAGATGGAAACATTCGACCGCGACCCACAACAACTAAAGGGAGTAGTTGTATATGAAGCTGCGGAGTGCCCTGTCTTTGCAAAGCGCACGGTTGTTGACCCAAGGAATCAATTCCCGATTCCATACTCGGACCTGATTCAACACAATCAGGATGGTTGTTACGAACATCTTGGAGTCTTGCCGCTCGACTTCAAGCAGAGGCTGATTAGTGCGGTTATGGCTTCTAGGGTTATTGAACTAAACCGCAAGAAGCGGTTACTTTTGCAGCTTGCGTAGCCAATGCCGACGGTAGTAGGATTGTTATGTTGCTTCCATCCTAACACCAAGGAGGAAGCACCATGTCCAGCAGCAACCTACCCAGAACTTTCAATCTCACCTCAATTGTTTTCGCCGTCCTCTTGGCTCTCGGCTTTTCACAGGCTCAAGAGGCCAGACCACTGCCACGGCATCCGGGCGATGTCATCAAATACGAAATAAAATTTGATGGCCCGAATGCCGATAGAATCAAAACCGTAAGCGCAAGTCTCGGCATGAAAGTGGGGCCTCCGAAAGATCAGGCCGGATTTAACAACGGCTTCGGAACCTCGCACGCATTTACACCGTCGTCTCCCAACACTTTTGTCGTTGAGATGACGGTCCCCGACAACGCCGCAACTGGCGACTATTTTCTCAACGTAGGAGCGAGTGCGGCCGAAGGAAGCGCGAACTATTCGGACGGGCAAGAATTTAATGTTCCGCCCATCCGCGTTGAGAATCCGAAAACATTCACGCCGCCAGGAATCAAGGTCACCCCACGGCCCTAGGGTTTAGTGGGATGGCAAGTGGCAACAGTGAACATCTTCCCGCTGGCCTGAGGGTATAGTGTCACGCTGTACCCTTCGGCCAGCCTTTTTCGCACATACTCCCCGATCTCCTGATCGGTGAGATTGGTTCGTTCCTTCTTATCCGTCCCCACGATACCCAGATACCCGGAATTGGATTCGGTGCAACTCCCCGCTGGGATCGGTTCCGGGGGAAGTTCGGTTACGGTCACGGTCATTTGCGGCTCCCCCGCCACAGCCGCCATTGCGACGGCCAACGTAAAAACAGCAATTCTTGCTAGCCGCATAGGCATTCCTCTTGGGTTGGTTTCTGCCCTGTCACGGTGATTAGACTCTTTCATTTTTCCTCCCCTGTGCCACATCGGCGGCCATCCAAGAAGCGAACCCTTTTTGATGTCTTTTGATGGGGAACGAATCCGATGCGAGGGCTCCGAAAGTTTCTACAAGTGAACCTACCCGACCTCTGGGATGAGGCGAGAGAGAAGTTTGCCTGAACCAGATGCGAGCCATCCTGCGGACGAATTCCTATGCTGCTCTATCGAGCTACGTCTTCTGCAGAAAGACGTCTGGTCGGAACCCGCGAGTCGGGTCCACTGATACATCAACCTGAATCTGGAGTTCCTTCCTCAGACACTGCTGCCAGCTCTGGGCAGGGATTTTTCGTTCCAGTTCCAACCGGCAGCAAACGATCAGGCGTCTCGCGTGCCAGTTCTCGTGTGCCAACGTGAATCCACAGGTCACGGCTCGCAACGGCAATTTGTCCAGCTCCATACAAGCCAAAGGGATCAATGATCACGTCAGTGATTCTTGGATCATCGCGGACGCGGGCAACGCGCATAATAATGTAAACCGAGTCAGAAGTTTGACGGCACTCCCGAGCCTTCTCCCATTCGTTGGTAGTCATCTGAAAGGGTTCGCTGCCATCACCTGAGGACGATTTCACCTCGATACAGCAGAGCGGGCGATCCAAACGCCCGGCCAATTGATTACCAATGTCGCGGTACGAGAAGTCGAATCCAAGCGAATCATCGCCTTCGCCCTCTAGGCCGTATGCGTTACGGTTGCACGAGCGCCAGGCCATCTCATCAAACGCTGGGAGAGCAATTCGGAAGTGCTCGTAAATGAAGGCCTCCCCGATTAGGCCTGCCAGTTCACGGTCCCTTTTGTTCTCTTGGCTTCCGCCACCGCCGCCCCCACCGCCTCCTCGCGTCTTGGTTTTGCCACTGGGTAAGACGACCTTTCTGCGGTCGCCCCGCCCAAGGTTCAGATCAAGCGGATGCAGGGCAGCTTTTTCCTTAAGTCGCTGACCGATGCTGCCCGTCGTGCCCCGGAGTAGGTCCTTCGCAGCATCATCCTCGGTCTGCTCCTGCCCCAGGAGTGTGATCTTTCGTTTCGGCGGTACCGGTGGGCCTCCGCGACCTAAATCCGCCAGTTCTTTGAATCGCCCAAGCAGTTCGTTTGCTGGAGCAGGGTCGCGGAAGACTCGCTCGTCTGACATTCGCTGAGCTGTCTCAGGGGCCTTGGCCTGCAACACCCGTTGGATTGCTGCAATGACCGTAAAACTGTTCGCCCACCAGCCAGTGAGCAATATAGCAACCCTGGAATCTGAACGAACCTCCTCCACGCGAATCTGTTCGCCTGATTTCAAGGCCAACGCAGCTGCTACGGTCATCAGCCCGTCAAACCGTGCCTGGGCATCTCTGCTCCGCTTGCCCTCGTCTTCATCCCGGTAAACGCGGACATCGCGGGCTGGCGCATCGTCCAGATCAACCGTTGAGAGAGTCTCTTTCGCTTGGGAAACGACCGTTGCCAACCGCCGGCGAACGAAATCAACTCCCACAATGTCAGCATTGTCGTTCAGAACAACTTCCATTTGTCGCAAGACCGCCTGCAAAACCTCGCCCTCATCTTCAGCCTTGAAGGCCACTTCATCAGTAGGGACAGCAAGCCGAGAATCCCGCAGGATTGGCTCCAGGTCAGTTGGCGACGCGTTGGCGGCTCTTGCGACACAGGTTTTCAGAATTGACACGAGTTCAGTCATGGTGTCGTTCCATATTTTGACCTTGTTGGTAAACGACCACCGTTCCATGCCCAGAGCCAGGCGGGCGTCTTGCCACTGCTCTGAGCCAATATGGGCAGCGCGAATGATCGCCAAGGATGCGTTCTCCTCGGAACCGCCCAACGACGCGGCAAAGGTATCAGCCAAATCGGCACGCCCAAGCCACTCGCAGATCCCGCGAACGCTGCGGGCATTCACATTCCATTCCTCTTCAAACAGCTTGGCGGGTTGCCTCCCAAATTGGGTGAACCACAACGCCAAGGCCGCAGCCCGCACGTGCTTGAACCGTTCAGTTGAGGACAGATTGATTGCATTCTCAACGTTTTCCCGCTGTGATAAGGTGATTCGCCTTTCCATTAGGAACTTGGCGGGGCGATTCCTATCAAGTTCCCTTGCATACGCAGACCACGTGTCCCGATAGCTTGGACCAACGAGCATCCACGTCGCCTCCACCTTCTCAGCATCTGTGAGAGCCGCGGACACTTGAAGGAGTCCAGTCGTCCAGTCATAGAAATACGGAGTTGGTGAGTTGTCAGGGAAGGTGCCAAAGACCATTGATGCTTTCTCAAATGCTCGCCAAGTGCGCCTGAAGTCATCTTTGGTTGGATCTGTCTCAACTCGCCCCGTGTACGCGATCAAACAGGCAAGGTCGCCAGCGACGGCGTGCTGCGGGAAACGAGTGGATAGCCACTCCAGCAGACCTACCCGTCTCAGAATTGGGTCTTCAACGAACTGGCTTTCTACAGTGGCGAGGCTTGTAAACGTGACGGATGCCTCCCCTAGCTGTCGTCTCAGTTCAGTAACCATATCCTTGTAGGCATGACGGATGTCCAGCGGCCAGATCCAAGCTCCGCTGAAACCAGGGATGAAACCCGCGCGCACCGGGTCGTCGTTGAAGTAGACAGTGGAAATCTGGTCACCCCGAACGCCAATGGCCTCCCTGTTCCGTTCAAGTGGGAAGCAGAACGACTTCAGATCCGGTAAGGCCCCCGGTTTCTTGGCGTATGCGACCTGCAAATGCCAGAACAGATCCTCTGCAAGCGCAAGTGCTGTTATCCGAGTCTCGGTATCAAAACCACCGATCGCTTCCCCTAGTTGCGCTATAGCATGCAACAAGCGACTGACAGTCGCGTTCTGGAGGGTCGTCACTCCAATCCCATGCAGCAATCTTTCAGCAGTACCGTAGGGTGCCTCAACTTGGTTAAGCAACGCCAGACGCCGCTGGGCCAAACCACGCTGCTGCCCATCAAGCAGCCACGCGTCAGCTGGCGACACCGGGCCACGCTGCGTGGGTATCACCTTCCACGAGTTTGCGGTAATGGCGTGAGCCCACAACGAAGAAACGACTTCAGAATCATCGTTCTGCCTGTACTGACGTTCCAAGAAGGTGGCTGTCTCCGACTCGTAGGGGCCAGGATTTAGCAGGATGAGCTTCACGATGGCTGGCTGACTTGCCTCTCGCTCAAGTCCGTCAATCCAAGTCGTTGAGCGAAAATCAAATGTCTGGCGGCTAGCCGTTCTCGTGCCGCGATGTCGCGTGGCTTCAAGGTAGGAGGGCCAGAACTTAGCCGCCTGTTGGATTGGGCATGTTGTGGAGTCAATTGTGAGTTCCGAGTAGTTCACGCTGACGAAGGGTGCCGGTCGGGAACCTGGCCGGGGTCGGACCACCTTTGGCGATCTGCTAATGCCAAGAAGCTCGAATGCTCCAATCCAGGCGTCGCGCTCTTCATCGCGCATGCCAAAGTCAATTGAGAACTGCTGGCAGGGAACAAGTAGTCGGGCCGGCTCGTGACCGTACGCCTCCAGCAAGAGTGAATCAAATGGAGTGCCAAGCCATCCAGAACCAAAATAGGTTGTGCTTGGCGCAACCCATGCCCAGGCGCCACTAGCACCAACGACTGGCACCCGTAGTGCGTCCTTCGTTAATCTCTCCCTCCCGCTCTCTGAAAGCGCCCAAAGCCATTGGACGGCCTGGCGTAAAAGCCGTATGCCGTTCTGTTTGCCTGCCTCGTCATCCGTCAGTTCTTGCATGAGCGGCGCGACGGCATCGTTGATTAGATGATCTAGTCGTGGGCTTCTAACCAGTCCGCGGCCGGTGTCAGGCGCGAGCTTGCTCGCCAATTCAGTCAGGCTCCGCGCATCAGCCTTGCGTACCACGACCGCAGTGCTGTCAAGGAAGTTCAACGACTGCGCGAGGTCAGTTGGTATCTCGGCGATCACGCCGTCTTCATCAACCAGAGACTCGCCTGATCGTCGCGGGGATGGCGGCAAGAATACACGTTCTGCAGCCTTGGCAATGGCATCCCTGCCCACCGGCAGCAGCCGCTGATCAGACAACTGTTCCGGCGTGAAGCGGCCGACAACCCAAGTTAGAAATCTCTCCCAGAACTCAGGACCATCCTGCCGGCGAATATGGGCGGAATGCTCCATGATTGAAACCTTTTGTCGGCTTCGACCCAGCAAAAGGCTGGCAACCCTGACCGAATCAGTCTTGGCACCAACAAGAGATTCAATCAATGCCCTCGCGTGCCGCGCCAGTGCTACCTCCGGGATCGTCAAGCCGAAGCCGCTCAGTCCCGCGGTCTGCGGCATCATCAGCAGGAGGGCATCCACATCTGCTGGATCAGGTAGCACTGTGCTGGCGGGAGTCTGGAATGTCTGTGTGTCAACTGACAGAATAACTTCGCCCTTTGCCTGTCCGTCCGGGGCGTAGAGAACGTCTGCAAGCGGTCCCTCACCTCGTTCAAATACGAGTGTGGCAGTACGTCGAATGTGAATATCGGCATCAGCCTTGAGGTCTGCTACCAGTGCGTCATGTAACCTAACGGCTTCCGCGAACAGAGTCTTGTTGTAGCTGTTATCGTTCAGGTCAATGCCCGTTCTTGAAATCGTCCCGTGAAAATGAGCATTAACCCATGCTGGCGTCCCAGTCAGGTCCTTGGTGGGGAGGCCAATGCAGACGCGGCCGCGAACGCCAAGAAGCAGCGAACCGCTGGGTGCGACGTTCTTCGGAAGGGGCACTGCAACGCCAATTGGTGAGTTGTGCACTGTGTCCCAGTTCGCACCGGGCAGTTTGCGTGCTTCAACGTTGATGCGCTCAGCCTCAATTGACGCCTGCTCGTCACTAACGACATCAGCCACTCCAATCCGCCGTTGCATGATGCGCCAAGCTTTCTGACTCTCAGCGCCATCCTGCTGCACCGCAGTGACTGCGGTGGTGAGTTCCCCAAAACCATTAATCCGCCGGGGGCAGCCAGAAGGGCGGCGGGTGATTGTGCGAGTAAATCCCCGCACGCGGTCCACTACACGGATCGTTGAGATGGAGGGCAAAAAGAGGATCGCCGCTCCACTCTCCTGAAAAAGCTCATCAATTGCACGCTCAACCGTCTTCGTAGTGCCCGGCGTCTGCCGAAGAGGCAACACCACCAGCGTCTGCCCAGCTGGGCGGTCGGAGATCTCGGAAACGCGGCTAGCCAAATCACTCAGGGAGAGCGGAAGGGGGAACTTAAAAGGTGCAGCGGCTTTGACCTCCTCCAACATTCGTTCTACGGTGAGTGTCGCGTCTACCGTTCCTAGACCCGCAATCTGTTCAGCGACCATCATGCGTGCAGCGTCCTCAAATTCTGGGCGAGCAAATGGTGTCAGGGAAAGCTTGAACATCAGACCATCAGCATCGTCATACGATCGAGTTGGGGACGGCGAGCTGTATATCTCCGGGGACTCAGACACCTGGAACACGGACTTGAAGCCAACACCTTTGTTTCCGATCGCGTCCTGAGGATTCTTGGTACTCAAACCAAGTGAGGTGATTGAGCGGAGCCCGGCATGATTGAACGGATTACCCTCGTTGGCGACCGCCACGAGTTCACTGGTTCGGATGATGGTCACGGAACTGTCACGCAAACCACCTGAAGCGGCCTGATCACTGGCATTTTGCAGCAGCTCAATGATGAATCGACCGTGATAATCCGCGCCAATTTGTGCTGCGATGTTCGCGACTTCGCGGTGTTCGGTTTCACCAGCGCGGACGATCCCGACAATGGCACTCACCCGGCTCTTCCAGAGCATCATCAAGTCGCTCATGCCATATTCTCCAACTCGTTTGCAGTGCCAGCGTTAGGTCGCTGCATCAGCGAGGCCCACAATCAGATCTAAGGGGAACTAATAGGACGTTTTGATTTCAGTATTGTGATCTGGCCCACCTGGTGGAATGACCGTTCTTCACTCCAAGTCAGATTCTAGCGTGATAACAAACTGTGCCGCCACGGGCGGCTTGGAAAACTGACCAGGACGCCACCTCCAGTTAACTGAGAGTCCGCGATTCGGTCACTTCGTCAACCGGCCGCCGTCACTCGTCTCAATAGCACCGATACGCTCACCCATCACGCGCTCTTGATAACCAAATCGCATCCTAGACTCTCCGATCAATCCGATTTGTCTTTGAACCACGCACACTTAGTCAAGTCGCCTTCGCTGAATGATCGACTTTTGATCGCATTAGGTTCGCTTGGCAGGAATGCTGAAACCGGACTGCCAATTCGCCGATCAGAGAAAAGGA
>Ga0181518_10001435_pt1 | contig 24437 bp, 20 predicted proteins | sample PEATcosm2014_Bin_28_FD_119751 | JGI IMG/M metagenome (GOLD analysis project Ga0181518, IMG submission 119751) | Peatland microbial communities from MTU Mesocosm Facility, Houghton, MI, USA - PEATcosm2014_Bin01_60_metaG | ecosystem: Environmental > Terrestrial > Soil > Wetlands > Peat | place...
AAAAGGAACCAAAGCAGTAATTTCTGTGAATTTTCGGGCCGGCGACGAACGAACATTCAATAACTTACGAACGAGTTTCGTTCGTGAAATCCCGTGAAAAGAGTTTTTCAACAGCCACGCCTGATTGCGCCAATTGTGGAAACTCAGCAACTTCGGAAGCTTGTGAACTTGATGTTTCCCAAACGAGATGACTTTTATTTGAGAGTGCGTGGGTACACACCAGTGTCGACGCCGTGGGCCGCTATGTTCGGCACGATGATGCTCATTTCGCTGTCAACTGGTATTCCGTCGCAAGTCGCCGATTTGAAGCTCCAATGCTTCAATGAATTCACCGCCTGCTTATCTTCCGACTCGATGCCACCCGAATGAGACAACATTGCATTGCGCGGCTTTGCGTCGGCGCCAACGATGAACAAAAGCTCGATGGGTTCCTGGCTCTGTAAATGGAACGACATCATGTCCGCAACCCGTACCTGTGCGGGCACGCCGACATGAGGACAATGCGATAGCTCCCGAGCATTTGGCAAGGGACCAAACAGTGCTGGGTTGGGTGATTCGAGTTTCGTCAACTCGGTCAGCGCTGCCTGCAACGCTGGCCGTCCGTTTCTGAGGCACTGAATCGTCCTTGGGTAGAGCTTGTCGCCAAATTTCTGGAAGTCAAGGTAAGTGCAAGCGTAAGGCGCGTCTTTCTTTGTGCTGGATCGTACGAGCAATAGCCCATTGCTACGGTCGAAGCAAAACTCTTGTGTCCATCCGAACGGGTTATTGACACTGATACACCGCAGAGACCACGATGCGCTTGTGCGGTCCTCAATTTTCGATGGCCTCCAATCGAGCTGAAACCAATTTCCGTCCAAGCGAAATGCGAGCAAATGTTCATGGGCCGCAGTAATTCGTGGAGAGATAAAGTCAGTCAACAGTGGCGACGTGCTGAGCACGGAGAGTTTCCTGCCCATCGCCACCTCAGTTTCATTCAGAGCGCCCGCGACGACCTCCGTGCGCCACATCTCAGGAGAAACCCAGTTCTCAATATAAGCGCCTTCACTAACGCTTCCGTCCTCAGCTGTGAGCTTGATACTAGCTTTCAAACGAAAGGGTAAAGATCCTTCAGCCCGAATGTCCGACAGCTGCTTAGCCCGGTGCATCAACTCCGCAGCTTCCTTTTCCTTGTTTTCGGCAAAGCCAATTGTGCTCGCAATTATCGGGGTAAGGAGGCACGCAAAGCGCATTACTCGAAGCATGAGATTACCTAGCCAGAGGTATCTTACACTTGTCTCTAAAACGGCGTCTGTGAGGCCGATCACCTGCATTTTGATCGTTGCCGATAAATCTCGATTACACTCACTGACCCGTTCGGGGTCCGCCAAATTCTCACTGAGTGAAATCGCTGATAGCAACTGTTGAGACAGATTTGCTCCGGTTTCCATAACACTGCCAAAACCTACCGACCGAGAACGTCAACCGCAGCCGCCCCGAGTCGCTCCGCTAGTTGCGCCCGATACAGACTCTTTGGCAAGACGCGTTGATTCGCTGACTCAATGAAACCTCGCGGAAGGTCGTGGCCCAAGTCACGGCGTCGCACTCCTACAATCTTCATGGGGGCGGTGAGCTCGTTCCCCGAGGTGCCAATGGACCAGTTCGCGGCTCCAGGCGGGTTCTGAATGATGAGGGCGGCTGCGGAGCTATTCCAGACCACGCCCCAGCCCATAGTCCAGCCGTGCCCGGTGCCCATCTCGCCACGATTCATCATATCGATTCCGCCTTGCGGCACTTCAGTGTTGTCGACGAGAAGACCGGTAGCCCAGCGCTGATGCGGCTGAACGTGTCCATTGCCCATGAACTTGGAATCCAGCACGACATTAGGCCCCTGATTGCGCGCGCCTGTAATGACGTAGAACAGATCATTGCCAACCGAACCACAACGCACCACTAGAAGCTGCGTTCCGCGAAGCGCGAAATCAGCCGGCTTGGCTGAGCTGGTGATAGTGGTGGTGTGCCGGAACAACACGTCTTCAATCGTAACCCGCGACGTGTTTCCATCCGCATCGATTCCTTCGGTTGTGTCGTCGACGAGAACATCGCGAATCCAGCCATCACGAAGACCGCTGAGGTTGATAGCTCGAAACAGGGGGTCCGTGAACCCAACACTGCGAGCCGGCGCCACAATGTGCAGAGATTCGATTCCATCCTGCTCGATGCGGCCGCCGATGGCGACCTTGACCACCTCCGCGCCTTCAGGACGCAGATATTTCCGATCGTAAGAGTCGGTGAGTGGGACATCGAGACTAAGTTCATTGCCGTGCCGTCCGGTGACCACGCGGAAAGTCGAAATCGAACTGCCAACCCAGGTTTCACCCTCACCGTCGCGCGTCATTCTGTCCATGCCCATAAAATGCAGCCACTGCGGCGTGGTATAGCGCGTGATTCGGACCGCGTCTCCCGGAGCAAAAGAGGAAGCATTGTCCAGAGTGATGGACTGGGCGCCGGACGGAACATAGGACTCGACAATGTGGGCCACCGCGCCTAGAACCTGGACCTCCGCTTTACCCGAGACTGCGATTGCAACGTGGGGCTCCCCGGTCAATCTTATGGTTGTGCCTCCCGAAAGCGGCCCGCTGCCGCGCAGGACGACTCCCGAGGCGTTAATGTTCAGAGAAGCGCTGCAGAGAAACGTTCCGGGTGCGAGCACAACGGCGCCGCGGAAGCCGTTCTTGGCCGGCAACGATGAGACCTGATCAATGGCGCGCTGAATGGCTGAAGTATCGTCTCCTCCCGAGGGAACAACCGTCCGCATCGCAGGCAGGCGCGGTAGTGAGATGCCGCCGCCCATGTACCCAGCGTAGGAGAAATCGACGATGTGGTCGCCTTGGGGCAGAGTGCGATACACCAGCCGCCCCGATGAATCCAGCGAAACCCATGGCTCCTTGCGCCCTGAATGAGCAGGAACAGCAACGATCATGAGGAGCAGAACGCAGGAAAACAGGCGCATGCTTACTTCCCACCGGAATGGAATTGTAAACTATCTGAGATGGGTATTCGGAGTCTCTGGGATCACCGTTTCCGCACGCCTATTGAGTAGGCGAGTACTACATAGAGACCGACACCTGCCTGTAGTTGGTGAAAAATCTGATTTCGTCAACTGTTCAGCTGTTCAGCGAAGTCAGTTTGCTTGATTCCACTCCAACACTGCGACTCAGAATCTTTCGACAAATGTGCACCTGGAACATGCAGGTGACAAGAACAATCAGCAGAATCGAAAGTTCAAACCAATTCTCACCTCTTCTCCCTCTTGGTTCGAGCCAAGAAGCTGGAAGGGTCGGTCGCAACGAAAGTGCAACCGTCAGGCCGATGAAGACAATGGCAAGAAAAACCGCATGGATGACCAATAAATGCGGAACTTTCCGCCGAACCGCCCTCTGTCGCAGGTCATATCCTTCGGAGGACCGTAAATTAGAGAATACAAAAAAGAAAACGTAACCTGTGTATGCAACAAGCGTTGCAACTTGAATCCCGAAGGGTTTGTCCGCCAGTACAAAATAGAGCACGAGAGCTAGGAAGCCGACGAGGAGGATACCGAGGAATCCAAATTCTTGCACGAGCGAAGACCGAGAGTTGCTCCCATCGTCGCTCGAGGGCGGTTCTGGGGGATATTGCTTCCGGAGTTTTGCTAGCGTCAGGCCACGCTTTCGGAGTTCAGCTTGAAACGCACTCCTCGCTTGCTCGTTTAGAGAATCGAGGTCTCCCGAAACAAGGTCGGCCAACCCACTATCGCTCATCGCGGCATATCGCTCGGCGTAGTTTGCGGCGGTCTGCATCGAACGACCTAAAGGCTACAACAGAGATAGCCCTTCAGAAAGCCTTTTCTGTTGGATGGTTGGCGTTGCATCGCCGATAGCACTCAGCACCCCGGAATTCGGTGGCTTCGCGAGTAATCGGCTTTCGGATGCCAGCGCCCATGAATCTGCCGCACCGCCCATCTGGCGGCTTAAGTCCCTGCCTTGACTGCCGATGAAACTAGAAGGCGGAGTGTCCAGTCGTGTCTCCTAATCTTCTCGACAACCCGAAGCTGTTCCGGCATTTGGTGGAAGAGTTGCCGGTGGGGATTTACATCGTCGACCGGGATGGGCTGATCCGCTTTTGGAACCGGGGCGCGGAATCCATCATCGGGCGCCTGTCGCACGAAGTGGTGGGACACGTGTTCGAAGACATTGTGCGGGCCTGCGACCGGCGGGGCAACAGCCTGGTGGGCGAACGCTGCCCGGTGACGATGACGCTCAGCCAGCGGCAGCCGCAGCATTGCACCGCTTTCTACCTGCACAAAAACGGGCACCGCACTGCGGTGAGGATCCGCACCCGGCCGATCCTGGAGTACGGCGACGCGATGGGGGGTGCGACGATTCTATTCGAAGAAGCGTTTGTGTACCGCGAGGACTCGTCGGCGCCGCCGATGTATGGATGCCTGGACGCGGCGACGGGAGTTCCTTCGCGCCGACTGACGCGAGCGGTGCTGAATGAATGCATGGCGGGCATGGAGGAATCGCATATCGGGTTCGGAATGCTGCGGATACGGGTGCTGGGGCTGGAGGAGTTTCGCGCCAAGCACGGGCCGCAGTCGGTCGTGCCGTTTCTGCACACCACGGCGCAGACGTTGCGAAATAGTCTCGATGCGGAAAACTTTCTCGGCTGCTGGGGAGAGAACGAGTTTCTGGTGGTGCTGCCTTCGGCGAGTCCGATGATGGTGGCCATGACGTCTGAAATTTTATTGAACCTGCTGAGCCATTCGGAAGTCTCGTGGTGGGGCGACCGCTTCCTGGTGGAGGCCGAGGTGGCCTACACGGTGGCCACGGCGGGCAGCGACCTGGAATCGCTTTTGCGGGAGATGAAGCCTGCGCACTCGAAAGGGATGGCGAAGGCGGTAGCGGCAGCGGCTACGAACGTTGCTGGCCGCTTGCGAGGATGATGCATGTTTTCGATCATTGGGATCGTAGTTGTATTCGGATGCATCGTGGCGGCTTATCTGATGGAGCACGGCAAACTGCTGGTGCTCATGCAGCCGGCGGAGCTGCTCATCATCGGCGGGGCGGCGGTGGGCACAGTGCTGATTGCGAATCCGATCCACATTCTGAAACAGATGATGGGCGGGTTGTTGGGAGCGTTTGGGTCATCGAAATACACCACGCAGCGCTACGTCGATTCCTTAAAGATGATGTACGAACTGCTGCAAAAGGCGCGCAAGGAAGGCCTGGTGGCGCTGGAAACGGACATCGAGGAACCGGACAAGAGCCCGCTGTTTTCGAAGTACGAAGACTTCGCAAAGAACCACCATGCCGTCGCTTTCGTCTGTGACACGATGCGAATGGCGGTGAGCGGGGGCGTGGAAGTATTCGATCTGGATCAGATGCTGGAAGCGGACATGGAAGTCCATCATCACGGGGCCAGCGAGCCGGTGGCGGCATTGGCGACGATGGCGGACTCGCTGCCGGGCTTGGGTATTGTGGCGTGCGTGCTGGGGGTGGTGGTCACGATGGGGGCGCTGGGCGGGCCTCCGGAAGAAATCGGGAAAAAAGTGGCGGCGGCACTGGTCGGGACTTTTCTGGGCATTCTGCTGTGCTACGGACTGGTGGGGCCGCTATCGTCGCGCATGGCCAAGACGGTGGACGAGGAACACGCATTCCTCATGGTGTTGCGCGTCACCATGATTGCGTTTCTGAAAGGTGTGGCCCCGATCATGGCGGTTGAGATTGGGCGGCGGACGGTGCCCGGGCATGTGCGTCCTTCGTTTCAGGCGGTGGAAGAGGCATGCCGGGGCGCGAAAGCCGAAGCAGTGGCGCCAGCGGCGGATGGTGGTGCCGATGCCGGCGCTGGTGCTGACGCGGGCGCTGATGCCGCGGTTGCCGGATAAACCGCGTCATGCCGAAACCACCCATCATCGTCATCAAAAAAAAAGGCGGCCATGGCGGCCATCACGGCGGCGCCTGGAAGGTCGCTTATGCCGACTTCGTCACCGCCATGATGGCGCTGTTCATCGTGTTGTGGCTGATGAGCAGCAGCAGCAAGCAGACGCAGATTGCCATCAGCGGTTACTTCAAAGATCCCAGCGGAACCGCGAACAAGGTTGGAAGCAGCATGGCCGGAACGGGCGAGAATCTGCCCGTGACCAAGCAGGACATGGCGAAGCTCAAAATCGAGTTACAAAAGAGCATCCAGAAATTGAACGACCTGGTTAAGCTGAAAAACAATATCGAGATGACGGTGACCGCGGAAGGTTTGCGCATCGAGCTGATGGAATCGGAGGGCGGAACGTTTTTCAACAGCGGAAGTGCCACGCTCAACCAGAGTGGCCAGGAACTGCTGGCGCTACTGGCGGCGGAATTGGGAAAAGTTCCCAACCATATTTCGGTCGAGGGACACACCGACGCCAAACCTTTTACGGGCAAGGGCAGCTACAGCAATTGGGAACTCTCGGCCGACCGGGCGAACGCGGCGCGGCGATTGATGCAGCAGGACGGACTGCGCGCCGATCAGGTTTCGCAAGTGCGGGGCTTTGCCGACCAACGTCTGCGCAACTTAAAAGATCCGCTGGACGCGTCGAACCGGCGCGTTTCGATCATCGTGCAGTACCTCAGCCACGACACTGACGCAGACGCATCTCCCGGGGAGGACGGGAAAGACCAGGGAGAGGAAAAACCACCGACGGAAGGTGCGAAAACGGAATCCGAAACCCCGGATAAGTAAAGAACTAGAAATAAAAGAGGCTGGCCCTGGAGGCCAGCCCGGAAAATTGCTTTGTGATGCTAGTTACTTCTCTTATCTAAGTGCCGGTGTAACTCGTGCGACTACGCGTCGCACAGCGGATGACTCGGAGGACAGAATGGAATCGGCCCCTCCTGAGTGGGAATTCTCGGGACAGAGGCATACGCAAGTGTGCCCACCAGGCCTACCAAGAGTATTAACGCCCTGAGTGAACGTTTCATAGTGGACTATCTCCATTAGGGTCTGCCGAAGGCTAGCGTTAAACCACCAGCTTCCGACGTGAGGGATTATACACACCCCCACAACTTCATGATTAATAGGAGGTTAATTAACGCACGCAGAATGCCGCGAAACCTGACCGGCCTGCCGAAAATTGATGGGTCCGTCCGGCAGGCTTTATAAGAGCCGTTTATGCGGGTTTCTTAAGGTAATGGTTTGAATCGAATTGCTTCGGTTCAAGCCCTCGCAAGGCGGGCTGTAGGGTACAGAAAAATCCTCTTGACAAGGTTTCTGCACGATGCCGTTTTCACCTCCAGCCCGAGCTATAACGGAGTCTTAGAACCGGCTGCCGCGGAATGGGCCTTGGGTGGATTAACGGGGCGTTTAAGTGGGAAGTGATTCTCCGCCAACTCCAGATCCGAGTTTCTTGAAAACGCGCGCTCCACCATGGTTTCGAACATCGGGATCAGCGAATCGGAAGGCACGGGGTGTTGAAGATCCGCCAAGCCCTGTTCCCATCGCTCCGTCTGCAAGTGGTTGACAGCGACCTCGCGTACGGCTTTGCGCGAGAGCGCGTAGCCGAGCCAAATCAAAATGGCCAGGCTGTAAGTCGCCATGTTGATCCGGTTGACGATGCCCTGCTTGACAAATCCCCCCGAATGCAAGGCATACATTGCTAATTCCACACCGGCAAAGAGCCCAAAGCCGAGAGAGATGCCAAAACTGATCTGCTTCCGCGACACTCCTAGAAAGCGCGAAAACAGGAACAGAAAGAGGATAAGGCCAAGCTGCACGATGCGGACCGAGCGATGCAGCGTGGTAAGGGCGTGCACCAACGGATTCTCGAGGGAATTCGAAAAGGCGACCACCACCGCAACCAGCAGCATCACCACGCCCGCCCACTTGAATACCAGGGTACCCAGATCCTTCAGGGTGTGATACGGGCGGAACACATCGAGGAAGATTTCATGAATGACCTTAAAACCGAGAACAGCATTGACCGCCTCGCCTAGCCAGAAAAGCCAGAAAAACAATCCGTAAGGGCCGAGGAGCCAAAACGGAAAAATGACTGCAAAATTCGCAATCTGCGCCAGAAGAAACAGGAAAAATGCAGGGAACTGCCGGTGCAGCTTACGGCGCCATAGAATCACGGCCACCACCGATTGCAGGATCGGTTGCGCGCACCACAAAAAGACGATGGTATGGCCGTTCAAAGTCATAAGAAGCACGCGACCGGAAGCAAACCGCCGCGCCTCAAACCCTACCCCCACATCCTCAGGCCGATTACCCTTCGCGGTCAACCCACTTCTAGGTAACCTTAGTAACCATTGCCCAATGAGGGGTTCAGCCAACCGCAAGTGTGAGAGGGGGCTGCCCTATCCGGGATCGGACGAGGAATGCAAATAGGCGCGCATCATGCGCACTTCATCGTCTTTTTCGTCGAGGTTGTGGAGAAGGATGTCGCGCAAGGAAATGACCCCCTTCAGTTCCCGTCCGGCGCAGACCGGGAGGTGACGGAATCCGTGCCGCTTCATCAGGGTCATGCAGGTCTCAAGCGGATCGTTGGGAGCGACGGTCAGCGGATCTTCGGTCATAACCTCGCTAACCAGGGTGCGAGCGGGATCCTTGCCCTCGACTACCACACGTTTCATCAGGTCGCGCTCGGAGAAAATGCCGGTCAGCCGGCCATCCTGCAGAACCGGTACGGCGCCGATGTTGTGCTCGACCATCATGCTGGCGACTGCCAGCACGGTCTGGTGGGTCTCGGCGGATATGGTGACTTGGTTTCGGAGCAGATCGGAGATCAACATTTGCACCTCCCGAGGACTTGTGCCGGAAAGCGATGCGCCCGGCGAACAGCGTCAAATTCGCCTTGAACGAAAGAAGCAAAACCGTTTAATGTCTGGACCCCAGCGGAGTAGGCGGAGTATATGTCGAAAACCGCGCGGTGAAAAGAAAAAAATGAAAGGCGGCTGCGGCTTTGGGGGGCTGTTTCCCGAGCCGCTAAGCGCTTCGGCCCGCGCCCAACGAAATGACGTAGGATCTGGCGGCCAGGGCGGCGGGCATCTCGGCGGCGTCGCGGGCAGTCACAATCAGGTTGTAATCTTCACTGGCGCGAAGACGACTGAAGACCGGGGTCGCCTCCAGCGGCTCGACCAGCGCCAGGTAGCGCAGGAAAGCGAAGACGTCTTCGGTGGGCTCCAGCCCCGGCGCAACGAAGGAAACCTCGACATCTTCGTGGTGAAAATGCCATCCCAGAGAAGCTGCCAGGCACACGGCGCGCTCATAGACTTCGGGCTGCAGGACTCCGGGGGCGGGATTGTCAAACACGATGCGGAGCTTGCGTTCGTCTTCGCGGCTGAACTCGCGCACCTTGAGCGCGCCGGTGCGGGCTGTGGCTTTCCAGTCCACGTGGCGGGCGGAGTCGTCGGGCATGTACTCGCGGATGAGGTAGAGATCGTTGCCGCGGCCGCGCACAAAGGTCTCGAACTCGCCGGTGACCATGGGAAGCACTTCGCGGAACTGCTCGGTGGGTTCGATGGCGGGATAGACGATCACTTCGCGGACCAGGCTAATGCGCCGGGTTTTCATGAGGAAGGAAAAAGGAAAGCGCGTGGCCAAGCCGAAATTCTTTTCTGCGTAGCGGCCGCGGGCAGGAAAGTTGATCTCCAGGTCGGCGCGGAGTTCCTGTCCGGGAGCGAGGAAAGGGAAATAGACGGACTCCTGCAGGATGGGTTTTTCTTCTGCCTCGCGCACGCGGCGCAGGCGGCGGTCGGGCAGGCGGAGCCACTGGTCTTTAGGCGCGCGATGGCGCGGCCAGCCGAAGGTCGCGGCCTCCCAGCGCCAGCGATCTTTATTCTTGTTTTTGCGCTTGGCGGGAACCACGCGCACGGAAAAAGACGGCAGCCACGAACTGGCGTTGCGCAAAAGCAAGCGCGCCAGCATCGGTCGCCCGGCAAAAACGTGTTCGGGCAAGTGGACATCGAGCGTGAGGCTGCGAAGCACCAGCGCCGAGGCGATGCCGGAAACGAGAATTGCAGAGAGCAAAGCGGCGACGACCACGTAAAGCAGGTTGTTTCCCGTGTTAATGGCGGCGATTCCAATGACGACACTGATCAGGATGTAGATCACGCCGGCGCGCGTGACGTCGTAGTCCATGGCTTCGCGGACACGGGTTGCGACCACCCTCCTCGCCAGGTAGGGCACCGTGGTCAAGCCGACGAAAGTGGCCAGCAGCAGCGCGACCGATGCCAGAATGACGGTTCCCCAGACGCTCCCCGCCTCACGCGATACGGTGGAAAATATTGCCGCACCGAAGGCCAGCATCAGTCCCACAATGGCCAACAGGAAGCGCACCCAGACCTGCGAGAGTCCCATCCGCGGAAAGTGCAGCGAAGGTGAGCTTCGCGGGCTGGCTGGCGTGCGTTCGGGAATCACGTTGTTATTCAGACTGCTCTCCGTCGCCGGGCAATGCTTCTGCCAGCATATGACGGCGCGGGGGCGAGTGGAAGTGAACCTAAGATATTTTGATTGGAGATATGATTGTCCCCAAGACTAGGGAGTCCATAATGCGATTGAATCCTCTGCTGACGTTCAACGGCCAATGCGAGTCGGCCTTTAAGTTCTACGAGAAGTGCCTGGGCGGCAAAATCGTCGTGATGATGACCTACGGGGACTCGCCCATGGCCGCACAAGCGCCGCCAGATTGGCGCAAAAAGATTCTCCATACCACGTTGGTCTTGGGCGACCACCGATTGCAGGGCGCGGATGTGCTCCCGGAGAGCTATCGAAAACCGCAAGGCTTCTCCGTGCTGCTCAACGTCGACGCGGTGGCGGAGGCGGATCGCATCTTCACGGCTCTGGCGGAAAATGGCGCGGTGCAAGTCGCGATTCAGGAAACCTTCTGGGGGCTGCGTTTCGGCATGGTTGTCGATCAATTCGGCACGCCTTGGATCATTCAATGCGGGAAACCGGGCTAACGAGCTTGCGGTGGCGATATCTCCACCATAGAAACAGAATCACAACCACGGCGACAATCAGGACGGCGATATTAAAGCGGTGCAGGGCTCGCAGCAAGGTGCGCCAATGTCGCCCGGACAGATATCCGGCGCTGGCGATGAAGGTCACCCAGACGGCCGCGCCGAGGAAGTTAAAAAGAGTGAAAGCCCGCCAGCGCATTCGCAGCACTCCCGCCAGTGGTCCGGCGAAAACTCTCATGCCGAAAATGAAGCGGGAGAAGAAAATAGCGGCCGCTCCATAGCGGGCGAACATGCGCTCGCCGCGTTCGAGCATAGCTGGCCGAATCCGGAAAAAGCTTTGATACCGATCAAGCAGCGGACGCCCGCCATACTGGCCGACGGCGTAGCCAAGATTGCCGCCAAGAGTGGTGGCGCAGGTGGCCACCACGATAATCCATCCGAGATGGAGATGGTGTTCGGAATACGCTAGAAAGCTAGCCAGCAGGAGCGCGATCTCACCGGGAACGGGGAGGCCGGCGCTCTCCGCGATCAACGCCAGCGCCACGGCCCAGTATCCGTAATCGGCAACGAATGCGCGCAGCACTTGAGAAATCGAGGGGTGCATGGAATTGTCAGCAAGTTCTCAGTTCCCAGTTCCCAGTTCTCAGTTCTCAGTGACCCCGCTTTTCTGAGAACTGAGAACTGGGAACCGAGAACTGGTTCAGGTTCTGTTTCCGCCATAGAGGAAATCGACGAGGGCACGGTTGAACTCCTCGGGCGCTTCTTCGTAGGGCAGATGGCCGACGCCCTCGAACGCCACCAGGCGCGCGTCGCGAAAATTCTGGCGCAGCCGCTCGGCGGATGGAAAATGAACGGCACGGTCTTTCGTTCCCCAGATTAAGAGCGTGGGGTAATCGCGAATCTTGGGGAGCGCTTTTTCTAGTTCCGCGAGGTCAGCCGTCCAATTCCTTATGATGCGCGACCCTTGGCGGAAGGCGTGATTCTTGCGCACGGGCATGCGGTAGCCTTCGAGCGAGTCGGGCGGAATTTTCGATCCGTCGGCGAACAGGCGGCGCAGCCACAGGTAGTCGGGGGCGCGCCAGCGCTCGATGGTGTTGCGGAAGAGCATAGAGCCGAAGCCGCTGGCCAAAAAGGGCGCAAGGCGCTTGCCATGCGGCGACCAGGGATTGACGGACGCGACCAGCACCAGGCGCTGCAGGCGGGAGTCTTTTCGCTCAACCGAGATGGCCGCCACCATGATGGCAACCGCGCCGCCGTGAGACGTGCCCAGCAGATCGAAATCCTTAATGCCGAGAGCGTCCGCGAACTGCAGCACGCGCTCGGCGGTCGCACGCAAGCGGCAGTCCACGCCCTCATTCGCTTGCGACAACCCAGCGCCCAGATTGTCGATGGCATACACGGTGGCGTGAGGCGCCAGCGCGGGGATGGTGAATCTCCAGGAAAAGGAATATCCCATCAGCCCATGAATCAGGATGAGCGCCGGGCCTGACCCGGCCTTGAGGTAGCGCATCCGTCCGTCGGGGAGTTCGAGCCAGTGCTCTTCGATTGCGGTTGCAACTCCCGCAACGCCCGGGCTCTCGTTGCAGTCGCCGGCGGGGATAAATTTCTCTTCGGGATGGGTTTCGGTGGGCAACAAAATCCTCGCAGACAGAGTCTTATTAAGTGATTATCGCCTCTATTGATTTTGGGGAGCTGAATTTTGGCTCTCCTTTTTTACTCCGGTCGTCGTGCTCTTATGTTTTCAGATCGCCCGATGACCCGATCACCCGATCGCCCGATTTCTTCCGTTTCTTGCCTAGCAACTTCTTCAGCACTCTGATGCCTTTGTCCACGTGCTTTTCTTCGAGCAGAAACGGCGGCAGAAAGCGCAGGACCGTGTCCTGGGTCGCGTTGAAGAGCACGCCCTCCGCCAGAGCCTGCTCCACCAATGGGCGCGCGGGAATATCGAGCACGAGGCCCTGAATGAAGCCGCGGCCGCGGGTTTCGCGAGTAGCGGCGTACTTCGCGACCAGCTCCTGGAGCTGTTGATGCAGATATCCGCCAACCTTCTCAACGTTTTCGAGCAGGCGCTCTTCTTCTACGATCGCCAAATATTCGAGCCCGACGCGGCAGGCCAACGGACCTCCGCCAAAAGTCGTGCCGTGCTGTCCCGGAGAAATCGCGGAGGCGAAATGTTCTTTCGACAGGAACGCGCCTAGCGGCAGTCCCGCGGCGATCGGCTTGGCGATGGCGACGATGTCGGGCGTCACGCCGAAGCCCTGGAAGGCAAAGATTTTGCCGGTGCGTCCAAGGCCGCATTGGATCTCATCGAAAATGAGCGCGGCCTGATAATGATCGGCGAGGGTCCGGCATGCCAGGAGGAATTCTTCGGAGCACTCGAGGATTCCGCCTTCGCCAAAGATGGGCTCCAGCACGATGGCGCAGGTGTTGGCGTTGACAGCGGCGTGCAGCGCTTCGATGTCGTTCTGCGCGACAAAGGTCACGTTTTCGAGCAGCGGCTCAAAACCTTTGCGGTACTTTTCCTGGCCGGTCAGGGACATGGCGCCAAACGTCCGGCCATGATACGAACCCTGCAGCGCCACCAGTTGCGACTTGGCATCGCCGCCGGCATGCTCTCCGGATTGCCGGTGTCCGGCAAGACGCGCCAGCTTGATGGCGCCTTCCATGGCCTCGGTCCCGCTGTTCGAGAAGAAGACGCGATCCAGACCCGATAGCTGGCACAGGCGCTCGGCGAGTTGTCCCTGGTATTCGTTGTAATAGAGATTCGAAATGTGAATGACGCGGGCTGCCTGCTCGCGGATCGCTTTCACGATGCGCGGATGAGCATGACCTAGCGCGTTTACCCCGAGTCCGGCCACGAAGTCCAGGTACTTCTTGCCTTCGAAGTCGTAGAGGAAGACGCCTTTCCCACGCTCAAAGCCCACGGGATAACGGTTGTAGGTAGGGAGAAGAAAGCGCTTTTCAAGATCGACGATCTGATCGAGGCGGGACATGGCTTAATTGTAGAACGTAACGAGGGTGGACGCGGCTCCGAGCACCCACTCATACGCAAAGGAGGCGAATGAGTTGGGCATGGGCACGCACCCTCAGTCTTCGGCGCGGGACTTCGGGGTTCCTCTTGGATTCTCTGGATCCAGACCGGCTGCGGTCATGATGGCGCGTCCCAGGTCTTCGGCGGAAACGGCAAATCCTTCCGCTGGCGCCTGGCTGGCATCTTCTTTGGCGGTGGGCGCTACGAAGCGGTAGCCTCTCCCGACCACGGTCTGCAGGTACTGTGGCTCGCCGGCGTCGTCCGCCAGGGCGCGACGGATCTTGCGAATGGCGGTATTGATTCCCTGTTCGACGTCGACGAATACATCCTTGCTCCACAACTCGCCGGAGATCTGCTCACGGGTGACCAGTTGACCCCGCTTTTCGACCAGGAACATGAGCAATTGCAGGGGTAGGCCCTCCAGTCGAACCGGGCGGCCACCGCGGCTGAGCTGAAAACGAGCGTAGTCAAGTTCGAAATCGTCGAAACGGACTTTCTTATCTGGCTTATCTGGCAAATGCACAACTCCCGCTGCTCCAGCTCCTAAAGGGGCATCTGATTCCGAAAGCCTTTGGCATCGCTAAAGCGACGCCCTGATACGAAGCTTATCTCTTCAGCAAATTGCGTGTCAGAAATTCTGTTCTGCCCGGCGAGCCGTGTCAAGCACTGGATGGTGAAATTCTTCAGATCAGTTCAGACGGCTTCAGACTGGCTCCATGGACGTTTCCGGGAATCGGGCGCAATATCACACTCACTTGCAGGATTTGCTCACCGCTCCTTAGAGAGTCAGGTGAGCCAGTAAGTGGGGGGTTCGGAAAACGGGGAAGGTTTTCGAACCCCTCAAAAATACCCAAAGGGTTTGGGCACGTCACCTCACTTCATTACAGAAACAGGCCCGCCACAAAATCCGCCAACTGCCTCCGGCTTACCTAGCACCCAAACCCGCTTCCCACGCCTAATATCGATCGCGCTCGGCGGTTGCGGCATCCCAAAAAACAGACCCAGCCTTCCATAATTCATAGCCGTTATACTGAATCCTCTCTATAATTGTGGAAGTCTCTCTGCGTAAATGACTTACCAGCATCTGGGTCGGATTGGAAGGTGGCAGTGAAGTTGCTGATGCGTAACTGGCGTCGAATGTCTGGCCGCGCCGCCACGCAGGTGCCCCTGCCCATGAACCGCGAATTTGAGGCTCGGTTTACCGCCATCCTGTTGACTCTCCTCACAGTGGCCGCGGTTGTTTTCGCCGGTTTCAACTTCAGGATTGAGCACCAATCCGCAGTTCCGGACGACGGCGCGTGGTGGATGGAACGGCGTGGACGCTTAGTGGCGGATCGATTGGAGCCGAACGGGCCAGCCGAGCGGGCCGGAGTCCGGCGCGGCGACGAGGTGGTCAGCATTAACGGCCGCGAGGTAGGCACTGCGGCGGCGGTGACGCATCGTCTCTACGACTCCGGCGTCTGGTCGAAGGCTACCTACTCGCTGATCCGCGGCTCGGTTCCGCTGGATGTGGAAGTCGTCCTGGTGCCGGCCGATCGCTCCATGAACGATTGGCTGCGGGTGATCGCGCTCATTTACCTGGGTATCGGCCTTTATGTGCTGCTGCGGCGCTGGACGGCGGTCGGGTCCACGCATTTTTACATTTTTTGCCTGGTGTCGTTCGTTTTCTATGCGCTGCACTACACTGGCAAGTTCAACGCTTTTGACTGGATCGTTCTCTGGGCCAATGAAGTCGCGTGGCTGCTGCAGCCGGCGCTTTTCCTGCACTACGTATTGACCTTCCCGGAGCGGCGGGAGTTCGTCCGCAAGCATGGCTGGTCGATTCCGCTGCTCTACCTGCCCGGAGCGGTACTGCTGGGAATACAGATCCTGGCGCTCGAGTACCTGCAGGCCAGCGCTTCGCTGCTCTTCGATCTGAACCGGGTGCACTGGGCTTATCTGACGATCTTCTTCGTCTCGGCGGCGTCGGTTCTTTGGCGCAACTACCGCCAAGCCACGACTCCGATTCTGCGGCAGCAACTCAAGTGGATCACGCGCGGCACCATTCTCGCCATTACTCCATTCACGCTTTTCTATGTTCTGCCGTATGTGCTCGGAGTGATGCCTTCGCCCACCATGAAGGTATCGGTGCTGTCTCTCGGATTGCTGCCGCTGACTTTCGGCTACGCCATCTTCCGCTACCGGCTGATGGACGTGGATCTGATTTTCAAGCGCGGCATGGCGTATACGCTGGCGGCGGCGGCCATCGTGGGAGCGTACTTCGCCGGCGTGGCGGCGATTGCCGAGCTGGTACACACCCGCGTGCCTAGCTCCGGAACGTACGGGTTGATTGTGGCCGTCGTGGTCACCGCGCTGCTGTTCGATCCGGTGCGGAAGTGGATTCAGGAGAAGCTTGACCAGTTTTTCTACCGGACCCGCTACGACTACCGGCGCACGCTGATCGAGTTCGGACGGGAGTTAAGTTCGGAGACCGACCTCGACAAAATGCTTTCCTCGCTGGTCGACCGGCTGGCGGGCACGCTGCTGGTGGACCGGATCGCGATCTTCCTCGGCAACAGCGACTCTTCGCGCTTCGAACTGTCGAAATCGTTTGGCATCGCCCACGTCACCGGGCTCGATCTGTCGTTCCTCGCGAAGCCGCGCATCGAGGATGCTGCCGGGCATATTTTCTTCGAAAACACGCACCAGTTGCCGCGCGAGAATGGTCCCGCGCAGGAAGCCATCGGACGGCTGGATCTGAACTACTACATTCCCTGCCACGCGCGGCAAAAGACGATCGCCATCCTCGGACTGGGCAAGACGATGAAAGGCGACTTCCTCTCCAGTGAAGATGTGGAGTTGCTGGAAGCGCTGGCGGGGTACATCGGCATCGCCATACAGAACGGGCGGCTGTACGCGTCACTTGAACAGAAGGTGAATGAGTACGAGCGGCTCAAGGATTTCAACGAGAACATCGTGGAATCCATCAACGTCGGCGTCATGGCCGTGGATTTGCAGGATCGCATCGAATCCTGGAACTCGCAGATGGAAGTCATGTACGCCCAGCCGCGCTGGCAGGTGGTAGGGCGTTCGCTGAGCGAGGTTTTTCCGGCTGCCTTCGCCGAGGAGTTCTACCGCGTCCGGCAGAATCCGGGCATCCACAATCTTTACAAGTTCCGGCTGGCGACTCCGACCGGCGAATCGCGCGTGGTGAATGTGGCGATCGCGCCGCTGGTCACCCGCAAGTTCAACGTGGTGGGGCGGCTGGTGATCGTCGACGACATCACGGAGAGAATCGAACTGGAAGTCCAGCTCACCCAGGCCGACAAGCTGTCTTCGATCGGACTGCTGGCCGCGGGCGTTGCCCACGAAGTAAATACACCGCTGGCGGTGATTTCGTCCTACACGCAAATGCTGGCCAAGCAGTTGCAGTCGGATCCGCAGAAAGCGGGGCTGCTCGAAAAAATCACCCGGCAAACATTCCGCGCCTCCGAGATCGTCAATAATCTGCTGAACTTCTCGCGCACCACGGGCTCGGAATTGACCGAAGTCAATCTGAACAAAGTGATCGCCGATACGCTGGCGCTGCTCGATCACCAGTTCAAGGTGGCTCATATCCAGGTCGAGCCCGAGCTCCACGAGAACCTGCCGTTGATTCAGGGCAACGCCGGACGCCTGCAGCAGGTGTTTTTAAATCTGTTTCTGAATGCCAAGGACGCGATGTCGAAAGGCGGAGTCCTGAACGTGGCGACGCTGAACGGCGAATGCGTCAGCGTGCGCGTCTCTGACACCGGCTCGGGCATTGCCCAGGAGAACATTCAGCGCATCTACGACCCGTTTTTCACGACCAAGACGTCTCCCGCGGACGGCCAGAGCCGCGGCACCGGTCTTGGGCTTTCTGTCACCTACGGCATCATCCAGGAACACGCGGGCAGCATCCGCGTGGAGAGCCGCCCGGGCGAAGGCACCACCTTCACCCTGGATTTTCCGCTGATCAGGAAGGCAGTCCATGTCTGAATTAGCCATGTCCGAGATCACCGCCATCCCGCGCCGGGGCAGCCCGGAAAACACGCCGCCAAGCGCGGGCAGAATCCTCATCGTTGACGACGAAGCGGAAATCCGGGAGTCGCTGGAGACTCTTCTTCAACTCGAGGGCTACACGGTCGTGGTTGCGGCAACTGGACGGGAAGGTCTGACGCAGATTGGAGAGCGCGCATTTGACGTGGTTCTGCTCGACCTGGCGCTGCCCGACAAGGACGGGATGGATGTGCTTTCCGAGATCCGTGTGCAGCATGCGCAGCAGGCCGTCATCATGATCACCGCCTATGGAACGGTGGAAAACGCGGTCCGCGCCATGCAGTCCGGCGCCACCAACTTTATTCAGAAACCGTGGGACAACGAGAAACTGCTGGCCGACGTGCGCGCCGCCGTCGCCCGCCAGAAGGCGGAAGAAGAAAACATTCAGCTGAAGCGCGCACTCAAGCAGCGCTACAACTTTGAGCACATCGTGGGCAAGAGCGAGCCCATGCTGAAGATTTTCGATCTGGTCGCGCAGGTCGCGCCCAGCCGCTCGACGGTGCTGCTGCAGGGCGAGAGCGGGACGGGCAAGGAACTGATCGCCAAGGCGATTCATCTGAATTCCACGCGCCGCGACAAGCCGTTCGTGCCCGTTAACTCCGGCTCCACGCCGGCCGATTTGCTCGAATCCACGCTGTTCGGACACGTCAAAGGCGCGTTTACCAGCGCGGTTACTGCTAAGAAGGGGCTATTTGAAATTGCCGACCGGGGCACGCTTTTCCTCGACGAGATCGGCACCATGAGCATGGACACCCAGAGCAAGATTCTGCGCGTGTTGCAAGACCGCAAGTTCATGCATCTTGGCGGGGTGCAGGAGATTCAAGTGGACGTGCGCATTATCGCCGCCACCAACGTGGACCTTCGCCAGATGGTGCGCGAAGGCCGCTTCCGCGAAGACCTGTTCTACCGGCTCAACGTCATCAGCCTCGATCTGCCGCCGCTGCGGCAGCGCCGCGAGGATATTCCGCTGCTGGTGCAGCACTTTCTGCAGAAGTATTCTGATGAGAACGAGCTTCCCCGGCGCCGCATTTCGACCGAGGCGCTGCGCCCGCTGGTAAGCTACTCCTGGCCGGGCAACGTCCGCGAACTGGAGAATACGATCGAACGAGCGGTGGTACTGTCTTCCGACCACGAGATTGGGATCGACTTGCTGCCTGACCACGTCGTGGGCCGGGGCAGCTCGGTTCCGGCGTTGGACGCGAATGCGGGAGCCACGCTGTTCAGCATCATGGAAGACTGCGAACGGCGGATCATCGTCGACATGCTGGAGAAATGCGGCTGGAACCAGACCGAAGCGGCGGAACACTTCCACGTCCCGCTCTCCACCCTGAATCAGAAGATCAAGCGGCTGAACATCGAGATCAAAAAGAAGAACAACCACCGCGAGTAGAGATCGGGTCATCTCCTCATCGGGTCATCGGGTGATCGGATCATCTGAAGCCCGCAAGCTCCGTCGGGTTTTAGATCGCCCGATGGCCCGATCACCAGATCACCCGATGATTTCTCTCTCTGCTATAGTTTCCTGAGCAGAATCCCTGAGCCAACATGGCGTTCGAACTCGAACTAACTTCGCCCATTGAAGTCGCCAAAGACGTTGCGCTGGCGGTCCAGGACTACACGCTGCTCTCGGCGCAATCGCTGGCGAACTTCTTCCGCCGTCCCCTGTACATGGGCGATATGCTGCAGCAGGCGGACCTGGTCGGCGTCGGCTCCCTGCCCATCGTGGTTCTGACCGGACTCTCCGTCGGTGCGCTGTTGGCCTTGAACTCTGCCAGCACGTTGCAGGAATTCGGCGGCATCACGCTCATCGGCCGGCTCGTCTCGATCGGCATGGTCACCGAACTGGGCCCGCTCATTACCGGGCTGATGGTGGCCGGGCGCAATGCCTCCGGCATGGCCAGCGAACTCGGCTCCATGATCGTCACCGAGCAGATTGACGCTATGCGCGCCTTGGGCACCGATCCCACCAAGAAGTTGATTACGCCACGCGTCGGGGCCACTGCCTTCATGCTGTTTTTCCTGACCATCATCGCCGACCTGCTCGGGCTGATCGGAGGCTATGGGGTCGCGCATCTGCTGTTCGGCGTCGACACACAGCAGTATTGGACTACCGTCTGGCAGAACCTGGTCTTTCGCGACGTCTTCACCGGCCTGATCAAGCCGGTGCTCTTCGGCTTCATTATTTCCACCGTAGGCTGCTATTACGGCATGTCCACGCGCGGCGGTACGCAGGGAGTGGGCCGTTCGACGACCCAAGCTGTGGTCGCTTCTTCGGTATTGATTCTGATCACGGATTTCTTCGTTACCAAGCTGATCTTCGCAATTTTTGGATACAGGTAAGCCATGCCGCCCACTCTGGCCAGCGAAAATCCGGCGGCTTCGGCGGTCAGCCCCTCCGGCTACGCGATCGAGTTCGATAAGGTTTCGATCGCGTTCGATGAAAACGTGGTGCTCGACGGCGTTTCCTTCCAGCTTCCGCACGGCGAAACCAAGGCGCTGTTCGGCGTCGCCGGGTCGGGCAAGAGCACTCTGCTCAAGCTCGCCATAGGGCTGCTGCGACCGGATAGCGGCCGCATCTTCGTGCTGGGAGAAGAAATCACGCACATGCCGGAGCGGGAACTTTTCGAACTGCGCCGGCGCGTGGGCATCGTGTTCCAGGAGAGCGCGCTCTTCGACTCGCTCAAGGTCTCCGAAAACGTCGGGTACCGCCTGCTGGAAGAGCACATTTCCGCGGAAGAAATCGAGCGGCGAGTGCGCGAGGTGCTGCGCTTCGTGGAACTGGAACGAACCTACGACATGCGTCCCTCCGAACTCTCCGGCGGCATGCGGCGGCGCGTGGCCATCGCCCGCGCCATCGTTACCAAGCCCGAGGTGCTACTCTACGACTCGCCCACCGGCGGACTCGATCCGGTCACTTCGAACACCATTGTCGAACTCATCATGAAACAGCGCGACGTCTACAAAACCAGCGCCCTCATGGTGACGCACCGTCTGCAGGACGCCTTCACCATGGCGACTCACCAGTTCGACAAAGCCACCAACCAGATGGTTGTTCTACCCAAAGGCCAGCATTGCGAAGTGCCCATGAGCTTCCTCATCCTCAAGGACGCCAAGGTCATCTTCGATGGCGACGCCCACGAACTCGCCACCTCGCGCGACGACTACATCCGCGAATACATTTCGTAGGCGGAATTGCAGAGGTCAGAGGTCAGATTGCAGAGGTTGTCTCGGTGCGGGCTTCGGATTCCACCGGCAGTGGGTTTGCTGATTCGATTTACTTCTTCAATCTGACCTCTGCAAACCTAGACGCACTCTCATATTTCGGGAAGTTTCTTCGATCCTTTGCCCGGCAACGCCGCCGGATTTTCGTGTACGCGCTCGCGGAATCCTCCTTTCATCCCCCGCGCGAGGCCGATTGCCGATTCGCCAAACTTGTCGCGCACATGATCCGCAGCCGCCAGAGCCTTCTGCCAACGATCGTCACGCGCAGGCTCCAGCAGATCGAGCTGCGCCGGACCCGATTCGAAATTCGACGCCTGCACTCCCAGCAATCGCACCGGAGCGCCCGGCTTCCAGTTGGCGAAAAACAGACGCCGCGCCTGCTCGAAAATCTGGTTATCCATCTGCGTCGGCTCGTCGAGCGAATGCGCTCGCGTGATGGTCGAGAAATCTTTGTAGCGCAATTTCAGTTGCAGCGTGCGCGCAAAGTAACCGCCCTCGCGCAGCCGCCGCCCCACCATTTCACTAAGCCGCATCAGCGTAGACTGCAGGCGCTCGGCGTCGCCCGTGTCCTCGTCGAAAGTGTGCTCGTGGCTGATGGATTTCGGATCGACATTTTCGCCGACTTCGTTGTCGAACCATCCACCGGCATCCTCGCCCCGCGACTTGCCGGCCAGCGCGAGGCCCCATTTTCCGAAGCGGTGTTCCAGGTCGCGGTCTTCGAGGCGCGCGAGGTCGCCGACTTTTTGAATGCCCATCGCATGCAGCTTCTGCTCCATCACCTTGCCCACGCCGGGGATGTCGCCGACGGCGAGCGGCGCCAGAAACTTCGCCTCTTCTCCGGGCAACACCCAGAGCACGCCGTTCGGCTTGGCTTTGGCAGAGGACACCTTCGCGATCAGCCGCGAGGTGCCGATCCCGATCGAGCAGTTCAATTCGGTCGCCGACTTCATCGCCGCGTGCAGCCGATGGGCGGAATGCAGCGGCCGTCCGTGCAGGCGCTCGGTGCCGGTCATATCTAGATAGGCCTCGTCAACGGAGGCCATCTCGACCAGCGGAGAAAAATGGCCGAGCACTTCATGCACTTTTCCGGAATATTCGCGATAGCGCTCCGGATGTCCATTGACAAAAATCGCCTGCGGACACATCTTCGCCGCCGTGCGCAGCGGCATAGCCGAGTGCACGCCAAACTTGCGCGCCGCATACGATGCGGCCGAGACCACTCCGCGTTCGTCGCGCTGCCCGCCCACCACTACTGGCTTGCCCTTCAGCGATGGGTCGAACAATTCCTCGACGGAGACGAAGAAGGCGTCCATATCGACGTGAAAGATGGTGCGGGAAATCGGGCCATCGGCTGATCGGGTCATCGTCGGGCGATCGGGTGATCGGAGTACCGTGCAGAAGTGTACCGCGAGTTAGGCGGAAGCTCTTCAAAGCGGGGCGGTGCGCACACCACACACTCCGCACCCCGGATTCGCTGGAAGTTAACTAGTTGGTACCCCCACCCCCCCTCCCCCCTGTCTATTGGAATCATAGGGCTGGCGGGAATTTCTCCACTCGGTCTTTGAATCTAAAGGACTTATATCAAAGTATTCCGGAATAAGGACTTAGGTTGTCAAAGAGCGCTGAAAATGGGTTTGGGGCAGGTTCGAGGGGCGCCTTATTTGATGGACGCTCATCGAAACTGCCCCAATCTGAACACTATTGTTGCGGAATGCAGGGCTTATGTCTAGATAATTCTGGGATGAAAAAGATCAGAGGGCCCACTCAAGCAAAGCTTGGGTGGGGCACCCGGCAGGGCTTATGTCTAGATAATTCCGGGATGAAAAAGATCAGAGGGCCCGATCCCTGAAGAGATTATGCTTCATGGGTCCAAGAACACACTCTTGGCACTCTGGAGGTATCTGCTATGCAACTACCCAGTACTAGTTCTCTGGAATTCCTTCACAAGGAATGGCCTGTGATTACAGCCGCTCCATATTCATTTTTTGGCAGCCTCGGCATTCTTCTATTCATCGGATGGATCATTTTAAGGTTGTTATATCGCAGTCGTATAGATCGTCACAAAGAGACCATCGAATATTTAGAGCGTGAGAATGCACGGCTAAAAAGCAGCTCTGTAACTACGCCAGAGCAGAAAGTAGAGCCGCAACGCGAGTCGGTTCAGGATGCATTCAAGAATCCGCGCTGGGAAATAGTAAGCGACCACAGTTTCGCTAATCAATCGCTAGAGATAGATGGAAAGAGTTTTCGTAATTGCAGTTTCACGAATACCACTCTTACATATAGCGGGACCGCTCCCGCAGAGTTTCAGGGTTGTCACTACCCCCTTCGTGGAAGTGTTACGTTCGATACCCGAGCGCCAGCTCTAATGGAGTACGCCAGATTGGAAAGATATTTTCGATCTCTCCCTAATGTACGGAGTATTAGAGAAGCGGCTCTAGATGCAAAGGGAAAGATAATTCCAACCGAACTCCAAATATCTTCTGAATTAGTTCCTTCCCCATCTCCCGATCTTTGTGCAAGGGTATTGATGTTGGGTAAGGCTTTACAGGAGTTTCTCAAACTTCATGGCCCAGAACCGAAAGTTACTCGGCAATTGCTAGAAACCCCCGAAGCATTCCAAGAAAGGTGGAGAGAAGTGGTCATGCCGTGGAGAACTACATTTGTCGGAGATTACCGCATGAGATTTAGGGAACCGATATCTCGCATCTGTGATGAAATCAAGGCGAAACAAGGAATGATCTATGATGCTCGTTTAGATTTTCTTACCAACCTTGCCGAGACTAACCCTAATGGAGATGTAGAAACCATTGGTACGATCAGCACAATACTTTGGAATATGGCCCTACGAATAGATGAAGGTGTTTAAGCGGCAGTCGGCCAAAATACAGGATCGATACCTAGTTCGCACATTTCGTGAATCAGCACGACAAGGTTATGACAGAGAATTTTGCAGAGCGTTTCGTTAACCGGGTGCCTACTCATCGCGTACTTTGCGATGAGTGGGATTCGCAACGTACACCATTCGCCCTTGAATTCAAGAGGCGCTCGACGCGCTCGGGTGCGCGCGCAATGACCTTTAGATAGGCTTGCGTTGGTTGGTCCGGCTCCGCGCGGCCTTGCTCCCAGTCCCGGAGAGTGCCCAGCGGGATATGGTAGCGGACGGCGAATTCCTC
>Ga0181518_10001438_pt1 | contig 24418 bp, 21 predicted proteins | sample PEATcosm2014_Bin_28_FD_119751 | JGI IMG/M metagenome (GOLD analysis project Ga0181518, IMG submission 119751) | Peatland microbial communities from MTU Mesocosm Facility, Houghton, MI, USA - PEATcosm2014_Bin01_60_metaG | ecosystem: Environmental > Terrestrial > Soil > Wetlands > Peat | place...
GCCCAATGCGGGTCTTCCTGCACACTCGCTGGCCATGCCTCCTCAAGAGGAAGCATCTTGGGCTTGGATTGGACGGCTGCAATTTGATCCATGAGCCTAATCTCCAGGCTGCCATCCAGGGACGGAGAGCGGTCTCCGGTCAACGGTTAAGGAATCACGCACGGCTTGAGCCAATACTCTGTCTTCCCACAGTCACATCTACGTACTGCGCAGGGTTGAATTCCAATTTAATTCCATAACGCCAGAAGAATCCGAGCAGGCTCCTGGCATCAAGCCAGTGTCTCGTGGCGATCTTGCCACCCTTCGCAAAAGCCTTCACGCGCGGGCTTGTAATCCGATTGCAATGCAGGCCATCACGCCATTTCATGTGCTGCCCCGTCGTCCGCGCCCGTATTCTCAAAAATAACCCCGAGAAGAGTCTTCCAGCCGACCAATTTCCACAGTTTACCAACAATTCAAACAGTCAACAAGTCCTTCCTCATCAGCAAATTAAGTCCTTTGAACACTAGTGTATACACGTCCATGCACTTAGGGTAAACACTCCCGCTCGCGCTGTAAGTGCAATATCGTTGCGCTGCCCGTAGAAGTGCGGGTGAGTGCAAACGTGTGAAAAATCTTCAAATTGGAGGTAGCAAGGCATCATGAACATCAAACAGCAATTCAGAATTGCAGGACCATGGCTATCACTCCTGGTCTCGCTCCTTGCTCTATGCCTTCCGGGACGCTTGGCGGCCCAGCTAGATCGAGGAGAGATCACCGGAACGGTAGAGGATCCGACCGGCGCGATAGTGCAAAAGGCCACGATCGACCTCATCAACGACGACACCACCGCAAGAATCACAACTAAGTCCACAGCGACCGGTACCTATGTATTTGACGACGTGCTTCCCGGCAAGTACACGGTTGAGGCTCAAGCCCCCGGATTCCAGAAGTATGTCGTGGACGGAGTGATTGTACAGGTACAGCAAGTCGAAACCATCGATATTCACTTTGCCACCGGCAACGTGCAACAGAGTGTCACCGTGACCGCTGCGCAGCCGCTGCTTGAAGCGGAGAGCGCCCAGGTGGGCCAAACCATTACCAACGAGGCCGTAAACGATCTACCTCTTGCCACACGCGACTGGGGTTCCCTGGCGCAAATGTCCGCCGGCGTCAATACCACAGCGACCTCATCCGGTGGTGGAGGCGTCACTCCCGATGCAGGCAGCTCTGACTCGGCTTATTTCTCGGTGAATGGCGTCGACGAATGGCAAAACGATTTCCGCCTCGACGGCATTAACGACAATATCGAGATCTACGGCGGCAACTATACCCTGACCAATGCCGCCATCGTGCCGCCGCCTGATGCCATCCAGGAATTCACGCTGCAGAGCGGCGATTTCAACGCCGAATTCGGCCACTCCACCGGCGGCGTGATCAACGCATCCATCAAATCAGGCACCAATGGAGTGCACGGCGACCTCTGGGAGTACGTGCGCAACGATGACCTGAACGCCAATAACTTCTTCAATAGAACCTGCAATGGCAGCGGCTGCATCTCCGGTCCGATTGCCGACTACCACCAGAACCTTTTCGGCTTCACGGCCGGGGGCCCGGTTCTGATCCCGCACCTTGTCAATGGCAAGAACCGGCTCTTCTGGTTCACTGACTACCAGGGCGGACGCTACGTGTTGCCCGAGACGCCGGGCGCCCAAACCGTGCCCACCTGCGACGTGGCCGGCGCAACATCTCCCACTGCCTGCTCGTCCACGAGCGAGTTCGGCAGCGGCTTCACCAATCTGCAGGACAACATCAATTTCAACAGCGGCACGTATACCGATGCGCTGGGCCGCGTATTTCCCAACGGCACCATTCTCGACCCGGCCACCACGCGTTCCATCGCCGCCGGAGGAATGGACCCTATCACCAACCTGATCAACACTACGTCCGGCACGATCTATGTCCGCGACCCGTTCTTCAACTGCACCGCGGCTGGCGGCTGCAACCCGAATAACTACAAAGCCGGAGGATCGCTCGCCGGAATCACGAACTTTACCACTCTAAAGTCGTCTCTGAACGTGCTGCCCACCTCCAGAGTCGATGCCAACGCGGTCAAGGTCCTTGACCTTTATCCGCAGCCCACGTCAACCACGACACTCGTCAACGACCTGGGAGCCTACTTTCCCATCGAGGATAAGAACACCAATACCTGGGACATTCGCATCGATGCCAACATCAATGCCAAGAACGTCCTGTTCGGCGTCTATGACCGCAGCCTTCTGAACGCCCACCTGCCCGGGTACCTTCCCGGGTATGCCGTGGGCCAGACCGACGCGCGCAACGATAGCCTGCCAGCCTACGCCTGGGCCGTCGGCTATACGCGCATCCTCACGCCCACACTTACCAACGATATGCACGTGGGGATGGTGCATGCTGACAAATTTCAACAGTCCCTCTACGGCAATACCTTCGGCATTCCCGCGCAGTTCGGCATCCAGGGGATTCCGCAGGTGGCCAACAACGGCGGATTCCCATATATGAACATCGCCGGTCTTCGCGGGATCGGCGTAGGCAACTACACGCCCACCATTCAAACCGTCTACAGCCTCGAGGGCGTGGATGCAGTCACCAAGGTCTGGCGCAACCACACCTTCAAAACCGGCATTCAAGTCGACGATTTGACAGCCAATATCTCGCAGCCGCCGCAAGGCCGCGGCGACTTCAGCTTCAACGGTATGTACACCGACGTTCCTAACCGTATCTCCGTCTCCGGCAGCGGCCTGAATGGCATCGGCGATCTTCTGGTTGCTCCGATGGCTTCGCTGGTCACGCCGAATGGCGCGACAGGAGTGGATTACGTAGGCGGCATGAACGGCTTCTCCGGCTCCAATATCGCCGCTACCGACGACCATCGCTGGTACATCGGCGCCTACTTCCAGGACGACTGGAAGGTGAATCCCAAGTTGACGCTGAATCTCGGCCTGCGCTGGGATCTCTTCACGCCCTATGCCGAAACCCGCGGCTACCAGGCCAACTTTATCGCGGCGGGCGGCAACGGGCCCACTGCCACCTACGAAATCCCCAATCCCGGATGCCAGGTCCCGCGGGCGGCGATCTTCAATACAGTGGCCGCTCTCAGTAATGTCAACATATCCTGCGTCTCCGGCCTCGCTACCGGCAACGCACAAAAGGACAACTTCGCGCCGCGTGTCGGATTCGCGTACAAGTTCCGGCCTACGCTGGTGGTGCGCGGAGGATTCGGCACGGCCTATGGAGCGCTGGCCAATCTCGGTTACGGTGGCACGCTGGGATTCAACTACCCGTTCGTCTACGTCCAGACCGTCCCCGCTCCCGATACCAATCACCCGTTGCTGCTGGCTCCTGGCCAGGCGGCAACCATGGAGACGGCCTTCACCGTCTTTAATTTCCAGAGTCCGGCCGTGCTGCAAAGCCCGACCCCGTACACAACTACACCGGTTACATGCCCGGCGGGCAGCTCTTGCGACGGAGGCCAATACATCGGCAGCGACTACCTGGGCCTTCCTTTCGATGCCCGCCAGAACAACTACCAGACGCCGATGGTGCAGACGGAGAACCTGACCGTCGAGGATCAGTTCACGAACCACGACGCGATCCAGGTGGGATATGTGGCCACCCAGGGCCGTCACCTGGACATTCTGGGAGTCACGAACGCCAACTCCCAGATCCTGCCCAACGGCACTAACACGCAACTCTATATTCCGTACCCGTACTTCAGCCGCAACAGCACCTACAACACCACCAACGCCGACAGCAGCTACAACTCCATGCAGGTAACGTATGAGCACCGGATGAGCTTTGGGCTTTCAATGCTGGCCAACTACACCTTGTCCCGGTGCTATGGCGACCAGCACGCGCCGCAAAACTCGCAATTCACCGCAGGTTACCGCGCCCAGTGGCTCGCTGGGTTCGGCCTCAAAGGCGACTGGGGCCTGTGCGACACCGATGCCACCAACCTCGTCCACGTGGCCGGAACCTATGAACTGCCTGTCGGCCGTGGACGCCAGTTCGGAGGCTCAATGAACAGGGCCGCGGATATCATCGTGGGCGGGTGGATCGTCAACGGCTTCTACACATTCCAAGGTGGACAGCCGACCACAATCACTTGCCCGAATGCCACTACCGCCGATTTCGGCTGCGCCGCCAACGTGGTGCAGGGCCAGAACATCTATGCCGGTCCGCATAACTACACCCAATGGCTGAACCCCACTGCGTTTGCACAGCCACCGGCAGCCACCACCATCGGGCAAACCGACTACTCACCGCTCGGCACGAGCGGCATCCAGCAGGTACGGGGACCGCATTTCGCCAACCTGGATTCGTCAATCCTGAAGAATTTCGCTTTCACGGAATCGACGATTCTGCAATTCCGCGCCGAAGCCTTTAACCTCACTAACACGCCGCCCTTTGCTCAGCCGGGGCAGCTGAACTTTACAACATCGAATTTCAGCAACATTTCGGTCACGAAGAACAGCAACCAGAACAATGGCGCCCGCACGCTGCAGCTCGCGCTCAAACTTTCCTTCTAAGGCACAGGGCCCCCTGTTTCGTGTCTTAGCTTGATCCCGCATCCGGAGCAGATCACCGCTCCGGATGCGGGCCTTTCTTTGTAAAAACGTCGTGGCCGTGCTTCAGGCTGGCAATCTAACCGACGCCACCACCAGCCACGCATCAAGATTGATAATGTCCTTATGAAGAAAACGCTGCCGTCTTCAGCCAGCGCAAATCCGGGACAACTCCGCTCAGCAATCATCCCTCACTTGGATGTCATCCTGAGCGACCGAGCACTTTCCCTCCACGGAGTGACGGAAAGCGAGAGGGAGTCGAAGGACCTGTGGTTGCTTTTCGTTTCGAGATGGATGCACGATCTGTGGACTCGTTCGAAAAAGTCCTTTCGCCGTGGGGCCCTCTTCTGCCTGTACGTTGTCGCCTCTCTCGTCGCTGGCGTCGCCTACGCGCAGCCAGCGCCTCCCGCCACGGATTCTCCCGGCTCTGATTTCGTCCTCCAGGGCGTCGTGCGCGGCTCCCAGAACCAGAGCTATGTGCAGATTCCCTTTGCGGTGCCCGTGGGCACGGAGCGCGTGACCATCACCTTCAGCTACACCGAAAAGGAACAGCACACCGCCCTCGATCTTGGTCTGCTCGATCCCGCGGGGTTGCGCTGCTGGAGCGGCGGAAACAAACCCACGCTAACCGTCGGCCTCATGGATGCCACGCCTTCCTGTTTACCGGGCGCCCTTCCATCCGGTACCTGGAATGTATTGATCGGCGTGCCCAACATTCGCGCGGGCGTCGAGTCGCATTACACCATTCATGTCTACCTCACTCGCACCGGTGCGGTGGCTGCGTTGCCGCCGGTCCTCCGCGAGCCGCTACGCGCTGGACCCGCCTGGTTTCGTGGCGATCTGCACATGCATACTTCGCACAGTGACGGCCAATGTCCCAGCCAGACCGGGAAAATGGTTCCCTGCCCGCTCTTCTTCACCGTGGACGCCGCCGCCCGCCGCGGACTCGACTTCATCGCCATTACCGATCACAACGCCAGCTCGCAATATGATGAAATGCGCGAACTGCAGCCTTACTTCGACAAGGTGCTCTTGATTCCCGGCCGCGAAATCACCACCTTTCAGGGCCACATCAATTTCCTCGGCAGCACTGATTTCATTGACTTCCGTTTGGACGGCCGCACCGTTCCCGACGTGAACACATTGCTGCGCAGCGCTGCTGCTGTTGGCGCCATCACCTCGATCAATCACCCGCTGTCTCCGAGCGGCGAAATCTGCCTCGGCTGCGGATGGACGCCTTCCACGCCGGTCGACGTGCATCTGCTCACTGGTGTTGAAGCCGTCAACGGGGGCAGCGAGCAGCACGGTCTCTCCGACCTTCCGTTCTGGAACCAGCAACTCAATCGCGGCTGCCGCCTCACGGGAATCGGCGGTAGCGATAATCACCGCCCCATGCAGCCGCTCGATCAAACCGGCTCCATCGGCAGTCCCACGACCGTCGTCTACGCAGCCGATCTCTCCACGCCCGCGATTCTCGACGGCATCCGTGCCGGCCACGTCTTTATTGATGTGGCAGGAACCCACGACCGCCTTCTCGAAGTGACGGCGCGTGGCGGCAGCCAGTCGGTTAATGCAGGGGATATGCTGAACGCGGCGGCGGGTGATCAAGTCGAGTTTTCCGCGCGCGTGACCGCTGCCGCAGGCGGAACATTGCGTTGGATTGAGGATGGTCAGGATGTCGCGCCCGCCGCCGTCGCAACCATCTCCACCGCGGACTCCACGCAGACTCTGCCGTGGACGAGTGATGGACGGCGTCACTGGTTTCGCGCGGAAGTCGCAGGGCCCGACAAAAAACTGTGGCTCATCGCCAACCCCATTTACATCAATTGGGGCATCGCGAATGACTGTAACGGCAACCAGCCAGTCCACGCGGAGGGAATCAAGACAGCACGATGATCCATCCGCACTTTCACCTGGCTCTGGTCGAGTTTCTGGCCGACCACAGAAACATCTACCTCACTCACTTCCTCCACACTGCAAGCTTTTTCGGTTCGGCCAGTTTCTATTTCTTTTTCATCATCCTTCTCTATGTGATGTGGGACAAGCGCCTCGCCGTGCGCCTGAGCGTGGTGGTTTTGCTCACCATGTTCTTCAACGATCTGCTGAAGATTCTCATCAAGAATCCCCGGCCCTTCGTGGCCGACGGAACCTACAAGGAAAAATGGGCAGTTCCTCCGGCCGAAGCCAGGGGGTTGGCTCTTGAATATTCCACTCCGTCGGGCCACGCCATGGGCTCCTCCGCTTTCTACTCCTACCTGTTCGCTTTCACCCGGAACCGCTTCGTTCGCTTGGGGCTAGTGCTTCTCGTCGTCTTCATCGGCATCTCGCGGCCTTATCTCGGGGTGCACTACGTTGAAGATGTTTTGCTGGGTTGGGCAATTGGTATTCCCGTCGGCCTCGTTGCATTCCGCTACTCGGGCACGCTGGCGAATCTGTGGAGCGAAGTCCCGCACGGATTGCAGATCGCCATCACTGTTGCCGGCAGCGCAGTGGTCTGGCTGCTCGCAGTCGCCCTCAATGGCTGGCACATCGACAGCCAGGTGCGGGAAGTGACGGTCTACTGCGGCTGGCTCACTGGCCTCGTCATCGCCTGCCCGCTTGAATTGCGCATCGTGAACTTCGACCCGCGCAGCGGAAGACTGGCCGCCAAGCTTCTCCGCTACTTATTGTCAATCGGCATCATGATGGCCATCGCCCTTGTCCTCGATGCAGCCTTCGCGCCGGTTGCCGGCCACGCGTCCATCATTGGTTCGGCACTCGACTATCTTCGCTTGGCAACGGCCAGTTTCGCGGGCATGTTTTTCGCGCCCTTCGTCTTCTGCAAACTCAAGCTGGCAACCGCAGGGCCCGTTCCCTGATCGTTGACCGAATTCGTGAGGCCCTCCTTCCCACTCTTTCCCCAAAGAACCCGGAAAGGTCAGGGCACGACAGTTCTGTCGACGCTTGCTAAGCCCTTCATTTGGTGCTGCCGTTTGATCGATTGTCATATTTTGTGATACTTTCGACCCAACACAATCGCTGGTGCTTATGCGCTTGCCTGCTTGGCGATTCACCTCTGCGTAACAAGCGCTTTGGCGGCTGCAGCAATCCTGTGCTGGATGAGCTGCAATTGCCGGCTATTTTGTGGGTGAGGAGATAGGCCATGGGTTCGTTGGGACTCACCGCGGAGCCGGTTGTATCGAATCTGCACGGAAAGCTCATTCGGCTCGAAAAAGGCGACCTGACGGCGCTGCAAGTGGATGCGCTCGTCTTTTATGCGCGCGAAGGTCTCGAACTCGGAACCGGTTTCGGCACGGCCATCCAGGCACGCGGTGGCGCGGCCATCAAGGAACAGTTGAGCAAAGTCGGCCGGATTGGAATGGGCGAGGCAGTCGTGACGACCGCCGGAAGCATGCAGGCACACCACATCGTCCACGCTTGCGGGCCAAAATTTCAGGAGCCGGATCGCGAGCCGAAGCTGCGGAAGACCATGCGGGCTGCCCTCAATGCTGCCGCTTCGGCGGGCCTCACCAGCATCGCCTTTCCGCCGATGGGCGCCGGCTTCTACGGCATTCCGCTGGACCTATGCACCCGAGTAATGATCGAAGAGATCAGCCGGTTCCTCGCCGAGGCGAGCAGCGTGTCTGAAGTGATCATTTGCGCGCTGGATATGCGCGAGTTCAGCGCCTTTCAGCCCAAGCTCGAAGCCCTTTCGGCGGCAAGGATCTGATGCGATGCACGAACTGACTCCGCTGCTCAAATTCGCTGAGGGTAAGCTGCAGATTGCAGCCCTCGTGTTCATGGCGTCGGTGTACGTCTTGAAAATTCGCTGGATTCTGAGCTTCCCCGCGGGGCGCGACCGCCAGGCACCCGCGGGAGCCTCGAACGCAAAGCGCGGCGCCGCGTATTCGCTTCTGGCGATCGCGATGCCGTGGACGCTGGCCAGCTTCCGTCAGCATCCCTTGCGGTATGCGCAGTTCGTCGTCTTTCACCTCGGAGTGTTGCTCTCAATCGTAATGTCGCTTCTCATTCCTTACGCTCCGCGCCTGATCCATGCGCCGCAGGTGGTGCTGGGTCTCCAGGTGGCGTTTGGCTTGGCGGTACTCGCGGGACTTTTCCGGCTGGTTCACCGCATCTCCGACCGTTCCATGCGGGCCATCAGCTCGCCGGACGACTATTTCTCCATCTGCATGCTCATCCTGTGGCTGGTCTCGAGCGCGATCGCCGCTCCTAACCATCCCGAAAGCGGCGAGCTGGCGCTGTTAGCCTACTTCTTTCTAACCGCGTTTTTCCTGGTCTACGTGCCATTCAGCAAGATCTCTCATTACATCTACTATCCTTTTGCCCGCTGGTACCTGGGCCGGACGCTCGGGCGCCGCGGAGTCTATCCGCTTGTGAGGGACCATGCGCGCTGAACGTTCTCATAAGGCTGAAAAGCTGATCGAGCGGATGCATGAGAAGGTAAATCGCCAGGCGATGCTTTCGCTGGAAGCATGCGTCCATTGCGGCGCGTGCACGGACCAGTGCCATTACGTACTCGCCAATCCTGGCGATCCGACGTACTCTCCAGCCTACAAGGGTGACCAGCTTCGCAAATTGTTCAAAGCGCACATGGATTGGACCGGCAAGATAGCTCCGTGGTGGGTGGGTGCGAAAAGCGTCTACACCGACAAAGAACTCGAAGAGCTGATGGACACGGTCTTCGGAAAGTGCACCAACTGCCGCCGATGCTCGCTGGTTTGTCCGATGGGCGTGGATCTGGCCTCGTTCAACCGCATGGCGCGCGGACTTCTCGTACATGTGGGTGTCATGCCGGCGGGAGTCGCGGCGGTGGCAAAGGATCAATGGGAGCTGGGTAACCAGATGGGCGTCTTGAAGGAAGAATATCTTGAGACGCTTTCCTGGATGGAAGAGGAGCTCGAATCGGAATACAGCGGCCTTCACATCCCGGTCGACAAGGCGGGCGCGGACGTGCTCTACGCCATCAATCCGCGTGAGGTGAAGTACGATCCGCGAACCATCGCAGAAGCCGCCGCGATTTTTCATGTTGCCCGCGAAAACTGGACCATGTCGAGCGAAGGCTGGGACATGACGAATTTCGGCCTGTTCAATGGGGACGACGAGCTGGGCGCGGTCGCTGCCGGCCGGCTTTACGACGCAGCGCAGAGGCTAGGCGCGAAGAGAGTGGTGATTTCCGAGTGCGGCCATGGATTCCGGTCGACGCGCTGCGAGGGGCCGACCTGGGCAAAGCAGGGCATCGGCGTGCCGATGGAAAGCTCGATCTTCACCATGCTGCATTACATCCGCGACGGGCGCATTCAGGTGGACCCCGCCCGCAACAGCGAGCCGGTGACGTACCACGACCCCTGCAACCTGGCTAGAAGCTGCGGCATCACCGAGGAACCGCGCGAACTGCTGCGCGCGGTATGCTCGGATTTTCGCGAGATGGTTCCCAACCGCGCGGAAAATTTCTGCTGCACGGGCGGCGGGGGAGCCATGTCGATGTCTGAATACGCGCCGCGCAGGCTAAAGTCTGCCAGCATTAAGGCCGAACAACTGCGCGCCACCGGCGCCAAGGTCGTAGCCACAGCCTGTCATAACTGCGTAGATGCCCTTGCCGATCTGATCCGCCATTACAAGCTCGACATGCAAGTCAAGCTGCTCGTGAATCTGGTGTCGAACGCGATGGTCAAATAGGAACGGGCCGCGCCATTGGGGGTGCCCCATTGGGGGTGCCCCCGGTCCCTAGCTTTTGGGGACCGGGGAAGATGGCAGCACAAACACTGGCTACCCCTATTTTGGAATCGCTTTAGACTCGTTTTCCCCGTGATTGCGCCAGTTCATGACCATGCAGAAAATCACGAAACGCTTGCGGCGTTGCCATTTGTTGTAGCCTGCGCCGGCGGCTCTTCTCGGGCATCTTTCCCTTGAGCAGCTCATCGCGGCGCAGCCCGAGATCCTCCACCCACGCACCCCACTCCGGCCCGAATTGACGCTCCATCTCCCGGCGCAATCGAGCAGCAAGCGCCGGACTGCGCCCGCCGGTTGAAATCGCAATTTGCAACGACCCTCGCCGCGCCACTGCGGGATAAATAAAATCGCAGTGCTCCGGATCGTCCACGGAGTTGCACAACACACCCCGCGCCGCGCAGGCGCGAAACACGGTCTCATTGACCTTGCTTGAGCTGGTGGCGGCAACGGCCAGAAACTTCCCTTGCACATCTCCTGGAGAGAATGCTTTTCGGCGCCAGACCAGCCTCCCGGCCCGCGCAAGACGTTGAATCGCCGTCACCGCACGCGGGCTCACGACCACCACATCGGCGCCACATAGCAACAGGCCCTCAATCTTGCCAGCGGCAACGGTTCCGGCTCCCACCACGAGACACTTCCGACCCGCCAGGTTCACAAGCATCGGGAAGAACGCGTCATCGTGCCTCGTGGATGTCAACTCCACCGCCAATCAAGTGCGACCTGAATCACATTCCCACACCCAATCGCCGCTTGTTGTGACACTCATCACGGCGAAAGCCATCCTACGACGCGTTCAATCTATGATGATTGATTTTCTCCGCGATCAGGAGAACTGTGCGGTTTGGCCCGTGCGCAAACGGCCCACTTCCGCCGCTCTCCGGCCGCTTTTCTGACCGAGCAGTTTCTCGAGTTCGATGTTGAGCGCGACAAAACAAACCGGCGCTATGTGGCGAAAGGAGCAAGGCCATGGCAGACTCTGACGAGGGCGTAAAGCCGACCAATGGCAAACGCGAAACCAAGCTGCTCGACGAGCTGGAAACAGGCCCGTGGCCGAGCTTCGTCACCGAGATCAAGTCGGCCAGTGGAGCTACCGGTGGCGCAGAAGATCTGCTCGGCCAATTGGAGCTCTCGTACGAAGACAAGGTGAGCCATTGGAAGCACGGCGGCCTTGTGGGCGTGCTGAGTTATGGCGGCGGCGTCATCGGCCGTTACAGCGATGTGGGCGAGCAGTTCCCCAAGGTCGCGCACTTTCACACCCTGCGCGTCAATCAGCCTGCCGGATGGTTTTACACCAGCGAGGCCCTCCGGACCATCAGCGACATTTGGGAGCGTCACGGTTCGGGCCTGACCAACATGCACGGCTCAACCGGCGACATCATCCTGCTCGGCACCACGACCGATCATCTCGAAGCGACTTTCCAGGAACTTACTCACACCGGATTCGATCTCGGCGGCTCAGGCTCGGCGGTACGCACGCCTTCCTGTTGCGTAGGCATGGCCCGCTGCGAGTGGGCCTGCTTCGACGCCATGAAGCTCTGCTACGACCTGACCATGGCCTACCAGGACGAGCTGCACCGGCCGGCGCTGCCCTACAAATTCAAGATCAAGTGCGCGGCCTGTCCCAACGACTGCGTCGCCGCGATTGCCCGCGCGGATCTCTCCGTCATCGGCACCTGGAAAGACGACATTCGCATCGACCACGCCGAAGTAGCAAATTACGCCGCAGCCGGGCTCGACATTCAAAAAGACGTCTGCGGCAACTGTCCCAGCAAGTGCATGGATTGGGATGGCAAGAAGCTCGGCATCAACAATCGCGACTGCGTGCGCTGCATGCACTGCATCAACGCCATGCCCAAGGCGCTGCGGCCCGGCGTGGAGAAGGGTGCAGTGATCCTGATCGGCGCCAAGGCGCCCATCCTGCAAGGTGCGCTGCTCTCCTCCGTCTTGATTCCCTTTGTCGCTGCGGATGAATTGCTCGACACGCTCAAGGAGCTGATCCAGCGCATTTGGGATTTCTGGGATGAGTACGGAACCAACCGCGAGCGCATCGGCGAACTGATCCAGCGCGTCGGGCTCCCCGCATTTCTCGACGGCATCGGACTCGATCCCGCGACGGAGATGGTTTCCGCGCCGCGCGACAACCCTTACATCTACTACCAGCCCGCGAAGGAGGACGAGGCATGACAACTACACCCCTGCAGCCACGGCTTACCGACGTCGGCCCTCCACGCTACGACAAATATCTGCCGCCGATCGTGCTCAAGAACTACGGCACGTGGAAGTATCACGAGAGGCTTGCGCCCGGCGTCCTGTGTCATGTTGCCGAATCGGGCGACCGGCTCTACACCGTGCGTGCCGCCACGCCGCGCCTGCTCAGCATTCAAACCCTGCGCAAGTACGCCGATCTCGCCGACAAGTATTGCGGCGGTTATCTGCGCTTCACCAGCCGCAACAATGTGGAATTTCTGCTCGTCGACGCGGCCCTGATCGAACCCCTCAAGCAGGAGCTGGCCGCGCTCGGCATTCCCGTCGGCGGCACCAACAATTCCATCAGCAATATTGTGCATACGCAGGGCTGGGTGCACTGCCACGCCGCGGCCACTGACGCTTCGGGCCTTGTCAAGAGTATGATGGATGCGCTCATCGATCGTTTTACGCACGAAGACCTGCCGGCCAAGCTACGCATCGCCGTGGCCTGCTGCCTGAACATGTGCGGCGCAGTGCACTGTTCCGACATTGCCATCCTCGGCGTACATCGCCGTCCTCCCAAGGTGCAGAGCGAACTGCTCACCAAGTCGTGCGAGGTGCCGACGGTCATCGCTTCCTGTCCTACTGGAGCGATTCGCCTCGCGCCCGGCGTGGGAGGCAAGCAATCCGTCGAAGTCATAGAAGAAGAGTGCATGTATTGTGGCAACTGCTTTAGCGTTTGCCCGGCCATGCGCATGGCCGACGCAGAAAACGACGGACTCTCCATCTGGGTCGGCGGCAAGGTGAGCAATGCACGCAGCGTGCCGCGCTTCTCGCGTCTGGCGATCCCGTTTTTGCCTAACAATCCGCCGCGCTGGCCGGAAGTGGTCGAGGCAGTAGTGAAGATTGTCGATGTCTATCGCGGCGAAGCTCGCAAATACGAGCGCGTGGGCGAGTGGATCGACCGCATCGGCTGGCCGCGCTTCTTCGAGCTCACCGGATTCGAATTCACGCGCTATCACATCGACGATTTCAAGCACGCCGGCATGTCATTCGCGCGGTCGGCACACGTGCGCCATTAGCGCGGGCATTGCAGACGACTCGTAGAGGTTGCTGATGGGGTTATTCAAAGAAGTAAAAAAACCGGTGATCAAGCATAGCGCTGCTGATGCTGGCGTCAGCACCCATCGCCCCGCCTACATCGCGAAAACGGCTCCCTGCATCCATAGCTGCCCCAGTGGAACGGATGTGCGCGCCTGGCTTGTCGCGCTCGCCCAGCATCAAGCCTACGGACGCACGCCTGCGCAAGCCTTCGAGCTGGCCTGGCGCAAGATTCTGGAGTACAATCCCTTCCCTGCTATCTGCGGCCGCGTCTGCCAGCATCCTTGTGAACTGAATTGCAATCGCAAAGCAAAAGACTCGCCGCTCGCCGTGAACAAGCTGGAGCAGTTCGTGGGCGATTTTGCCATTGCGAATGCAATGCGCGCGGAGAAGCCCGCCTCGCGGGGTGAGGTTTCGCCGCGCATTGCCGTGGTCGGCGCAGGTCCTGCCGGCCTCTCTGCTGCCTGGCATCTTGCGCGAAAAGGTTACGCGGTCACCGTCATCGACGCCGCGCCCCGGCCCGGCGGCATGATGCGATCTCGCATCCCTCGCTCCGTCATTCCTGCCGATATCCTCGACGCGGAAATTGCCAACATCCTCGATCTCGGCATCGAGTTGCGCGCCGGCTGCGTGGTCGGCCGGGATCTTTCGCTCGAAGAGTTGCAGCGAAGCTACCAGGTCGTATTTTTTGCGATGGGTCTGCAAAAAGCCGCGCAACTGGGGTTGCGCGCCGGTACTGACGGCAGCGCAGCGCTCATCGGTGAGTTGCCCGCGGAGCCGCCGGAAATTCCGGCCGAAGAAACTACCGAAGCTGTCCCGCGCGTGCTCAATACCGTAAGCGTCGCCATCGCCCAGGGACGCGCAGTCGCCGAAGCCATCTCTGCGCACCTTGAAGGCCGCAGCGCAGCGCAATCTGCCGCAGCTGCGGTCATTCGTTCTGAAAGTGTGAAACTCGACTGGTATCCGGCGGCACAGCGTGTCGACGGCGGCGAAGTGATGACTGAGGCCGAGGTGCTTGCCGAAGCCGCGCGTTGCATGTCATGCGGCATGTGCATGGACTGCGAGACCTGTTGGATGTACTGCAGCAAAAACTGCTTCGTCAAGCTGCCCAAAGGCGAGCATTACAAAATCAAGCTCGATCTCTGTAACGGTTGTGGAAAATGCGCGGAGTCGTGTCCGTGCGGATACATAGCAATGAACTAATTGTGAGGTGAGTTGTGCCGACGTTTGAAGTGGAAGGCAAGAAATACGATGTCGACGAGGATGGCTTCCTCCAGGAGCCCGATCTCTGGACCGAAGACGTGGCAACGGACTTTGCCAAGTCCGAATCGATCGATGCGTTGACTGAAGGCCATTGGAAGGTGATCAACTACATCCGTAACTACTACCTTCAGTTTGGCATCGCGCCCATGGTCCGCAAGGTCTGTAAAGAGACCGGATACAAGCTGAGCGAAATTTACCAGCTCTTTCCATCCGGCCCGGCCAAGGGCGCCTGCAAGCTCGCGGGACTTCCCAAGCCCACAGGCTGCGTGTAGGTTGCCATGAGTGTGAGCGGGGCCATCGCCGAGATTGTCGCGGAGCGTTGGATCGAGCGCACTCTTGCCTCCTACCCCGCGGAGACGCTTCCGCTTCTACGTGGCGAGCAGGATCCCTTCCGCAATCCAGCAGGCCATGCCATCAAGGAGAGCCTGACCACGCTGGCTCGCGAGTTGCTCGGCGAAATGGATGAGAAAGCCATTGTGCCGGCGCTTGACGCCCTGGTCCGCCTTCGCGCCGTACAGGATTTTCGTCCCTCCGGCGCGCTGCGCTTCATCTTCGACCTCCGCGATGTGGTTGCTGAAGTCACAGGAGAAGTCCCGCAGGCTCTCGAAAGCCGGATCGACGAACTGGCATTGATGGCCTTCGACCAGTACATGGCTTGCCGCGATCAGATTGCCGGGCTGCGCGAGAAAGAGCTGCGCTCCCGCATGCAATACCCGGCAAGGTGAAGGGACCAACCATGAACGCGCTCTATTCGCTGCTCGCGGTGCTAGCCCTGGTTTTGGCCGGCTTTGCGATTGGGCAGAGCGAACCAGGGCGCATGGTTTTCATGATGGCTGTTCCCTACGCAGCCTTCACCGCGCTTCTCGTTGGCTTCTGCTGGCGCGTCGCACGCTGGGCATTCACGCCGGTTCCCTTCCACATCCCCGTCACTTGCGGCCAGCAAAAATCGCTCCCCTGGATTCGTTCCGCGAAAATCGACAACCCCTCGACAGGATGGGGCGTGGTATCGCGTATGGCCAGTGAAATTCTGCTCTTCCGCTCGCTCTTTCGCAACAACCGCGCGCGCCTTTCCGGCGAACGCTTGATTCTGGGCGAAAGTGCGGGCCTCTGGCTCTGCTCCCTGGCCTTTCATTGGGCGCTGCTGCTGATCCTGCTCCGCCATTTGCGTCTGTTCCTCGAGCCGGTGCCGGCATTCGTCAACACGCTCGAACGTCTCGACGGCTTTTTCCAAATCGGTGTGCCGCCACTCTATCTATCCGACGTGATTTTGGGCTGCGCGCTGGTCTGGCTGCTTGTCCGGCGTTTCCGCGATCCCGCTCTGCGCTACCTCTCGCTGTTCACCGACTATTTCGCACTCTTCCTGCTGCTCGCCATCGCCGTCACCGGCATTCTCATGCGCTACTTCACGCGTGTCGACATTCTCGGTGTGAAGCAATTTGCGCTCAGCCTGGCTGCGCTTCGGCCTGCCGCTCCACAAGCGCTCGGCACCCTCTTTCTGTGCCATCTACTGCTGGTCTGCGCGCTCGCCTCATATCTCCCTTTCAGCAAATTGATGCACATGGGCGGCGTATTCCTCAGCCCAACCCGCAATCTTGCCAACAATAGCCGCAGCCGGCGACATATCAATCCGTGGAACGCTCCAGTAAAAACCCACACCTATGCTGAGTGGGAAGAAGAATTCCGCGACAAAATGCAGGCGGCAGGAATTCCGCTCGAAATCGAGAATGGGGTCCGAGATGGCAGAAACGCTCGTACAAATTGAGCTAAAGCCGCCGCACGGCGACTGGCGCGACCCGCACGTCGAGTTCCGCAAGGGCTCCATCTGTTACAGCGCCGCGCCCAAGAACCTCAATGCTCTCGGCCTTCCCAATCCGCGCGTCTGGCAACCGCTCGATGAAGACTGGAAGCTTCCGCCTGATTGGAAGCACATCATTCTCGACGGCATGAAAGAGCGGCTCGATAAATATCGCTCCTTTCGCCTTTTCATGGACATCTGCGTGCGCTGCGGCGCCTGCGCCGACAAATGCCACTTCTATCTCGGCTCCTCCGACCCCAAGAACATGCCCGTGGCGCGCGCGGAGATGATGCGTTCCATCTATCGCCGCTACTTCACGCTGACCGGGCGCATTTTTGGCAAGTTGGCCGGCGGCCGCGAACTCACCGAGGATGTAATCAAGGAGTGGTTCTCCTACTTCTACCAGTGCACCGAGTGCCGCCGCTGCTCCGTCTTCTGCCCTTATGGCATCGACACCGCGGAGATCACCATGATGGGCCGCGAGCTGCTCAATCTCATCGGCTGCAACATCAACTGGGTGCTCGAGCCCGCGGCCAACTGCTTCCGCGTCGGCAATCATCTCGGCATCCAGCCGCATGGGTTCAAAGACAGCATCGACTTTGCGGCGGAGGAGGCTGCGGAGATCACCGGCCTCGACTTCGAAGTTCCCATCAACCGCAAAGGCGCCGAAGTGCTTTTCGTCATGCCCTCGGCCGATTACTTCGGCACGCCGCACTACTACACGCTGCTCGGCTACCTGATGCTCTTCCGAGAAATCGGCCTCGACTACACCGTCAGCGCCTACGCTTCGGAGGGTGGCAACTTCGGACTCTTCTCTTCGCACGAAATGATGAAGCGCCTCAACGCCAAGATTTACGAGGAAGCCAAACGTCTCGGCGTCAAATGGATCCTCGGCGGCGAGTGCGGCCACATGTGGCGCGTGCTCCATCAATATATGGATACGATGAACGGCCCTGCTGATTTTCTCGACGTGCCCGTCTCGCCCATCACCGGCACGATCTTCGCGAATGCCCGCTCCACAAAAATGCTGCACATCTGCGAATTTACTGCCGACCTCATCCATCACGGCAAGCTCAAGCTCGATCCCCGGCGCAACGATCGCTGGATTGCAACCTATCACGACTCCTGCAACCCGGCGCGCGCCATGGGCCTGCTGGAAGAGCCGCGATCCATCCTCAAAAGCGTCTGCAACAATTTTTATGAGATGCCTGAAAACACCATCCGCGAGCAGACCTTCTGCTGCGGAAGCGGCGCCGGCCTGGGCACCGACGAAAACCTGGAAATGCGCCTGCGCGGCGGCTTTCCCCGCGCCAATGCCGTGAAATACGTGAAGGAAAAGCACGGCGTCAATCTGCTCACCTGTATCTGCGCCATCGACAAAGCCACGTTGCCTACTTTGCTCGAGTACTGGGTACCGGGCGTCGAAGTGGCCGGCGTGCACGAACTCGTGGGCAACGCGCTGGTGATGACCGGCGAGAAGGAACGCGTCGCCGATTTGCGCGGCGAGCCGTTCCCAGCCGAGGCATGCGCGGCAACCACTGCGAGCGAGGCCGACCATGCGTGATCGTGTGTGGATCATTGCTGGCTTGGCCGTCTTCGTTGCGGCACTCACCAGTCCCGCCTGGTATGCGCTTGCGAATGGGAAGGCGTCGAGCCAACCTCCCAACCTGGAAATGCCGACCAATCAGAAAGAGTGCGTTGCGCCCGCCGGCAGCATGCGCGCAGCGCACATGCGAATGCTGATCCAATGGCGCGAAGATGTGGTGCGCCACGGCGACCGTCGCTTTGTCGCGTTCAACGGCAAAGTCTACGAGAAAAGCCTCACGCGCACGTGCCTGGGTTGCCACAATAAGGAACAATTCTGCGACCGCTGCCACGCGTATTCCGGCGTCTCCGGTCCGTACTGCTGGAACTGCCACAGCGATCCGCAAGCAGTCGCCCGCTCCACAACTCGGAGCACGCCATGAAGATTACGCGCAAGGATTTTCTGCGCCTGTCCGGGCTTTCGCTCCTTGCGGCCGGATGCAAGCAGGCCGTACAATCCGCTGCCCCGTCCGCATCGGCCACGCGTGTCGCAGCCGCGCAACCCACGCGCTGGGGAATGGTGATCGACCTCAGCAAGTGCCGCGAGAAGGATGGCTGCAACGCCTGCGTTCATGCCTGCAACGCCGCGCACAACGTTCCGCAGATTGCCAATCGCGCGCACGAAGTGAAATGGCTCTGGACCGAACCGTACGCTACCGTCTTTCCTTCCGCGCAAACCGGCTACGCCCCGCAAACCGTCACGGAGACGACGGTCCCTCTGCTGTGCAACCACTGCGCCGACCCGCCCTGCACGCGCGTCTGTCCCACGCAAGCTACATGGAAGCGCGACGACGGCATCGTGATGATGGATTGGCATCGCTGCATCGGCTGTCGCTATTGCGTTGCCGCATGCCCCTACGGCTCGCGCAGCTTTAATTGGGAAGATCCGCGGCCCAGCATCGCCGGCATCAACCCCGATTTCCCCACGCGCACCAAAGGCGTGGTTGAAAAATGCAACTTCTGCGAGGAGCGGCTGGCGCGCGGCCTCAAGCCCGCCTGCGTCGATGCCTGCCCTCAGCACGTATTCACCTTCGGCAATCTTGCGGACCCAGACTCTGAGCCGCGCCAACTCCTGCGCGAGCGTTTTGCCGTGCAGCGCGAACCGGAGCTCGGAACCGGTCCGTCGGTTTTTTACCTGGTCTGATGCCATGTTGATGCTCGACAAAGCGTTAAAAGGAAGCCGCCGCTACTGGATGTGGCTGCTCTGTCTCCTCTGCATCATCGCTGCCGGTTTCTGCTTTTACTTGCGGCAGCTGGAACTGGGCCTGGGCATCACCGGTCTCAGCCGCGACGTAAGTTGGGGACTTTACATCGCGCAATTCACATTCTTTGTCGGTGTCGCCGCTTCAGCCGTCATGGTAGTCCTGCCTTATTACCTGCACCGCGAAAAGCAATTCGCGCGCGTCACGATTCTTGGCGAATTTCTCGCCATCGCTGCTGTGATCATGTGCATCCTTTTCATCTTTGTCGATCTCGGCCAGCCCGCCCGCGTGCTCAATATCATTCTTTATCCCTCGCCGCGCTCGCTCATGTTCTGGGACATGATCTCACTGAGCGGCTACCTGCTGCTGAACGCCATCATTGCCTTCGTCACGCTGCGCGCGGAGCGAGAAGAAACCCCCGCGCCGCGATGGATCAAGCCATTGGCGATCCTCTCCATCCCCTGGGCCGTCAGCATCCACACCGTCACGGCATTCCTCTACAGCGGCCTTGCCGGCCGCTCCTTCTGGCTCACCGCGATTCTTGCACCACGCTTCCTCGCCTCTGCATTTTCTTCCGGCCCCGCATTGCTCATCCTGCTTTGCCTCGCGCTGCGCAAGCTCGCCAGCTACGACGTAGCCGACGAAGCCATTCGTAAGCTCGCCATCATCATGACCTATGCCATGGCAATCAATGTATTTTTCGTGCTGGTCGAAGTGTTCACGGTGTTTTACGCCGCGATCCCGGAGCACACTGTGCACTTTGAATTTCTTTATCTGCTCGGCGGCAGCCACAATCTTGCTCCCTGGATGTGGGTTTCCGCAGTGTTCGCGATTGCCGCGCTCATCATTCTGTTCACGCCCGCTTTCCGCCGGATGCTGCTGCCCCTCGCCTGCATCCTCGTGTTCACCTCGCTGTGGCTCGAGAAAGGTCTGGGCTTGATTGTCGGCGGCTTTGTGCCGTCACCGCTGGGTGCGGTCGCGCACTATGCGCCTACGCTGCCGGAGTGGAGCATCGTTGCGGGGATCTGGGCCGTCGGGGGGCTTCTCATTACGGTGTTTTACAAAATCACCCTTTCGGTTCGAAGGGAAATAGACAATTAACGGAGCAACAGATGTAAGGAGAAACACCCATGGCCACTGCGATCGAACCTCCGGGAACGGAACACATAGTTCCCATTGCCGCCACCCCACCGCCTCATCCCGGAATGAGCGAAGATTGGCTCGCCGTCTGGATGGGGCTTTTCGTTTTCATCCTTTCATTTGGAGTCATGTTCCACGCCGATCTTCTGGGGTGGGCAGTCACCACTTCCGTTTGGACGGTTCCCGCCAAAGCCCTGGCGCCGGCTTCCGCAGTTTACGCGAAACTTTCGCCGCTAGTTTCACTACTGGCAACCTATGTGTTTCTCCTGGCATTGGTGCTGATTGGCGCCAAAGCCCTGCGTGCGAATATTGCGCGCTTCGCCCAGGGGTTTACCGTCGTCTTCGCTGTGAGCTACGCCTGCTGGTGGCTAGGCAGTTGGGCTTACATCGCGGCCACGCCCGATAAGCGGCACGCATTGGGGATCGGCTGGTCGCTCAATCTGACCACCGAATCGGGATTCATCATTGCGCTGCTGGCAGGACTGGTGGTGGGCAACTTCTTGCCTGGCGTGAGCCGCGCGCTGAAGGAAGCCCTACGGCCTGAACTCTACATCAAGACGGCCATCGTCATTCTCGGCGGTTACCTGGGAATCACCGCCCTCTCGCAGCAGCAGCTGGCATCGAAAATGTTTTTCCAGGGTCTTTGCGCCATTGTTTGCGCCTACCTCATCTTCTGGCCGGTGGTCTACTACGTGGCGCGGCGCTGGTTTGGATTCAGCCGGGAGTGGGCCGTTCCGCTGGCTTCGGGAATTTCCATCTGCGGTGTCTCGGCCGCGATCGCCACGGGCAGCGCCATCAAGGCTCGTCCCATTGTTCCCATCATGGTCTCGTCGCTAGTTGTGATCTTCGCCGTGGTGGAGTTGCTGATTCTGCCCTTTGCCGCGCAGCACTATCTTTACTCGCAACCTCTGGTAGCCGGTGCGTGGATGGGCCTCGCCGTGAAAACCGACGGCGCCGCCGTGGCCAGCGGCGCCATCGCCGATTCTCTCATTCACGTCAAAGCCATGGCCGCCGGACTTTATTACCAGGCAGGCTGGACACTGGGTGTGGCCACCACGGTCAAGGTATTCATCGACATTTTCATCGGCGTGTGGGCCTTCATTCTTGCCTGGGTATGGTCCGCGAAGATCGAACATCGCGAAGGCGAAGTTCACGCTGGACAAATCTGGCAGCGCTTTCCGAAGTTCATTCTTGGCTACGTTGCCACGTTCCTGATCGTCATTGCCATCGGCGTGATGCTGCCGCATATGATGCCACAGGTGAAGGCGGCTATGGGACAGGCCAACATCTTCCGCGCCATCTTCTTTGTGATGACCTTCTTTGCCATCGGGGCCGTAACCAACTTCCGCAAACTGTGGCAGGAAGGGATCGCCAAACTTGCCGCGGTCTATGTGCTTTGTCTGTTTGGATACATCATCTGGGTCGGCCTGCTGATTTCGTGGCTCTTCTTCCATGGAATCCTGCCGCCCGCCGTGAAAGGATGACCTATGCCGGAACCAAATATTAAGGATGAATTGCAAAAGATGGAAGGCGAGTACGAGCCACTGCTTCCCGTCGAGTACAAGCTGATTTGGTACACCCTCGGTAGCGGCATCGTGCTGCTTGTAGCGCTGGTGCTTCTCAGCCGGCTGTTTGTGTAGAACGGGATACAGAATTGTCTAGACCTGGAAAAGTCGTGTTAGTAGGCGCAGGCCCGGGTGATCCGGATCTCCTGACCATCCGGGCCGCGCGCCTCATCGGCGGCGCAGATGTCCTCGTGTACGACCGTCTGATCCAGCAGGGGGTGCTCGCACTTGCGAAGCCCACTGCGGAGAAAATTTGCATGGGTAAAGAACCCGGTCATCACGCGCGCCAGGACGACATTCATACTCTCCTTGTCGAAAAGGCGCGGCAAGGCAAGACAGTCATCCGTCTCAAGGGCGGCGACCCGTTTCTCTTTGGCCGCGGCGGAGAAGAAGTGGAATATTTAGCCGAGCACGGAATCCCCTTCGAGGTCATTCCCGGCGTCTCATCCTGCCTCTCAGCTCCGCTCAGCGCCGGCATCGCAGTAACCCATCGCGATTCATCCTCCTCGGTCGTCATTGTGACGGGGCACAGTGCAGACGGCAGCGAGGATCGCGTAGACTGGGAGGCCGTGGCGCGCATCGGCACCGCGGTCTTTCTCATGGGCGTACACAACATTGAGACCATCGCACGCAATTTGATCGCGGCGGGCCGCTCTCCGGCCACACCGGCGGCAATGATTCAGATGGCCTATAGCGAAAATGAGCGCGTTGTCACGGGCACGCTTGAAAGTATCGCCGCAGAAGTGCGGCGCGCAAACATCGAGCCGCCGGCAACACTCGTGGTCGGCGAGGTGGTTCGCCTTCGCGAACGCCTGCGACAACTCGTGGCTTTGCATGCAATGCAGAAAGAGGTTGAGGTATGACAGATATGGCTGCAGTTCCCATTGAAACCTTGGCAGAAGAGATGTATCAACTGCTGGCAGAATGCGCCGGAAAGAAAAACCTGAAAGCCGGCGATCTCACCAAGGAGATGATCGCGCGACACGGCGATGCGGCCTGTAGCAAGGACGATTGCAAGAAAGCGATCCGCATTCTCATTGACTCCAGACGCTGCATCTACAGCTATCTCGGAGGCTCATACATCCAGCTTCCGCCCAGGGAAGGCGCGGAATAGGTCAGCTCCATTCGATTGTGAACGCCAAACCTTCCATGCCGCGCCTGCTCGTTGCGGGGCTCTCCGGTGGCTCCGGCAAGACCCTCGTCACTCTGGGCCTTTTGTTGCTGCTGCGCCGCGCGGGACTCGACGTTCGCGCCTTCAAAAAGGGGCCGGACTATATCGATCCTGCGTGGCTCGCGTGGGCCTCGGCGCATCCCGCCCGCAACCTCGACGCATTCCTGATGGGCGCCGAAACGCTTCGCACTTCCTTCGCGCGCCACGGCACTCGCAGTGGCGTCAATGTGATCGAGGGCAACCGTGGACTCTTCGACGGGCTCGACGCCGCAGGCACCTATTCGAGCGCAAACCTCGCTGCAATCCTTGACGCGCCCATCGTGCTGGTACTCGACGCAACCAAAATGACGCGTACGGCTGCCGCGCTGGTCCTGGGTTGCCAAAAACTCGACCCTTGCGCCTTGATTCAAGGCGTGGTGCTGAATCAGGTCAACGGCCGGCGGCATGAGCGAGTTCTCCGCGAAGCCATCGAATCGGTTTGTTCCATTCCCGTCATTGGCGCGCTGCCTCGTCTCGCAGAGAATCCCCTTCCCGAGCGGCACTTGGGTCTCGTTCCTCCGGACGAACACCAGACCATGGGCAGCGTGGAGCGCAATCTTCTCGAGTGGATGGAGAATCGCGTGGATCTCGATGCGCTGCTGACCATCGCTCGCAGTGCCCCGCCCCTCGCAGCTGATACAGACGAACGCACGCCTCTGCCCGATGCGCACGGCCTCAGGATTGGCTACCTTCGGGATTCGGCATTCACCTTCTACTACCCGGAAAATCTTGAAGAGCTGGAGCGCGCGGGCGCTGAGTTGGCGCCCATCTCAGCACTCCATGCAACCTCCCTGCCAACCGGCCTGCACGCACTCTATATTGGAGGCGGATTCCCGGAGACGCATGCCCGTGCGTTCTCCGCCAGCTTTCTGGAATCGCTTCGCCAGGCGTGCGCTGCCGACCTCCCCGTTTACGCCGAGTGCGGCGGCCTCATGCTTCTGGCGCGCAGCCTTATCTGGCAAGGCGTCCGCTATCCCATGGCCAACGTGTTCCCCATCGACGTCGAAGCCTTTCGCACGCCGCAAGGCCACGGCTATAGTGAACTGCGCGTCGATGCA
>Ga0181518_10001441_pt1 | contig 24397 bp, 19 predicted proteins | sample PEATcosm2014_Bin_28_FD_119751 | JGI IMG/M metagenome (GOLD analysis project Ga0181518, IMG submission 119751) | Peatland microbial communities from MTU Mesocosm Facility, Houghton, MI, USA - PEATcosm2014_Bin01_60_metaG | ecosystem: Environmental > Terrestrial > Soil > Wetlands > Peat | place...
CGTAGCGCTCACTTGTGATCGGGTCGAAATCGGGGAAGCAGAAACGGAAATGCGGCAGGATGGGACCAATGCGCCGATATACCGCTCCCAAAACGCAGCCTGGTCAGGCAACAGCGCGAACGGAATCGAGAGATCCAGCGCTTCAGTCTTGGAAGCGAGGTGCGGGCCAAGGATGCCCACGAACATATCAGCGATCTCCGATTCCGTAATCGCGGCCGGCGGCGGAGTGAATCGTATGCAGCACTGGTCCGAAACAAGAGGTGGGTTCAGATTGCCGGTTTGATCCAGGAGCCATCGGAAGACCAGCTTTCCCTCTCTTCGCTCATATGTCGAAGACAGGAGTTTTGCCTGCAACCCGGTGTCGCGCACAGCAACACTATACCACCGGCTTGCAGAGGGAGTAGTTCTCGCCGCCGCGCCGGTGCTGGCGCTTTGGGCCGGGCCTACTTCTTAGGCGCGTAATACCCGTTGCGGGCGCGAACGATCAGTTCCTTGTGGCCTTTGACGCGCACCTCCACCTGGTGGAACAGGCCGTCGGCTACCAGCGGCTCGGGGCGGTAGAGGATGGCGTACTGGTGGCGCACCTCTTCGGCGATGATCTCGAAGGACTGGGCGAGGTCTTCCACCTTAAAGGGGAAAAAGGCGCGGCCGCCGGTCTGCTGGGTGAAGTACTTGAGGACCTTGTCGCCGTCGGACTCGACGCGGGTCATGTTGGTGGAGATGGCGAAAATCACGACGTCGGATTTGAGCGCCATTTCGAGGGCCTGATCTCTGGTGTAGTTACTGCTGTTGTCTTCTCCATCGGAGACCAGCACGACCACGCGGCGGAACTTGTAGCTGGGCTGTTCCCGGGACAGTTTGTCGTGGCACGCCATATAAATGGCGTCGTAGAGCGTGGTGCCGCCGCCGGCGTGGAGCCCGCGGATGGCGGAGTCGAGCTTATCGGTATCGGCGGTGAGATCGGCCACCACCTCCGTGTTGCTGTCGAAGCTGACCACCATGGCCTTGTCGTTGTTGGTGCGCATGGCGTCTTTGAGAAATTCGGCGGCGGCGTCCTGCTCAAAGCGGAAACGCTCGCGGATGCTGTTGCTGGTATCGATCAGGATGCCGAGGCGCAGGGGCAGGTTGGATTCGGCGGCGAATTCCTGAATGACTTGCGGATGCTTGTTTTCGAGAACGTCGAAATCGTCCTTGGTGAGATCGGTGACAAAGCGGCCTTTCCTGTCGATGACGGAGAAGAGCATGCTGACGCGCGTGACCTCGACGGAAATGCGCGTGGTGTCGTCCTGCTGGGCGGGATCCGGTTTCGGCGGCGGTGGCGGAGTCTGCTGCGCCGGGGCCCAGACGGCGGCGGCCAGCACTCCGGCAACGGCCAAGAGCACGCGGGAGCTCATATGGTCCGATTATAGCGTGGGGGGCAGTTGGGCGATCCAGGATTGCAACTCGGGCGGAAGCGGGGATTCGATGGAAATCTCTTCGCGGGTAGAGGGCAGGCGGAAACGGATGCGGTGAGAGTGCAGGAAATAGCGGCCCAGCGGCGGCATGCCCTGGACGGCGGAGGGTGCGCCGTAGAGCGTATCGCCGGCTACCGGGTGCCCGATGCTGGAGAGGTGGACGCGGATCTGGTGGGTGCGGCCGGTGCCGATTTTGACTTCGAGCAGGGTGAAGCCGCGGAAGCGGCGCAGGACGCAGTATTCGGACCAGGCGGCGCGGCCCTCGGCGAGGCGGGCGGTCATGCGGGCGCGGCGCACGGGGTCGCGGGCGATGGGGCGGTCGATGCGGCCGCTGCCGGCTTTGACGGAGCCGTGGACCAGCGCGAAGTACACCTTTTCGACCTGGCGGTTCGCAAACTGGGCGGCCAGGTTGCGGTGCGACTGGTCGTTCTTGGCGACCAGCAGGACGCCGCTGGTGAAGCGGTCGAGGCGGTGGACAATGCCGGGGCGGAGTTCGCCGGCGACCCCCGACAGGGCGTCGAAGCGGCCGAGCAGGGCGTTGACCAGGGTGCCGGTACGCACGCCGGCGCCGGCGTGCACCACCATGCCGGCGGGCTTATCGATGGCAACCAGGTCGTCATCTTCGTAGAGGACGGAGAGCGGGATGGTCTCGGGCGTGGCGCGCAAGGGGGGCGGATCGGCGGGTTGCACTTCGATGGTTTCGCCGGCGCGCACATTGTGGGAGGCGCGGCTGGGAAGGCCGGCCACGCGGACGCCGCCGGAACGGATCCACTCCTGCAGGCGGGCGCGGCTGAACTGGGGAAAGCGCTCGTGGAGCAGTTGGTCGAGCCGCCGGGAAGCGTCCTCGGGGGACGCGGTGAAGCGCAGCGGCGGAATCATGCATCCGACCGGGCGCCATTGGGAGCCGCGGTTTCGGGTGCGGTGTGCTCATCGGCAGCGTCGGCAGCGAGCTTGCGCCGGTCGTAGAACTGGATGCGGCAAAAGCGGCAGTGGTGCAGGCGGCCGCCGGACAGTTTTTCCAACAGGTTGAAGAAGCCAGTGAACATGGGGTCGATGCGGTCGGGGCCCTTGAGCCGCACAATGCGGAAGGTGCCGCACTTCGGGCATCGGGCCTTGTCGCCGAAATGGAGGCGGAAGCGGCGGGGAACAAACTCCTCCACGGCGCAGGACTTGCACTCGTAAATCGCCAGGTAACTGAAGCGTTCGAAGAACGTTCGGTGGACGCGTCGCAGGTGTGCTCCACACCGCGTGCATTTTTGCATATCTGACCCACTTATAGCGCAATTTGCGCAACCGGCACAAGCCGCGTCACAATAAGAGATTCGCCCTTTCCACTTGTAAACCACTATGCTGGACCGGATCACCGTGCATGGCGCGCGCCAGCACAATTTGAAGAACATCGACGTGGAAATACCCCGCAACAGCCTGACGGTGATTACGGGGCTGAGCGGGTCGGGGAAATCGTCGCTGGCGTTCGATACGATTTATGCGGAAGGGCAGCGGCGGTACGTGGAGACGCTTTCCACCTATGCGCGGCAATTCCTGGACCAGATGGAGCGGCCGGATGTGGATTCGATCGACGGGCTGAGCCCGGCGATTTCCATCGAACAGAAGACCACCAGCCGCAGCCCGCGATCGACGGTGGGGACCATCACGGAGATTTACGATTACCTGCGGCTGTTGTACTCTTCCATCGGGACGCCGCACTGCCCGGTATGCGGCAACGAGATTTCCCGGCAGACCACCGAGCAGATTCTGCAGCACGTGGTGGCCTTGAAGCCCGAGGACCGGATCATGGTGATGGCGCCGGTGGTGCGCGGGCGCAAGGGCGAATACAAGAAAGACCTGGAGAAGCTGGCGCGGCAGGGTTTCGTGCGGGCGCGGATCGATGGAGTGTTGCGGTCGCTGGACGAAGAGATTCCGATGGACCGGCGGCGGAATCACACCATCGAAGTGGTGGTGGACCGGCTGCTGGTCAAGCCGGGGATCGAGAAGCGCCTGGAAGCTTCCATCGAAACGGCCACGCGACTGGCCAATGGGCTGGTGTTGATTGTGGTGGTGAACGGCGAGGAGCGGCTGTACTCGCAGAAACTGGCGTGCATGGAGTGCGGCGCCAGCATCCCGCAACTGGAGCCGCGCTCGTTCTCATTCAACAGCCCCTACGGCGCGTGCCAGGAATGCCACGGCTTGGGAAGCAAGTGGACGTTCGACCCGGCGAAAGTGATCGTGGATGCGTCCAAGCCGCTGCTGGACGGCGGGCTGGGGCCGGCGGCCAGCTCGTGGACGATGCAGAGCCAGCTTGAGGAATTCGCGAAGCGCGCGCGCGTGAATCTGAAAAAGCCGTTCGAGGATTTGCCGCGGAAGACGCGCGACCTGCTGCTGGAAGGCGGCAACGGGTTCGAAGGGATCCTCAAAATCCTGGAGCAGATATACCGGGAAGCGCCGGAGGGTTACCGCGACTGGCTGACGGATTACATGTCGCCGGTGGAGTGTCCGGCGTGCCAGGGGAGGCGCCTCGGGCCGGCGAGCCTGGCGGTGCGGGTAAAGAATTTTTCGATCGCGGAGTTCACGGCCCTGCCGGTGGCACGCGCGCTGGTGACGGTGCGGAACTGGGAGTTCCACGATCGCGAGATGCAGATTGCCGGGCGGGTGCTGGATGAGATCCGCCGGCGGCTGGAGTTTCTTTCGGCGGTGGGGCTGGATTACCTGAGCCTGGAACGATCGGCGGCGACGCTGTCGGGCGGCGAGTCGCAGCGCATACGCCTGGCGACGCAGATCGGCTCGAAGCTGCGCGGCGTGCTGTACGTGCTGGACGAGCCTTCCATCGGGCTGCACCCGCGCGACAACGGGCGGCTGCTGGAGACGCTGGCGCAACTCCGCGATATGGGGAATACGGTGCTGGTGGTGGAGCACGACGCGGAGACTATTGCGCGGGCGGACTACGTGATCGACCTGGGGCCGGGCGCGGGACGGCTGGGCGGGGAACTGGTGGCGGCTGGCGAGCCGGACGACATCCGGCGCGATGCGAACTCGCTGACGGGCCGCTATCTTTCCGGAGCGCTGGAGATTGCGGTTCCGGCCGAGCGGCGGAAGCCGGGCCCGAAGAAGCTGATCATTCGCGGCGCCACCGAGCACAATCTGAAAAACATCGACGCCGAAATCCCGCTGGGGCTGCTGACAGTGGTGACGGGGGTTTCGGGCAGCGGCAAATCGACGCTGGTGAACGAGATTCTGTACCGCTCGCTGGCGCGGGAGATTTACGGGTCGCACGAAGAGCCGGGCGCGCACGAGGCCATCGACGGCGCGGGCGAGATCGATAAAGTGATTCGCATCGACCAGGCGCCCATCGGGCGGACGCCGCGTTCGAATCCGGCCACCTACACGGGGCTGTTCACGCCGATTCGCGATCTCTACGCCATGTTGCCGGAATCGCGCGAACGGGGATACAAGCCCGGGCGGTTCAGCTTCAACGTGAAGGGCGGGCGGTGCGAAGCGTGCCAGGGCGACGGGCTGAAACGGATCGAGATGAATTTTCTGCCCGACGTCTACGTGACCTGCGATGTGTGCCACGGGCGCCGCTACAATCGCGAGACGCTGCAGGTGAAATTCAAGGGCCACTCGATCGCGGATATGCTGGATGCGACGGTGGAAGAAGCTCTGCCGCTGATGGAGAACCTGCCGCAAATTCGCGCCAAGCTGCAAACGCTTTTCGACGTGGGGCTGGGATACGTGCACCTGGGGCAATCGTCGACGACGCTTTCGGGCGGCGAGGCGCAGCGCATCAAACTGGCCAAGGAACTGAGCAAACGGCAGACCGGGCGCACGTTTTATCTGCTGGACGAACCGACCACGGGGCTGCATTTCGACGATGTGCGGAAGCTGCTGGACGTGCTGCAGAGGCTAGTGGGACTGGGCAATACGGTGGTGGTGATCGAGCACAACCTGGACGTCATGAAAACCGCCGATTGGATCATCGACCTGGGACCGGATGGCGGCGAATACGGCGGGAAGATAGTGGCGAGCGGGACACCGGAGCAGGTGAGCCGGTCGAAAAAGAGCTATACGGCGGAAGCGTTGCGCAAGGTGTTGCACAACGGGGTGGCGGCATGAGCAAATACTCGAAGCATCCTCTGGATCTGGCGGGTCTGCGCACGGTAGGCCTCGCGGAGCGCGGCGGCAAAGTCAAATTGGCGGACTTCGCTTCGCCCTATGCGAAAGGCTCGGGAGTAGCGGGTTGGCTCGATTCGCTGCCGCACGTTCTGGCGGCGGACGGGTTTCGCGCGGTGGTGGAAGCGGTGGCGAAGGCGCGGGCGCGGCGGCGGGCCATCCTGTGGGGGCTGGGCGGGCACGTGATCAAGTGCGGCCTGGCTCCTGTGCTGATCGATCTGATGCGGCGCGGGTATGCCACGGCCTTTGCGATGAACGGGGCGGCGTCCATCCACGATTTCGAAATCGCGCTGGCCGGGCACACCAGCGAAGATGTGGAGGCGGTGCTGCCCGACGGGCGGTTTGGCGCGGCGGAAGAGACCGGGCGCGACATGAACCGGGCGATTGCGGCGGGCGACCGCGATGGGCTGGGAATGGGCGAGGCGTTGGGAAAATGGCTGGCGGAGCAGGCCGGGCTGGCCGGCGCGGGCGCGAGCCTGGTGCTCCAGGCATACCACCACGCCACGCCCGTGACGGTGCACGTGGCGATCGGGACCGATACGCCGCACATGCATCCGGCGGCGGACGGGGCGGCCATCGGCAGCGCGTCGCATCGCGACTTCCGGTTGTTCGCGGCATACGTGGCCGATTTGCATGATGGCGGCGTCTATCTCAACGTGGGATCGGCCGTGGTGATGCCGGAGGTTTTTCTGAAGGCGGTTTCGGCGGTGCGAAACCTGGGGCATCCGCTGGCCGGTTTCACCACCGCGAATTTCGATTTCCTGCAGCACTACCGGCCGCGCGTGAACGTGGTGGAGCGGCCGCATGGCGGCAGCCCGCCAGGCTCGGGCTACGCCATCACGGGACACCACGAGCTGATGATTCCGCTGCTGGCGGCGGCACTGATCGAGAAGGATTCATGAGCGACGAGCTGGCGCTTCCCGATCCAGGGCCGGTGCCGGAGGGCGGCGTTCCAGCGCCGCCGGAGCCGGAGCGCGTGCCGTTCTGGGGATACGCCGATTTGTTCCTGATGGCGGGACTGTCGATCCCCTGCATGTTCGCCGGACTTGCGCTGGTGAAGCTGGCAATGACGCTGCTGCACTGGCATGTGGCCGCGCCGGCGGAAGAGGCGGTGCCGGAAACACTGATCGGCTACGCGCTCTTGTTCGGCGCGTTGACGGTGATTTTTCGGGTGCAGTACGACCGGCCCTTTTGGCGGTCGCTGGGGTGGACATCCAGCGGGATACCATTCCTCTGGAACGTAATTGCCGGTCTGGCAGCCGCGCTGGCGGTGGGCCTGGTGGGCCACCTGATGGCGACGCCGCCGAGCAGCGGTCCGATTGTGGAGATGATGAAAGGCCCGGTGGCGTCGCTGGTGGTGGTGACGCTGTTCGGCACAATTGTGGCGCCGGTGTGCGAAGAGCTGGCCTTTCGCGGGTTCCTGCAGCCGCTGCTGGCGCGCACTTTCGGACCGGTGGCCGGCATTCTGCTGGCTGCCGCGCCGTTCGGGATACTGCATTATTGGGAATATGGAGATTCGTGGCGCTCCGCGGTGCAGATTGGCCTGGCGGGCGCTGCGTTCGGATGGATGCGGCAGGCCACCGGGTCGACGCGGGCGGCGGCCATCATGCACGCATCTTTCAATGCGCTCTCATTTGTTTCGTTGTTTACGCAAGGAGGGGATTTGCCGCATTAATCAAGGTCCGCTGTCCCACGCCGCCGTCTTGGGTTATGGTAGAGGTAGGCGAACAGTTCAACTGTTGGAATCACGAACTCATGACAATCGTTACCGTCAAGAATAAGTATCAGGTGGTTCTCCCCCAGAACCTGCGGGAGCAGGTCGGCATACAGGTCGGCGATCTGCTCGAAGCCAAGGTCGAACGGGGGAGAATCACATTCACGCCCAAGTCGCTGGTCGATCGCGGTATTGCGGAAAGCCTGGACGACTTCAGGCAGGGCCGCACCTACGGGCCATTTGCAAGCGCCCGAGAAGCGGCTGCATCCATGAAAAAGGAATTACGCAAGCGGGCCCGCAAAGGCGGCCAGGCCGTTTGATGGGCATTGTCTACTCCTGGCGCTTCCTGAGATGCTTGGAATCCGCTCCGCCCGCGGTTCAAAAGACGTTTTTCAAGCAACTCTTGTTCTTGGAGCAGAATCTCCACCACCCTTCGCTTCATGCCAAGAAATACGATGAATCCATCGGCCTCTGGCAAGCGAGAGTCAACCTGGGCTGGCGATTCTATTTCACGATCGAGAGCCAGGAATATCACTTGCACGAGATCAAGCCGCACCCCAAGTGAGGAGCGCATGGTAGAGACGATTCAATGGATCGACGACCGAGTGGTCATGATCGACCAGACCAAACTGCCGCTCGAAGAAGCGTATGTCACGTGCCGGAAGTATGAGGAAGTGGCAACGGCGATTCGCGACATGATTATTCGGGGCGCGCCGGCCATCGGAGTGGCGGCGGCCATGGGGGTCGCGCTGGGCGTGCTGCACGCGGGCGACCAGGATTTGGACCGGCAGGTGGAAACGATTTGCGCAACGCTGGCGGCCACGCGGCCGACGGCGGTCAATCTCTTTTGGGCGATCGGCCGCATGAAACGGCTGTACGCGTCTTTGCGCGGCGCTCCGCCGGCGGAGATCCGGCGGCGTATGGTGGAAGAGGCGCAGCGCGTGCGCGAAGAGGACATCGCGATCTGCCGCGCGATCGGCCGGAACGGGGCGGCGCTGGTGCCGGACCACAAGACCGTGCTGACGCACTGCAACGCCGGCGCGCTGGCCACGGCAGGCTATGGAACGGCGCTGGGCGTGATCCGCGCGGCCATCGAAAGCGGCAAAACGGTGGATGTATTCGCCGGCGAGACGCGGCCGTTTCTGCAGGGCGCGCGGCTCACGGTGTGGGAACTGCAGCAGGACCACATCCCGACGACCCTGATCACCGACAGTATGGCGGGCCACTTTCTGAAGTCGGGCCGGATCGGCTGCGTGGTGGTGGGCGCGGACCGCATCGCGGCGAATGGCGACGTGGCCAACAAGGTGGGCACGTATTCGGTGGCGGTGCTGGCGAAGGAAAACCACGTGCCGTTTTTTGTGGCGGCTCCGATATCGACGCTGGACCTGACGCTGGCGTCGGGCGAAGCCATTCCGATCGAACAGCGCGCGGCGGCGGAAGTGACGCACGTTTACGGGCGGCAGATGGCGCCCGCGGGGACGGCGGTCATGAACCCGGCGTTCGACGTAACGCCGGCGCGTTACGTGACCGGCATCATCACGGAGCGCGGCGTGGCGCGTGCACCATACGAGGAGTCTTTGAGAAAATTAGTGGGATGAACATACCGACTATGAGGAAACTTCTGATTACCCTGCTTTGCGCCGGCGCGCTCTTCGCGGCGGATGTGAACCGCCGGGCGCCCGGTTTTTCGCTGGTGGATTCCAAAGGCGCAGAGCACGACCTGGCCGATTACCGCGGCAAACTGGTGCTGCTGGTTTTCTTCCAGACCACTTGCCCGCACTGCGCCGCCTTCGCCGAGCTGCTGCAACAGACCCAGGAAAAGTATGGCTCCCGGATCGCGGTGCTGGGGGTGGTGAATCCGCCGGACGCCGGGGAACAGGTGCTGAGCTTCCTAACCGGCCACCGGATCAAGTACCCGATTTTGTTCGACTCGGGGCAGGTGGCATATTCTTACGTGCTGACGCCGACGATCAACTTTCCGCACCTGTACATGATCGACGGAGGCGGCACCATCCGGCGCGATTTCGAATATGGGCCGCTGGCGCGCGAAGTATTCGAGGGCGATCAACTGGCGGCGGAGATCAACCGCCTGCTGCCGGCCGGCGCGCCGGAGAAGAAGTAGCCAAGCGATCGCGCGACCCTATGCCCACTTATCGAATCGAGACGCCGGAACACCGCTATCCGGCGATCGTGGAACGCGGCGTGATCCGTTCGGCGGCGCAATACCTTCCCGCCAAGGCCGGCAAGGTTTTCGTGGTTTCGACGGAAGATGTGTGGCGGCACCAGGGGATGGCGCTCGCGCAGGCGCTGGCGGGGATTCGGCGCGAAGAGGTGTTTCTGCCGGGCGGGGAAGATCAGAAGCGCCTCGGGCCGCTCGAGCGGCTGGCTGAGCGCATGGTGGAACTGGGCGGCGACCGTACAAGCGTGGTGATCGCGTTCGGCGGCGGCATCGTCACCGACATGGCGGGGTTTCTGGCCGCCATTTTCATGCGCGGCATTCCGGTCATCCAGATTCCTACTACGCTGCTGGCGCAGGTGGACGCGGGCGTGGGCGGCAAGACCGGAGTGAATTTGGAGAGCGGGAAGAACCTGATCGGCAGTTTCCATCCGCCGCTGGCGGTGCTGATCGACCCGGCCGCGCTCGACACGCTGCCGGAGCGCGAGTACCGCGCGGGGCTGTGGGAGATTGTGAAAGCCGGCATCATCCGGGAGCCGGCGCTGTTCCACTACCTGTCGGATGCGAGCGCCGCCGTGCTGGCGCGCCGGCCGGCGGCGGTGGATCACATCATCGAAGAATCGGTGCGGATGAAGGCGGAGGTGGTTTCCTCCGACGAACGCGAAGGCGACCAGCGGCGCATTCTGAACTTCGGCCACACCTTCGGGCACGCGCTCGAAGCGGAAACCGGGTACACGCGATTCCTGCACGGCGAAGCAGTTGCCTGGGGGATGTGCGCGGCGGTGTATCTGGGCGAACTGACCGGAACGGTGGAGGCCGCCGATGCCGCCGCGATGCTGGACCTGGTGCGGCGGTACGGGCCGATTCCGCCGGTCGACGGTCTTTCCGCGGCGAAGCTGCAGGCGCGCCTGGTCCATGACAAGAAGACCGTGCAGGGCGCGATCCATTTTGTGCTGCCGGTGCGGGTGGGGGAAGTGAAGGTAGTTTCGGGCGTGGACGAGAAGCTGGTGCTCGCAGCGATTGAGCGAGCCCTGGCATGAAAGGCGCCGCCCCGGAAGGAGCGCGCAGCGAGCGGGAGGCCGCGGCATGGGTCCGCGGCATGTTCGGGCGCGTGGCGCACCGCTACGACCTGGCCAATCACCTGCTTTCGCTGAACATCGACCGGTGGTGGCGGGCCCGCACGGTGCGCCGCGTGGCGCCGGTGCTGGGGCGGCCGGGAGCGCGCGTGTTGGACATCTGCTGCGGCACGGGCGACCTGGCGATGGCATTGCAGCGCCGGAGCGGCGGGCCGGTGCTGGGTTCGGATTTCTGCCATCCCATGCTGCTGGCCGCGCGCCGGAAAGCAGCGCGGCAGAACGCGGCTGTGGCGCTGTTCGAATCCGACGCCTTGCAGTTGCCGCTGCGGGCCGGCTCGCTCGATCTGCTGACGGTGGCTTTCGGCTTCCGCAACCTGGCGAACTATGCGGCCGGCCTGGCGGAGATGCGGCGCGTGCTGCGGCCAGGCGGGATGGCGGCGATCCTGGAATTCAGCGAGCCGCCCAATGCGGCTTTCGCGACGATCTACCATTTTTATTCGCGGCGGATTCTGCCGCGGATCGGCGGGGCCCTTTCGGGAAGCCGCGATGCTTATCGGTATCTGCCGGAATCGGTGCGGACATTTCCGCGCGCGGCGGAACTGGCGGAAGACATGCTGCACGCCGGTTTCAGCGAGGTGGAATTCGAGTACTTCACCGGGGGAATTGTGGCCCTGCATTTGGGGCGCGTGGACATTCCCGGCGGGTGACGCCGCCGACTTTGTCTCACAAAGGGACATTTGCGCAACACGACAATTTCGTTCGAATGCGTTCTGGCGGCAGTGACGACTGCTTTCAGAAGCCGTGGGACTTCAGGAACTCATTCACCAAAGAGAAGAAGACGTCTGGCTTCTCTAAATACATCAAGTGTCCAGTATCGGGTACAACGACGCGGGCCGCTCCCGGTATGTCCATAACCAAGGCTCCGGCTACGGCCTGGTTGTCCGCGATGTCGCCCGAACCGACAAGGATTAGTGTGGGCATCCGAAGGTCCCGCACATAAGGGAAGACTGGCTTCTCCGGCAGCGGCATATCGCTGTGCGTATGGTCTTGGGGAGCGGCCGTGAGCAGTCTCCGAAGGTGCTCGCGGGCAGCGTCATTGCCCGGGACGATGAAGTAGGTGCTTTGAACGCGTACCTCGGTCTGATCCTTCGCATTCTGAAATGCCATTTGGCTCATGACGAAGTGCTCAGAGTATGGAAAGCCCTCAGCCTCCGGGCCGATGAGCACCAGTGCACTTACTTGTGCGGGATAACGCAGCGCAAAGCAAAGAGCGATGTTGCCGCCATGTGAACTGGCCACGAGAGCGGCTTGGGATACTTTGCGATCATGAAGGAGTGCCGCAACATCGTCGGCTTCGAAATAAGGCTTCTTCGTAGCTGGTGAACGGCCGTATCCTCGCCGGTCGTAACGAATTGCATGGAACTGCTTGCAGAAGGCGGGCCATACGTCATCCCAGACCGCCGAATTGACCACTCCGTCATGAAGCAGGACAACGGCTTTCGGCCCGCTGCCACATTCCTCGTAGTAGAGCCGCGACCCGTCGACATCCACAAATGCTCCCGTGGCAATTGCGGGGCTCGAAGTCTGAGCGGACAAAAATCCAACTCGAAGGACGGAAACAAGCAAAAACCCCAATGCGCCAGCTCTCATATATATAGATATTATGCTCACGGACCGCTGAAATCACGAGAAGCGAAGCCACGGACCCGGCAAAACCCGGTCTTGAAACGGGCGGGGATTCTTCATTTTAGCTTAGGGCCACGTCGAGCCGGTCCAGCAGCGTGCCGGCGTCGGCGCGGGAGAAGACCATCGGCGGCTTGATCTTGATGACGTTGTGGAAGGGGCCGTCGGTCGAGAGCAGCACGCCGAGATCCTTCATTCGATCGACCAGGTCCGAGGCTTCCGCGGCGGCCGGTTCCTGGGTTTCACGGTCGCGCACCAGTTCGAAGCCGAGGAACAGACCGAGGCCGCGAACGTCGCCGATGATGGGGTGGCGCGCGGCCATCTCGCGAAGACCGGCCAGCAGGTAATCGCCGGTGGAGAGCGCGTTCTGCTGCAAACCTTCGTCGCGAATGACATCGAGTACGGCCAGCCCCACGGCGCAGGAAACGGGGTTGCCGCCGAAGGTGTTGAAGTACTCCATGCCGTTGGCGAATGAGGCGGCGATCTCCGCAGTGGTGACTACGGCGCCCATGGGGTGGCCGTTGCCGATGGGTTTGCCCATGGTGACGATGTCGGGGACCGCGCCCTGGGTTTCGAACATCCAGAAATGCGAGCCGGCGCGGCCGAAGCCGGTCTGGACTTCGTCGGCGATGGTGACACCGCCCGAGGCGCGGACGGCGGCGAACGCCTCCTTCAGATATCCGGGCGGCAGAACGATCTGGCCGCCGCAGCCCAGCGCGGATTCGCAAAAGAAAGCCGCCAGACCGGGCGCCTGGCGGGCGGCATTAGCGGCGGCATCGGCAACCGATTCAGCGTAGCGCGCGCCGGCATCGGGGCCGTGGTGCGGACCGCGATAAACATCCGGCATGGGCGCGATGTGGACGTGCGCGGGCTTGCCGCGGCCACCGGGACCATTGAACTTGTAGGGGCTGATCTCGACCAGGGCATTGGTGTTGCCGTGATACGCGACGTCGACCACCACAACCTGATTGCCGCCGGTGTGGGCCCGCGCCAGGCGTAGCGCGAGTTCGTTGGCCTCGCTGCCGCTGGTGACGAGAAAGGCCACGCGCAGCGGCTCGGGCAGCGTTGAGGCGAGGCGCTCAATGTAGCCGGTGAGGTGCTCGTGGAGGTAGCGCGTGTTGGTGTTGAGGAGCGCCATCTGGCGCGCGGCGGCTTCCACCACGCGCGGATGAGAGTGGCCCACGTGGGCTACGTTGTTGACGCAATCGAGATACGCGCGGCCAGTCGAATCGTAGAGATGCTGCTTCCAGCCGCGGATGATATGCAGCGGCCGGCGGTACGAAAGACTGAGCGAGGGGCCAAGCGAACGGCGGCGCGCGGCGTCCAGTGACGCGGCGGTTTGCGCGCCGCGGGAGAAGCCGCAGGCGCGGCGGAAGACTTCTTGAGGCCAACCGGGCGGCAGGGCCGCCAGGCGCTCGAGCAGCGCCCAGACCGGCTGGTTCGAGATGTTGAGATATTGGTTGCCGGGCGCCTGGCGGGCTTGCCACGCGGCATAGCAGACGCTCGAAGCCAGGCGCGTGGCGGCCAGCGTGTAGAGGGCTTCCGCCTCGGGAGCGGTGAGCGGGCGGACTTGATGGTAAGCGGCGGCCACTTCGGCGGCGGCAGCGATGGGATCGGGCTTATCGAGCATGGCGTAAGCCAGCGAGATGGCGAGGTCGCAGACGGTGGCGGAGTGGACCACGTCGCCGAAGTCGAGGAGCGAGACTACCCGCGAGCCGGAGGCGTCCACCAGGATGTTGTAGTCGTTGGCGTCGTTGTAAATGACGCCGGAGCGCAAGGAGGACCAATCGACGGTGGCCCAGGCGTCGAAGATAGGCTCGACCAGGCGGCGCCGCGGTTCGGGGAGCAGGTCGAGATGCGGGCGGGCGAGCGCGGCCTGGCGAAGATCCCAGTGAAACACGCGGTGCGCGGCCGGATGCGAGAAGGCTTCGAGCGAGTTGTCCACGCGGGCCAGAGCGGCGCCGAGAGAGCGCAGAAGCTGCACGGAATGGGGCGCTGCCTGGGCCATGCAGATGCCATCCACCCAGGTGAGCAGCCGCACGAAGTACTTCACGCCGCCGGAGCCGGTGACGGAAGCGATAGCGGATCCGCTGGAAGCGGGAACTACGCGCGGGAATTCGAGTCCGGTGTTGCACGTGCCCAGAAAGCCGAGGAGGCTGTTTTGGAGGTCGAGAGCGGCGTCCGATTCCTCCTGGTTGGCGATCTTGAGGACGAATTGGGCGCCGGCGGCATCGCGCAGGTGGAAGTTCTGATCGCGCTCGCTGGGGAGCGGCGAGGCCACGGCATCCAGGCCGTAAAGCTGGCCGGCGATCCTTACGGCTTCCCCGGCGGAGAAGCGCGGCGCTTTGTCAACCCGGGCCATAAGGATCAGGGTAACAGCGGGGGGTGCGCGACGTAAAAGTGGAATCACTGGGGCGCGTGTGGGCGCGCCCTGCAGTGGGGCCGGGAGCCAGGGGCAGCCGCGCGGATGCTAGTATAGGTTTTTCCGGCGTCGCAGAGCCCTTCTGCCACTGATCCCAAATGAATATGTACCGACCCGTGCCGAAAGTTCCCGATTTTCCGGCCATCGAGCGCGCCATGCTGCGCTTCTGGGAGGAGAACCGCATCTTCGAAAAGCTGCGGGCGCAGACCGCCGGCGGGCCGCGCTGGTCGTTCCTGGACGGACCGATTACCGCCAACAATCCCATGGGCGTGCACCACGCCTGGGGACGCTCGCTGAAGGATATGTACCAGCGGTATCACGCCATGAACGGGCAGGAACTGCGGTATCAGAACGGTTTCGATTGCCAGGGGCTGTGGGTGGAAGTGGAAGTGGAAAAGAGCCTGGGGTTGCAGACCAAGCGCGAGATCCGCGACTTCGGCATCGAGAATTTCGTGCGCGCCTGCAAGGAGCGCGTGCTGACGTTTGCGGCGCGCCAGACCGAGCAATCGGTGCGCCTGGGGTACTGGTGCGATTGGGACTCGCCGAAACTGCTGATCGAGTTGCGCGACGCGCTGGCCGATGGCGATTGCGTGGTCGAGGCCACGCTGCCCAGCGGACACAAAGAGACGGCCCGGGCCAGTGAGATTGTCCGCAAGCTGGGGTCGCTCGAATACGGCGGCAGCTATTTCACGTTTTCCGACGAGAACAATTACACCATCTGGGCGTTTCTGAAAAAGTGCCACAGCGAAGGGTTCATCTATCGCGGTCACGATGTGATGCCCTGGTGCGGGCGGTGCGGCACGGGGCTCTCGCAAATGGAAGTGGCCGAAGGGCGGCGCATCACCGCGCACACCTCGGTCTTCGTGAAGTTTCCCATTCGCGGCCGGGAAAAGACGGCGCTGCTGGTGTGGACCACCACCCCGTGGACGCTCACGTCGAACGTGGCGGTGGCGGTGAACCCCGAGATGACCTACCTCAAGGTGCGGCACGGCGGTTGGGATTACTACGTCGCCAAAGCCAACTTTGAGAAAGACCGCTTGCAGGATCTGCAGGTGGAAGGCAAGCACGAAACGCACAAGCTGCCCTCCATCCGGACGATTTTGAAGGGCACGGGCGGAGTGGAAGTGGTCGGGGAGTTGCCGGGCAGCGCGCTGCTGGACTTGACCTACGATGGGCCATTCGACGAATTGCCGGCGCAGAATACACCGGGCGGCGTGTTCCCCTATGGTTTCACGGGCGGCGGCGCGACGGCGGCGGCGGCGCACCGCGTGATCGCGTGGAGCGAAATCAGCGAGGCGGAAGGCACTGGCCTGGTGCACATTGCGCCGGGCTGCGGCGCGGAGGATCAACAGCTCGGGAAAGAAGAGGATCTGCCGTTCCTCGCGCCGCTGGACGAGAGCGCGGTGTATGGCGAGGGCTTCGGGGAGTTCACCGGCCGCAATGCCAACGACGTGGCCGACGACGTGGTGACGGCGCTGAAGGCGTCGGGCCTGCTGGTGGCGCGCGAGAAGTATCCGCACGTGTACCCGCACTGCTGGCGCTGCAAGTCCGAGCTGGTCTTCCGGCCGGTGGACGAGTGGTTCATCCGCATGGACTGGCGCGACCGCATCCAGCGCGAAGTGCCGCAAATCCGCTGGATTCCACCGGAGGGAGAAGCGCGCGAGATGGACTGGTTGCGCAACATGGCCGACTGGATGATCTCGAAGAAACGGTTGTGGGGGCTGGCGCTGCCCATCTGGGTATGCGGCGCGTGCGAGCACTTCACGGTGATCGGCAGCCGCCAGGAACTGCAGGAGCGGGCCGTGGAAGGCTGGGACGCTTTCGAAGGCCATTCGCCGCACCGGCCGCACGTGGACGCGGTGAAGATCCGCTGCGAAAAATGCGGCGAGCTGGCTTCGCGCGTGGAGGACGTGGGCAACCCGTGGCTGGATGCAGGCATCGTGTCGTTCAGCACCATGGGATACTCCACGGACCGCGCATATTGGGAAAAGTGGTTTCCGGCGGACCTGGTGCTGGAAAGCTTTCCGGGGCAGTTCCGCAACTGGTTTTACTCGCTGCTGGCCATGAGCGCCATGATGGACGGCCGCGCGCCGTTCAAAGCCTTGCTGGGCCACGCGCTGGTGCGCGACGCGCGCGGCGAGGAGATGCACAAGTCCAAGGGCAACTCCATCGCGTTCGATGAAGCCGCGGACGCGTTGGGCGCGGAGGTGATGCGCTACATCTACGCCGAGCAGAAGACCGCGCAGCACTTGAACTTCCCGGATCTGCACCCCGCCGCCAACGCCGGCCAAACCATGGACGGCGATGCGCGGCGCAAGCTGCTCACCTTCTGGAACTGCTACAGCTTTTTTGTGATGTATGCCTCGGCCGACGGCTGGAAGCCCGGCGCAGCGGCTCCCGCCGCCGGCAACGAACTGGACCGCTGGGTGTTGAGCCGCCTGCAGCACCTGGTGGACGCCGCCAACCAGGCGTTCCTGAACTACGAACACTTCCGCGTGATCGAAGCCTTCCAGGAATTCGACGAGCAGTTTTCGAACTGGTATCTGCGCCGGTCGCGGCGCCGCTTCTGGCGCAGCGACGCGGATGCGTATCAGACGCTCTACACGGTGCTGACCACGGTGACGCGGGTGATGGCGCCGGCGCTGCCGTTCCTGACGGAGGAGATCTATCAGAACCTGGTGCGGTCGGTGGACGCCGCCGCGCCGGAATCGGTGCATCTGACGGCCTACCCGCAAGTGGATGCCGGTTTGATCGACGAAGAGCTGGAACGGAGCATCGACGCGGTGATCCGCGTGAAGAACCTGGCGTTGCACCTGCGGACGCACAGCAAGGTCAAAATTCGCCAGCCGCTCGATACACTTTACGTGCGCCCGCGCGACGCGGCCGACCGCAAGGTGCTGGAAAACGCCGACTATGCCGCGCAGGTGCTGGAAGAGGCCAATATCAAGCATGTGGCGCTCATCGAGGATGAGAAGAGCCTGGTTGCGGTGCGGCTGAAGCCCGACGCCAAGAAGCTCGGGCCGCGCGCCGGCAAGTATCTCAAGGCCATCGGAGCCGCGCTGGCACAGGCCGATGCAGAGGCGGTCCTGAAGGGCGGCGCGTGGACGCTGGAAGTGGAAGGCCAGACTTTCGACCTGACGCCCGAGGAGATCGTGGTCTCCTACGAAGGCCCGGCGAATCTGACGTGCGGCCAGGAACAGGGCACCTTCATGGCGCTCGATACGACGCTGACCCCCGAGTTGCTGCTCGAAGGCGTGGCGCGGGATTTCAACCGCCTGGTGCAGGATCAGCGGAAAGCGCTGGGCCTCGAAATCTCAGACCGCATCGCCGTGCTGTATGCCGCGCCGGCGCGGATCGCGGAAGCGATCGCCGCGCACCACGAGTATCTATGCAACGAATTGCTGGCGGAGCGTCTGGAAGCCGTTGCGGCACCGCCTGACGGAGCCGCGAAGCTGTCGCTGGGCGGGGAAGAAATCTTCGTGGCCGTCACGCGGGTTTGACGGGCACGGGAATCCTGAGAAAACCGGACCTCCCTCCATACGCTCAAGCGCAGGCGGCGCACTGAGCCGGAATTTCCGGAGCTGCTAACCAAAGTGAGCGTTTGATTGTGGATCAATTTAGTCCAGAATCATTTCACCCAATGTTAAGGAGGGTGACCAAATGCAAGTAACGCTGCTCTACGCCGGAAGCCGCAGAATCGACGCGGTGGTACTGGCCGCCAACCATGACCGGATGCGAATCGTCATACCGAATCGTCGGGACACTGTGGAACTGCGCCTGACAGGGAGCCGGTGGACCTCGGAAGAGGGAGAGTCTGTCGAGATCGAGGCATTCGTGGCCCGTGACTGGACGGGCGAGAATTTCCGGCAACCCCGGTGCCAAATGGCCGGCGCCGCCTAACGGCCCGCGGGTATGGACCCGGAGCTCGCCGGTTTCCGGCTGAGTAGTCATCTTGCGCAGAGGAATCCCGGCTCCCGCCGGCTCATGCTTTCTTGCGGTAGGAGTAGTTCTCGTCGCTCCGCGTCAGGTTGGGATTGTAGAACGGATCATGTTCGATGACGGCGTTCCAACGCGCTCGAAACGCCATCGTTTCCGAGGGACTGGGGTCCTTATCCTGGGGGCGCTTGGAGGTTGCTTCGCGGTGGTAGAGGCGGGCATGCGGGGTGACCAGAACCCGGTATCCTCTCTGGCGGAGTTTCAGGCAGAGGTCCACATCCTGATAAGCAATCGGCAGCGCGTCCTCATCGAATCCGCCGCACTCCCAGAACCGCCGCGCCGGCACCATCATGCAGGCCGCCGTCACGGCACTCACATCGCGGATCACGGAAGGGAAATCGAAGTACAGGCGGTCTTCCTCGCAGGCGCCTCTAAAGGCGTGCCCGCAGATATCGAACAATCCCACCACGATCCCGGCGTGCTGTATGGTGCCGTCGGGATACAGCAGCTTCGCGCCCACCGCGCCCACCTCGGGACGCGAGGCTAACTCGACCATGGCGGTGAGCCAGTCCGGGGCGATCACGGTAACATCGTCGTTCAGGAACAACAGCAACGGCGCATCACTCTCCCTGGCCGCCGCATTATTCAGCGCGGAAAAATTGAACGGCCGGTGGCGCAAGTCCACGTATTTCAGGGGACGCCGCTCGACATTCCAGCGCCGGACAAAGCGCTCGATCCGGTTGGCGCGGGAGTTGTCCAATACGGCGATCTCATAATCCGGGTAGTTGGTCTTTTGCGCTATGCTTCCGAGACAACGCTCCAGGATCTCGACCTTAGCGCTGGGGATCAGGATCCGCACGCGCTGGTTGTCCGGGATGGCATAGCGCACCCGCCAACGTGGAAATACCGCACCCGGCTCCACGGTGGCGCGGATGCCGGTCACATGCAAGTGATCCGCGACCACGCGCCGGGAGGATTCAACGGCGCGGTGCTCCCATTGCGACGCCCGCCGCATGGAGTAAACGTCGGTCCGCCAGTGGTAAAGGATCTTGGCAATGTGAACGATGCCGCGGGCCTGGACGCTCATGCGAAGCAAAATGTCATGGTCCTGGCTGAGATCGAAGTTGCCGCGAAACCCGCCGACCTCCACGGCCAGCGATCGGCGGAAGATCATCAGGTGATTGACGTAGTTCTCCGCCAGGATCAGATCGGGAGACCAGTCCGGCTTGAAAAAGGGATCCGAGCGGAGCCCGGTTTCATCCACATGGTCTTCGTCGGAATAGAAGATGTCCGCTTCGGGATTCTGGTTGAGGGCGTCGACAAAGTGGTAGAGGGCGTCCGGACTCAGTTCATCGTCGTGATCGAGGAGCGCCACAAATTCGCCCTGGGCCAGCGCGAGAGCCGCATTGGACGCCGCGGAGATCCCTTGATTGGAAGGCAGACGGACCAACTGAATCCTCCGGTCGAGGCTGGAGCGCCGGTTCACGATTGCATCGATGGCCGGGGACTGGGAACCGTCATCCACGATGCAGAGCTGCCAAATTGGATAACTCTGTTTTTCCACCGAAGCGATGGTCCGCTCCAGGATGTCGACAGAGGTGCGGTATACGGGAAGGATCACGCTGATGGCCGGCCGCTGGGCGAACAGCGGGATCTTCATCCGGATCAGCGCATCGTCTTCCTTCTCGAACTCGGCGATCCACCGGTGATAGTCGCTGGCATACCCGTTGATATGGTCGACCAGGATCGGTACACGGAGCTCCGTGCTGGCACCGCCGAAGCTGAACGCGCGTATGGTGAGAAACTGTCCGCCGTTGGGTAGAAGCGCGGTGTCGAGCTTAGCCCGGAACCCGGACCGGTCCGAACCAGGCACGTCCGGATAATGGGCCGAAACATCGGGCCGGTAAAATCCGTAACGCGCCTCCACGGATTCCGCATCTCCGGCTTGAATTTCCACGCGCCGGATACCGGAACCGGCCAGGGCCCAACCACGTACGGAGAGGGTTCCGCTCACCGGCGGCCCGGACGCGCCCGTATTGCCGGGATCAACGGCTGGGGCAGGTTCGTTGCAATCGATTTGGAAGATTGTTTCGCTCCCGGGATTGGCCGTTGCAGCCGCCAAGGCAGGCCTGCGGAGAATGAACCGCTCGACGAAGCTCTGGAAACGGAGCAGCAACCCGCCCGCGGCCACCAGGGTACGCCAGGTACGGCTCAGCAGAATCTCTTGTGTGGTGTGGTGCAGCCGCATGGTCCGGGATTGCAGCAGGGCGACCCGGCCCTCCAGTCTCTCGGCGAAAACCCGGTGCATTTCGCGCGTCTCCGCCACTGCCACGCCTAGCTCATTCACCAGGCGCTCCATTTCGTCCTGCCGGTCCGGCAGCGGGTAGCCCGCCGGCGTGGGGAGGGTGGCTCCCCGCACCTGCCCAAGGCGATCCTGGATCAAGGTCACGCGGGACAAACATTCCTGAACCGTCGCGTTCAGCCGGAGCAATTCCGACGCCAGCGCCAGATCGGCCGGCGTAAGAACCGTCCGGCCCCTCCGGAAGAGCACGGCGGAGCTGGTGAGGAACACGGGATTGGTTGCAAAGTCGGGCGAAAAGCCGGCTTCGCCAAACAGGCGAAGGGCCGTGAGAAGCGGCCCATCCTGGCTGCCATCAGACGAAGGAAAAAACAAGATCCGATCCGTGAGACCGTCCGCGGCCAGAATCATAGACTGGGCCTGATCGGTCGAATCCGCGCACACGGCCAGGTCGTATGTCCCCGCCAGCCCGGCCAACTGGTCCGGCGACGCTGCGTGGGTGATTCCAGCCACTCCGCAACTCGCCAACGACTCCAGCAGAGTTGCGATTCCGTTGCCTATACCCAACACGGAGGCGGGCCGCAACAGGCAGGCGATCCGGAATGCCATGGAGTGCTGTTCTGTGGTCGCGGCGGCCTCCCCGTATTGCAGCTTAGCACGAGCCGTTCGCCGGCCCGGTGGAACGCCGGACATGCACGCGCACGCGCCACCGGCGCCACGCAATGCCGCCGGAGATGGGGTGGGCGCATTGTGAGCTAGACTGGTCTAGACAGATGCGGAGTGCTTCCTTGCAGCGCGGCACGGAATGAATACGGAAAGCGGAGATGCAGTGAGGCCCCTCAATATACTCTGCTCTTCTACACGTCAATGGAATCCGGGGGACGAGTGGATCGCGCTCGGAATCCGACGCTTATTCCGCACTCTCTACGCGGAGAGGGTGGTGAATTGGATCCTTTACGACCGCAGCCCCGACTGTTTCCTGGAGCCCTGGGGGAAGTCTCGAAGAAGACCCGATCTGCTGGGCAACTCCTACCAGCCCGGGGAGGAATTGCCGGCAGTGGACCTGGTGGTGATGGCCGGCACGCCGGAATGGCTGGGCCCGCATGTGGAGCCGCTGGCCCGCATCCGCCACACTTCCGCCGCGCCGGTTTTCTATCTGGGAATCGACTATCCATCCACGGAGTTGCCGTGCAGCCCCGACGACCTGCGGATGCTCTCCGGAGCCCTGATCGTCACTCGGGGCGGCACCGCCAGGCGGGCGCTGCAGGCCCTGGGAATCCAGGCCCACATGCTGCCGTGCCCGGCGCTGTTTGCGGCGCCCCTGGAGTATCCGGCGAGAGCGCTCAAAAGCATCGGAATCGTGCTGCAAAGCGACCGCGTCCAGAACCAGGCCGTCTCCGCCGGGCTAAAGGCGCGTATGTTGGGCATGTTGCCTCTGCTGCAGCCACGGTTTTCCGTTAAGATCGTCTGCAACTATATCGACGAGTACCTCGAGTTTCGCTCGAGCCTCGACTGCCCGGTCTGTTATTCGTACGATTCGGGCGAATACTTCCGCCTACTGTCCGATTGCGACCTGGTGATCTCGACGCGGTTGCACAGCGCGCTGATCGCCAACTCCCTGCTCAAACCGGCAGTCCTGACGAATACCGAGCCGCGGGTTTGCTCGGCGGCGGAACTGTGCCCCTACATTTTCGTTCGCGAACCGGAAGACGTGCCCGGGTTTCTGGAGCACTTTGAGCCCGACCCGGCCGCGAGAAATCTCTTCAACTGGAAACGCAACCAGGAAGCGCAGTACCTGGAGATTCTGCGGGGGGCCCTCCAAGAACATGGTCTCTATTAAGTTCAGGACGATCGAGGATTTTCGCAAGAACGACGCGGCCGCCCCGCAGGTCTCCGGAATTCACAGCGGGAACGCCGGCGACGTGATCTACTCCCTGCCGGCAGTCCGGGCGCTGGGGATTCGCCATCTCATCCTGAATGTATATCGGGATCCCAAACCGTTCCGGGAGCTGACCGAGCAGAACGCCCGGGCGCTGGCGCCTCTCTTGCTGGCGCAGGACTACCTGGACCGCGTAACCCTGGTGACCGCGGGCGTGCCGCTCGAATCGGTGGATCCGGCGTGCATCGATGTCGATTATGTATTGGACCGTTTTCGAAACGAGGACATCGGGCGTGTTCACCTGATGTACGCCCACGCTAAAGCCGTGCACGCGGAAATAGACGCCAACGCGCCGTTTCTCCGGGTTTCCGCAGAAACGCCGGAGGCGAGTGAAGTGGTTCTGGCTCTGACGCCTCGCTATCGGGACCTGACGGACGAATTCCTGCGCCACCTGATGCTGTATTTCGACGACATATTGATCCTGGCGATTCCCGGCGAGTGGCGGAGCGTGGCCGGCATCCCGGGCCGTGTCCGGCGGTGTGCCGATTTTCTGGAGATGGCCCGGCTGATCCAGCAGGCCGGGGTGTTCATCGGCAGCCCAAGCCTGGCATCTGCCATTGCGGAAGGGCTGAAGGTGCCCCGCATCATCGATCTGCCTCTTGATCTGCCCAACGCTTTCCCGCTTGGTCCCAACGGCTATGTCCTGCCCAGCGGGCGCGCGGAGTTTGTGGATATTGTGCAGCGCCTCTGCGGCGGCCGTCCCCGCCTGGCGTCGTTGTATAGCGATCTGCTCCGGTCGCTCGATTCGCAGGCGTCCGAAAATCGCGAATTGCGGCGCGCGATCGGCGACGGCAGCCCGCATCCGCGGGTTCGCCACCTGCTTCCGCTCATCCAGGAAATCGACGCCGGCCCCATCACCCTCGATGGTGGTGGATGGACCAAACTCGCCCCGGAGGAAAATGGAATCTTTCTGCACCCGGGCCCTCCAGAGACAGCCCCGGCCCGCGCCCGCTTCGAGGGCCTCGGGCTGGCGGGCCACAATTGCTTTGAAGCCGATTTGAGCGTCGACCATCCCGAATCCGCGCCGGTCTGTTTTCGGTTCCATCTGCGCGATGAGAACGGTCTGACGATCCAGGAGAGCACTCGGGAGGTGCGGCCGGCGGAACCGGTGCACTGGCAAGTGACTTTTCCGCGAAACTTCTCTACGGCCAGCCTGGAGCTTTCGACAGTTGTGGCCCCCGGTTCGGAATCTCCGAATTTCGCCTGGGCGTGGGTCAGGAATCCGCAACTCAGGGCGATCTGAGCGGCAGGATTGCCGGCATTCTCCGGTGTCAATGCTCCCGGGCTCGCCGTTCTGGCGTCTGTGGCTCGTCCGGCACAGGACGGAATTCGACTGGGGAGGCGTCCTCCGGCACCGGCCCTTCAACGCCCCAAATCCCGGCAATATCGACCGCGTTGAAACGCACGCCCGAGGAGGGATCGAAACGGATCGCGGTGCCCGCCTCCGATGGCCAAAACGGATTCATAGCGACATCAAAAACCACGTCCAGCCACGCGCCGGCCACTGGAACCATCGCGTCCATCCCCCTGC
>Ga0181518_10001447_pt1 | contig 24381 bp, 19 predicted proteins | sample PEATcosm2014_Bin_28_FD_119751 | JGI IMG/M metagenome (GOLD analysis project Ga0181518, IMG submission 119751) | Peatland microbial communities from MTU Mesocosm Facility, Houghton, MI, USA - PEATcosm2014_Bin01_60_metaG | ecosystem: Environmental > Terrestrial > Soil > Wetlands > Peat | place...
GACATTCTCGGTGGAGTCGTGCTGAGAGTGGGAAATGTCATCCTCGACGCCTCGATCAAGAACCGACTTGACCAACTTCGAAAGCAAGTAGCGCGGGCGTAGGCCATCACGCCTGGCAAGGGAGCGAACTAGACCGATGCAGATCAAGCCCGATGAGATCACGTCGATCCTCAAGAGCCGGATCGAGGGCCTCGACACCTCCACCGCCGAGCTGACCGAGGTTGGCACGGTGCTGTCGGTCGCCGACGGCATCTGCCGCATCCACGGACTCGAGAACTGCATGTCGTTCGAGATGCTCGACCTGCCCCACGACGTCACCGGCCTGGCGCTCAACCTCGAATCCGATAACGTCGGGGCGGTGCTGTTCGGCCCCTGGGAGCACATCTCCGAGGGGGACACCGTCAAGCGCACCGGGCGCCTGCTCGAGATCCCCGTCGGCGATGCGCTGCTGGGCCGGATCGTCGACCCGCTCGGCAATCCGCTGGACGGCAAGGGCGACATCGAGACGACCGAGACGCGACCCACCGAGCACAAGGCTCCGGGCGTCGTCCAGCGCCAGCCCGTGAAGGAGCCGATGCTCACCGGCCTGAAGGCGATCGACTCGATGATCCCGATCGGCCGCGGCCAGCGGGAGCTGATCATCGGCGACCGCCAGACCGGCAAGACCTCGATCGCGATCGACACGATCATCAACAACAAGGATCGTGACCTGATCTGCGTCTATGTCGCGATCGGGCAGCGCAAGGCGACCGTCGTCCAGCTCGCCAGCATCCTGGAGGAGGCCGGCGCGCTGGAGAACACGATCATCGTGATGGCGGCCGCGGACGAGTCGGCGCCGATCAAGTTCCTGGCGCCGTACGCCGGGTGCGCGATGGGCGAGTACTTCCTCTACAACGGCAAGGCCGCGCTGACGATCTACGACGACCTCACCAAGCACGCCTACGCCTACCGCCAGATGTCGCTGCTGCTGCGCCGCCCGCCGGGCCGCGAGGCCTACCCCGGAGACGTCTTCTACCTGCACTCGCGGTTGCTGGAGCGCGCGGTCAAGCTCAACAACGACCTCGGGGGCGGGTCGCTTACGTCGCTGCCGGTGATCGAGACCCAGGCCGGCGACGTCTCGGCCTACATCCCCACCAACGTGATCTCGATCACCGACGGCCAGATCTTCCTCGAGCCCAAGCTGTTCAACTCCGGTGTGCGTCCGGCGATCAATGTCGGCATCTCCGTCTCCCGCGTCGGCGGCAACGCCCAGATCACGCCGATGCGCAAGGTCGCCGGAACGCTCAAGCTCGAGCTCTCGCAGTACCGCGACCTCGAGGCGTTCTCGCAGTTCGGCTCAGAGCTCGATCCCGACACCAAGCGCACCCTTGCCCGCGGCGAGCGGCTGGTCAAGACGCTCAACCAGTCCGAGCGCCGCCCGATGCCCGTCGAGGAGCAGGTCGCCCAGATCTATGCCGCCACCAACGGCCATCTGGACCGGATCGACGTCAGCAGGGTGGAGCAGTTCCTTACTGGGCTCGCCGAGTCGGCTCGCGCCAACGAGCCCGAGCTGATGGCGAAGATCGCCGGCGGCGACTGGAGCGACGAGACGCGGTCGGGGCTCGAGAAGGTCGTCGCCCAGTACGCCGAGGACTTCGGATACGACCTCGACGAGGAGGGGATGGCGCTGGAGGACGGCGACCAGCCGCCTGCACGCAGCCGCTCGGGCGTCGCCGCCGGCAGCCACAACGGCCGCGACGACGAATCCGCGCCGGAGCAGCCCGAATCGGAGAAGGAGGGCGAGCCCGTCACGGCTTAGCCGCGCGGCTCAGACAGCCCCATGGCAACCTCGCAGCGCGACGTTCGCAATCGCATCAGCGCGATCAAGAACATCCAGAAGATCACCCGGGCGATGGAGATGGTGGCGGCCGCCCGCCTGCGCCGAGCCGAGCAGCGGATCGAGGCCCTGCGGCCCTACGCCGACGCGATCCGGCGGATGACGCGGCAGGCCGCGCAGGCCGCCGGAGACGTCCCCCGGCTGCCGATCCTCACCGAGCACCCGGACGTGCGCACGGTCGGCGTGCTGCTCGTCGCCGGCGACCGCGGCCTCGCCGGCGCGTTCAACTCCAACATCGTGCGGGCCGGCGTGGCCGCCGGGCGCGAGCACGGCGCCGAGGGCCGCACGCCGGTGTATTTCGCGTCCGGCCGCCGCCCCGCCTCGTCGCTTAACTTCCGGGGCCTGGAGGTCGCCGAGAGCTTCACCGGCTTCACCGATCGCCCCGCCTACGCCGATGCGCGCCGGATCGCCGAGCGGCTGATGGCGGCCTACGTCGACAACGAGGTCGACCAGGTGGAGGTGCTCTTCAACGGCTACATCTCGCCGCTGACGCAGATCGTACGCCGGGAGACGCTGCTGCCACTGCAGCAGGCCACGATCCTCGACGACTCCGATGCCGACGAGGGCGAGCGCGAATCACCGTCGCCGGGCGCCCGACAGCGTGCGCTGGTCGACTACGAGCCCGACCCGGAGGACATCCTCAAGCGACTGGTGCCCGACTACGTGGAGATCTCCGTCTACCGGGCGCTGCTGGAGTCAACGGCGTCCGAGCATGGTGCGCGGATGACGGCGATGCGCAACGCGTCGGAGAACGCCAGCACGCTGATCGACGATTACACCTTGGAGATGAACCGAGCCCGCCAGTCTGAGATCACGCAGGAGATCATGGAAGTCGTGGCCGGCGCCGAAGGCCTCGCCGGATAAGGAGAACAACCCGAGAACCTATGTCTGCCACAACCGAAACCGCAACCCCCACCACCCCGCAGCAGCGCAACGTCGGGCGGATCGAGGAGATCCAGGGCGTCGTCATCGAGGCGGTGTTCCAGGACAAGCACCTACCCGAGATCAACCACGCCATCACCGTCAAGCGCCCGGCGGCCGCCACGGCCGAAGAGGATCAGGACGTCGCGAAGTCCGACGTGCTCGTGTGCGAGGTCCAGCAGCATCTCGGCGACGACCGCGTGCGCGCGGTGGCGATGGACACCACCGACGGCCTCGCGCGCGGTGCCGAGGTGATTGACACCGGCGCTCCGATCACCGTCCCCGTCGGCCGTGTGACGCTGGGGCGGATCTTCAACCTGCTCGGGGAGCCGATCGACTTCGGCGCACCGATCCCCGACGACACCGAGCGCTGGCCGATCCACCGCCTCGCCCCGACGGTCGAGGCGCTGACCCCGACGACCGAGATGTTCGAGACCGGGATCAAGGTGATCGACCTGCTGGCGCCCTACGCCAAGGGGGGCAAGGTCGGGCTGTTCGGCGGCGCCGGGGTCGGCAAGACGGTGATCATCCAAGAGCTGATCCACAACCTAGCCCAGGAGCACGGCGGCCTGTCGGCCTTCTGTGGCGTCGGCGAGCGCTCGCGTGAGGGCAACGATCTCTGGCTGGAGATGAAGGAATCGGGCGTGCTCGACAAGACGATGCTCGTCTTCGGGCAGATGAACGAGCCTCCCGGAGCGCGCATGCGCGTCGCTCTGTCGGGCCTGACGATGGCCGAGTACTTCCGTGACCAGGAGGGTCAGGACGTGCTGCTGTTCATCGACAACATCTTCCGGTTCGTCCAGGCCGGCTCCGAGGTCTCGGCGCTGCTGGGCCGGATGCCCTCCCAGGTCGGCTACCAGCCGACATTGGAGTCGGAGATGGGGCAGCTGCAGGAGCGCATCACCTCGACCCGCAAGGGCTCGGTCACGAGCATCCAGGCGATCTACGTCCCCGCCGACGACCTCACCGACCCGGCTCCGGCATCGGCCTTCGCCCACCTCAACGCCACGACGACGCTGTCGCGCGCGATCTCGGAGAAGGGGATTTATCCGGCCGTCGACCCGCTGGACTCGACCTCGACGATCCTCAAGCCCGAGATCCTCGGCGAGGAGCACTTCAACGTCGCCAACCGCGTCAAGGAGGTGCTCCAGCGCTACCGGGAGCTCCAGGACATCATCGCGATCCTCGGCATCGACGAGCTCTCCGACGAGGACAAGGTGACGGTGCAGCGGGCGCGCAAGCTCGAGCGCTTCCTGTCCCAGCCGTTCCATGTCGCCGAGCAGTTCACGGGTACGCCCGGCCAGTACGTGCCGGTCGCGGAGTCGATCCGCGGCTTCAAGGAGATCCTCGAGGGCAAGCACGACGACGTGCCCGAGCGGGCCTTCTTCATGAAGGGCTCGATCGACCAGGTCGTGGCCGAGGTCGGCGGATCCAAAGGCGACTCCAAGCACAAGGACAAGGCCGGGAGCGAGACCGACGCCGTGGACGATCCCGGCACCGAGGCGGGCTAGAGCCGTGGCCGAGCACGCCAGATTCCAGGTCGAGGTCCTCACCCCCGAGGGCGAGATCTTCAACGAGGAGGTCCAGATGGTGTCGACGAAGACCGCCGTCGGCTCGATCGGCATCCTGGCCAACCACGCCCCGCTGCTGGCGATGCTCGACCCGGCGGAGCTTCGCCTCCACCGGACCGCGTCCGACGTGGTGACGTTCGCCCAGTCCGAGGGCTATCTCCAGGTGGGCGGCAACCGGGCGCTGCTGCTCGTCGAGGAGATCCACGAGCCGGGCTCGCTCGACGAGCACGAGATCCGCGACCGCCTCCAGGCGGCCGAGCGCGAGCTCGACACGGCGGGCGAGGACTCCGAGAAGCGCCGCGTCGCCGAGCGCAACCGGCGACGCTGGGAGACGTTCCTGCGGATCGCCGAAGGCGGGTAGCACCTCTGCACCCGCACCCGTCCGCCACCGCCCGATCTCGATCTTCTCGCTGCGATGCATGACGAGCTGACGCTCGCCGAGCGTCTGATCGCCTACGAGACGTGTCGGCCCGATGTTCTCGTTGCGGCCGCAGGATTCGTCAAGGGGTGGCTCGAATCCCGTGACATCGAGGTGGCCGACCACGATCACAATGGACTGCCGGTACTCGTCGCCGAAGTCGGCGCGCGCGATCCGCATGCGCCCTGCATCGTCTGGCACGGTCATCTCGACGTCGTGCCCGGCCGGCCCGAGCAGTTCCGCTCCCGGATCGAGGGCGACCGGCTGATCGGCCGCGGCGCCTATGACATGAAGGGCGGGCTGGCGGCGATGATGTGTGCGCTCAAGGACTGCGAGACCCAGGATCGGGTCAAGGTACGGCTCGTCTGCGTCCCCGACGAGGAGTCCGAGGACATCGACGAGCGCTCGACCGACGATGTGGTGGCGCGGGGCCTCGGCGGCGACTTCGCGATCACCGGTGAGCCAACCAACCTGCACATCGGCATCCAGGCCAAGGGCGTGCTCGTGATGAGGATCGTCGTCCATGGCCGCGCGGCGCACAGCTCCACCCCGTGGCTGGGCGACAACGCGGTGCTCAAGGCGATCGATGTGTTCCGGGCGATCGAATCGCTGCCGTTCTCCCGCGAGTCCTCGGAGATGTTCGACCGGCCCTCGATCAACCTGGGACGGATCGAGGGCGGGGACGTGCTCAACCGCGTCCCCGACCGCTGTGAGATGGCGGTCGACGTCCGCTACCTGCCCGGTCAGGAACCCGGCGAGATCCTGGCGCAGGTGCGTGCGATCTCGGGGATCGACGTCAAGCGGACCTTCATCCACCCGCCGGTGACGGTGTCGCGGACCAACCCCTACGTGCTCTCGCTGCGCGAGGCGGTGACCGCGGCGGCGAGCGGCGAGGTCATGAGCGTCGGACGCGACGGGGCCTCGGATGCGGCCTCGTTTATCGAGGCCGGCATCCCCGCGGTCGAGTTCGGTCCCGCGGGCGGCGGCCATCACGGGCCTGAGGAGTGGGTCTCGGTGAGCTCGCTGAGCAGCTACCGCGCCGCGCTGGCCGACTTCGTCCGTTCGCTGCCGGTCGCGCTGGCGGCCGGCGACGGTGAGGGGAGCGCCCTGAAGGCGATCGACGGAGGCCTGGCGTGAGCCTGATCCCGGAGACCCGCCGCGGGATGCTGCTGCGGTTCCTGTTCGCCGCCGTCCTGGTGATCGGTGCCAGCGCGGCCACGACCGCGGTCGCCGGGCTGCTGCAGTTCAAGCAGCTGACCGTCTACCTCTCCAAGACCCCCGCCCTGCCCCATGCCCATGTGACGCTGCCCAACCCGGGCCAGCCGCAGACGCTGCTGATGATCGGCTCCGACCACCGCGCCGGGACCTCCTACAACTCGGCCAACACCGACACGATGATGCTCGTGCCCCTCAATCCCGACTCGTCGACGATCAACGTGTTGTCGATCCCCCGAGATCTCGAGGTGGAGATACCGGGCTTCGGCACCGACAAGATCAACGCCGCCTACTCCGACGGCGGCCCAAATCTGATGATCGAAACGATCAAGCAGAACGTCTTCCCGGATCTGCAGGTCAACCACATCCTCGACGTCAACTTCGGCGGCTTCGAGGATCTGGTCGACGCGATCGGCTGCGTCTACGGGCAGGTCGACCACCGCTACTACAACAACACCGCGCTGACGGACTTCTCGAGCATCGACATCCAGCCCGGCTACCAGAAGCTGTGCGACGCCAACGCGCTGGCGTTCGTGCGCTTCCGCCACACCGACACCGACATCGTCCGCAACGCCCGCCAGCAGGACTTCATCCGCTGGGCCAAGGACCAGTACAGCACGACGCAGCTGCTCGACAACCGCGACCAGCTGCTGTCGATCTTCGGCGCCCACGTCCAGACCGACGGCGACCTGCACACCGTCGACGGCCTGATCAACCTCTTCAACCTGGTCGTCTTCTCCGACGGGCACACGATCAAGTCGATCCCGTTTCCCGCGATCCTGCAGAACTGCGTCACCGCGCTGCCCGGCCAGCCGCAACCGCCCTGCTACGTCAACGCCGAGTCGGTCCCCGAGCAGCAGGCCTACAACGCGTTCATGAAGCCGACCACGGCCGCGGCCGCGGCCGCCACGGCGCATCCGCGCGTGGGGGGCAAGCCCCACGCATCCGGGTCCGGGATCTCGACCGCCGGCCTGATCGCCGACATCCCCGACGGCCACAGCCAGGCCGCGCAACTGAGCCGGGCCGGGATGCCGGTCTACTTCCCGAAGCTGATCGTCGCGGGGTCGCAGTACTGCCTGAGCATCACCGGAAACTGCGACGACTCAGAGGAGCCGGCGAGCGAGTACGACTCGTCGTACCCGCGGGAGTACCAGATCCACGACCGCCAGGGCGCGCCCCACGCCGCGTACGTGATGACGCTCGTGATCAGCTCGGTGACGGGCCAGTACTACAACGTTCAGGGCACGACGTGGACCTCTCCGCCGCTGCTCGCCAATCCCACCGAGACGAAGGTCGTCGCCGGCCGCAAGCTGGAGCTGTTCGCCTCCGGCGGCAGGTTGTACACGGTGGCTTGGCGGACGCCGACCGCGGTGTACTGGATCGAGAACGACCTCACGGCCAGTATCCCCAACGCGCAGATGGTCGCGCTCGCGGCGTCGCTCATGCACGTCGGCGGCTGACCGCGGCCGCGGTCGGGACCGGGGCTTCGCTACGCTCGTCGGCTCCATGGCTTCGCAACGTCATCCCGTCGCGGTGATCGGAACCGGCTACGTCGGCCTAGTGACGGCCGCCGGCTTCGCCGAGCTGGGCAGCCGCGTCTGGTGCGTCGACGTCGACGCCGACAAGACCGCGCGCCTGAATCGCGGGGAGATCCCGATCTATGAGCCGGGGCTCGCCGAGTGCGTCGCCCGTAACCGCGATCGGCTGGATTTCTCCACGGAGCTGGCGCCGGCGCTCGAGTATGCGCGCCTGCTGTTCGTCGCGGTCGGCACGCCCCCGACGTATTCCGGCGACGCCGACCTGTCGGCGGTCCACGCCGTCGTCGACGCGATGCCGGCCTCCGACCGTCATGCGCTCGTGATGAAGTCCACCGTGCCAGTCGGGACCGGCGCCGCGATCAAGCGCATCTTCGCCGAGCACGGCAAGGAGGGGTTCGCCTACGTTTCCTGCCCGGAGTTCCTCAAGGAGGGATCGGCCCTGGAGGACTTCCTCGCCCCCGATCGCGTGGTCGTCGGCGATGACGGCAACTGGGCCGGCGACGCGGTCGCCGAGCTCTACGAGCCGCTCGACGCGCCGGTCGTCCGCACCGACGTCGCCAGCGCCGAGATGGTCAAGCTCGCCGCCAACGCGTTCCTGGCGACAAAGATCTCGTTCATCAACGAGATCGCCAACGTCTGCGAGGCGACAGGCGCCGACGTGCTCGAAGTCGCGCGGGGCATCGGCCTGGACCGGCGCATCGGCCGGCATTTTCTCAAGCCCGGCATCGGCTTCGGCGGCTCGTGCTTCCCCAAGGACGTCTCGGCGCTCAAGCAGCTCGCCGGCAACTCGGGCTATCACTTCCAGCTGCTGACGGCCGTGATCGAGGTCAACGAGCTCCAGAAACGGCGCGTGGTCGGCAAGCTGCAGAAGCATCTGGGTTCGCTCGTCGGCCGGCGGATCGGCCTGCTCGGGCTCGCCTTCAAGCCCAACACCGACGACATGCGCGAGGCGTCATCGCTCGTCCTGGCGGCGCGCCTGCAGGCCGACGGCGCCAAGGTGCGCGCCTATGACCCGGTCGCCGAGGAGGAGGCGCGCAAGCTGATGACGGGGGTCCAGTTCGCCGAATCGGCCCTCGACGCCCTCGACGGCGTCGATGCCTGCATCGTCGTCACCGAGTGGCCGGAGTTCGCACATCTCGACTGGGCAGCCGTCCACGAGCGGATGGCGGGGGACCTCGTCGTCGACGGTCGCAACTGCCTGGACCGCGAGGTCGTCGAAGCCGCGGGCTTCGTCTACGAGGGGATCGGCCGGCAAGCCGCTTCGCTGTCGGGGCAAGGTGAGGCGTGCAGGCTCTGATCCTCGCCGGCGGTGAGGGCACGCGATTGCGGCCGCTCACCTCCACGGTGCCCAAGCCGGTCGTCGAGCTCGTCGACCGGCCGTTCATCGCCTTCATGATCGAGTGGCTGCGCGGCCACGGGGTCGACGACGTGATCCTGGCCTGCGGCTTCATGGCCGACGGGGTCCAGAAGGTGCTCGGCGACGGCTCGGCGCTCGGCGTCCGGCTGCGCTACGTGCAGGAGCCCACCCCGCTGGGCACCGGCGGCGCGCTGAAATACGCCGAGGACCTGCTGGCCGAGCGCTTCTTGATGCTCAACGGCGACGTGCTCACTGACATCGACCTGACCGCCCAGTTACGCCAGCACGAGCGGACCGGCGCGCGCGTGACGGTCGCGCTGATGGGCGTCGACGACCCGTCCGCCTACGGGCTCGTGCGCCGCAGCGCTGACCTGGCGGTGACCGAGTTCGTCGAGAAGCCGAGCTCGGACGAAATCAGCACACACCTCGTCAACGCCGGGTCCTACGTAATCGAGCGGGAGGTCCTCGGCGAGATGGCGCCCGCGGGGACCCGGATCTCGATCGAGCGCGAACTGTTCCCGGCCCTTGTCGGCCGCGGCCTCTACGGCTACGAGGCACAGGGCTACTGGATGGACATCGGGACCCCGGAACGCTACCTGCAGGCCACATTCGAGATTCTGGCGGGCGAGCTCCCGACAGACATCGGGCGCCGGGTGGCCGCGGCCGGCGGCGTTCTCTACCAGGGCGACCGCGACGGCCACGGCTCCGAGGCGATCGTTCACGGTCCCGCGATCGTGGGCGAGGGCTGCCGGCTCGGCCCCGGGGTGGTGATCGGCGGCCGGACGGTCCTCGGCCGCGGGGTGAGCGTCGCGGCCGGCTCGCACATCGAGCGCTCGGTGGTGCTCCACGGCGCCTCGATCGGCGCGCACACCCGGATCACCGACTCGATCGTCGGGCCGCTCGTCTCGATCGGCGAGCGCTGCCGGCTCGAGGGCCGCGTGGTGATCGGCGAGGGGGTGAACGTCGGGGCGGGCAACATCCTGGCCGCCGGCATGCGTATCTTCCCTGGCGTGGATCTGCCGATGGGAGCGATCGCATTTTGACCGCAGCCGCCTCTCTCAGCGGCGAGGCGATCGCCTCGGTGGACAGCACCGGGCAGTTCGCCGACGTCCTGTCGCTGCCCGAGCATCTGCGCGACGCACTGTGGCGCGTGCAGTCGGCCGATCTGCGCCGCCAGGACTCGGCGGACGGGCTCGTCGTGGCCGGGATGGGCGGCTCGGCGATCGGCGGCGCCCTGGCCCGGGCGGCGCTGGGCGACCGCGCGTCGCGGCCGATCGTGCTCGCCCGTGACTACGCGCTGCCGCCGTGGACGACGCCCGACACGACGGTGCTCTGCTGCAGCTACTCGGGTGACACGGAGGAGACGCTGGCGGCCTACGATGCGGCCGGCGCGCTCGGCGCGCGCCGGATCGCCTGCACGACCGGCGGCCGTCTCGCCGAGCTCGCGCGCACCGAGGGCGTGCCCGTGATCCCGCTGCCGGGGGGATTCCAGCCCCGCGCCGCGGTGGGCTTCCTGGTCGTGGTGGCGCTCGAGGTCGCCGCGCTGGCGGGGGTCGGCGTCCAGCTCCGCACCGAGATCGACGTCGCCGCGGCTCACGCCGAGAAGCTCGTCGCCGACTGGGGTCCCGACGCGCCGGAGGAGTCGCTGGCCAAGTCACTCGCGCACTCCCTCAACGGCACGATCTGCCAGATCGCCGGCGCCGGCCTCACCGCTCCGGTCGCCTACCGGTGGAAGACCCAGATCAACGAGAACGCCAAGCTGCCGGCGTTCGCCGCCGACCTCCCCGAGCTCGACCACAACGAGATCGTCGGCTGGGAGCACGCCGCCGAGCTCGGCCGCTTCAGCGCCGTGTTCCTCGACGACTCCGATCTCCATCCCCGCGTCCGGGACCGGATCGAGCTCACGATGGAGACGATCGGCGCCCAGGCCGCGGTGATCGAACGGATCCAGACCGTCGGCGAGACGCGCGTTGAGCGCATGGTGTCGCTGATGCTCCTCGGTGACCTCGTCTCGCTCTACCTCGCCGTGCTCGCCAAGCGCGATCCGGTCGACATCGTCTCGATCGACCGCCTCAAAGCCGCGCTCGCGTTGCGCGCCCACTAACCGCCCGCTTTCACGTTCTCGCCGGCCATCGGGCCGCCCTCGGGCGTGGCCGCCCTTCGCCCCCGCGGAGCGGCGCTGATGCTTGAGTGCCGTGTCTGGGTTGGGGCGCCGGCGACGCAAGCTCCGCAGGGGCGGAGGGCGCCACGCCCGGCCTGCTGCGGCTGCGCCGGCGTGGCCGGGCGCCGGCGGCTTCGTGGGCGCCGCCTGGCTCGCGCCCGCCCGGGTGGCGCGGGATCGCCCGGCAGTGCGGGGTCGCGCGGCAGTGCGGGGTCGCCGCGACGCCCTCAGCCGCGCGAGCCCAAACGCGTTCTCGGAGGGCGTGGGCGGCCGGGGCACCCGTCGCCGCCGTGCTCGCGGCGCCGGCGCCCCAGCGTACAACTCGCACCCAAGCCTCAGCACCGCACGGCGCCGATGGGTGCCCCGAGCCGGCCGCAGCAACCGCCGAACAACGCACCCTACAAACCTTGACACACGCGTGGTAGGGTTGCCTGGATGCAGGCGCTCACGATCCACGAGGCTGCAACGACGACCGGATGGTCGGCGCGGATGCTGCGGTACGTCGACGAGGCCGGGTTGGTGACGCCGGCGCGGTCGGCGTCGGGCTATCGCCTGTACGGCGCTGCGCAGCTGCAGCGCCTGCGCACGCTGAAGGAGCTCCTGGCGCGCTTCGAGGTGTCGCTGTCGGACGTCGCGTTCGCGGCGCGGCTGAGCGGCGACGGCGAGCTTCGGGAGGCTGTGCAGGCCTGGCTTGCGTCGGAGGCCAGCCGGCCCGAGCACGTGCAGGCCGAGGATTGGCTGCGCTTCGAGCAGGAGAAGCACGAGCGGCTGCTAGCGGCCGCCTGACGCGCGGCGGCCGTCCGGCCGCGCCCCCCGTATCGCAATCGAGAACCGAGAGCCGGAGAGAACATGAGCACCACTGCCGCATTGACCGATTTCAAGGTCGCCGACCTGTCGCTGGCCGGCTTCGGCCGCAAGGAGATCCAGCTCGCCGAGCACGAGATGCCGGGGCTGATGGCGACGCGGCGGGAGTTCGCCGCCAAGCAGCCGCTGAAGGGAGCGAGGATCACCGGCTCCCTGCACATGACGATCCAGACGGCGGTGCTGATCGAGACGCTGGTCGCGCTCGGCGCCGAGGTCCGCTGGGCGAGCTGCAACATCTTCTCCACCCAGGATCACGCCGCCGCGGCGATCGCGGTCGGGCCCGAGGGCACGCCGGAGGATCCGCAGGGGATCCCGGTGTTCGCGTGGAAGGGCGAGACGCTGGAGGAGTACTGGTGGTGCGCCGAGCAGGCGCTCACGTGGGACGACACCGACGGCCCCAACATGATCCTCGACGACGGCGGCGACGCCACGCTGCTCGTCCACCAGGGCGTCGAGTACGAGACCGCCGGCGTGGTGCCCGATCCCGGCGCCGGGGATTCCGAGGAGTTTCAGGTCATCTTGGGCGTGCTGAGGCGGTCGCTGGCCGAGGATCCGCTGCGCTTCACGCGGATGGCCGCGCAGATCCAGGGCGTGACCGAGGAGACGACGACCGGCGTTCACCGCCTCTACCAGTTCGCCAAGGAGGGCAAGCTGCTGTTCCCGGCGATCAACGTCAACGATTCGGTGACGAAGTCCAAGTTCGACAACAAGTACGGCTGTCGCCACTCGCTGATCGACGGGATCAACCGCGCCACCGACGTGCTGATCGGCGGCAAGGTGGCGGTCGTGTGCGGCTACGGCGATGTCGGCAAGGGGTGCGCTGAGTCGCTGCGCGGCCAGGGCGCGCGCGTGATCGTGACCGAGATCGACCCGATCTGCGCGTTGCAGGCGGCGATGGACGGCTATCAGGTGGCGCGGCTGGAGGACGTGCTGGGGAGCGCCGACATCTTCATCACGGCGACCGGCAACCAGGACGTGATCACCGCCGCGCACATGGGACAGATGAAGCACCAGGCGATCGTCGGCAACATCGGCCACTTCGACAACGAGATCGATATGGCGGGGCTGGCGGCCGTCGAGGGGATCGAGCGGATCAACATCAAGCCGCAGGTCGACGAGTGGGTGTTCTCGAACGGGCGCACGGTGATCGTGCTCTCCGAGGGCCGGCTGCTCAATCTCGGCAACGCGACCGGCCATCCCAGCTTCGTGATGTCCAACTCGTTCACCAACCAGGTGATCGCCCAGATCGAGCTGTTCGGCCACGCTGACAGCTACGACAAGGACGTCTACACGCTGGCCAAGCACCTCGACGAGAAGGTCGCCCGGCTGCACCTCGATGCGCTCGGCGCGCGCCTGACCGAGCTGACGCCCGGCCAGGCGTCGTACCTCGGGGTGCCGGTGACCGGCCCCTACAAGTCGGATCGCTACCGCTACTAGCAGACGATCTGGGGCGGCACCGGAGCCATGAGCGCGATGGCGCGAGCGCCGCTGCCGCCCCATGACGTCGCCGACCTCGCGCAGGCGGGCGAGGGCGCGTCGCGAATCGCGTGGGCGGACGGGCAGATGCCCGTGCTCGCGCAGATCCGCCAGCGCTTCGCCGCCCAGCGGCCGCTGGAGGGCATCAGGGTCGCAGCCTGCCTGCACGTGACCGCGGAGACGGCCAACCTGGCCCGCACGCTGGCTGCCGGCGGGGCGTCGGTGGCGCTGTGCGCCGCCAACCCGCTCTCGACTCAGGACGACGTTGCCGCGGCGCTAGTGCTCGAGCATGGGATCGAGGTGCGGGCGGTGTGGGGCGAGGATCTGGACACCTACGTCGCGCATGTGCTCGCGCTGCTGGGCTTCGGGTCCGGTGGCGCCGCCACGGGCCCGAACATCACGCTCGACGACGGCGCCGATCTCCTGATCACCGCGCATGCTCGCGGCGGAGCGGCGCTGGACGGGCTGATCGGCGGCACCGAGGAGACGACCGCCGGGCTCGTGCGCCTGCGCCGCCTTGAGGAGGAGGGCACGCTGCGCTGCCCGGTGATGGCGGTCAACGAGGCCCGCACCGAGCGGGCGCTCAACGACCGCCACGGCACCGGACAGTCGACGCTCGACGGGATCGTGCGCGCCTCGAACGTGCTGCTGGCGGGCAACACGGTTGTCATCCTCGGCTACGGCTGGGCCGGTCAGGGCGTCGCCGAGCGTGCGCGCGGAGCGGGCGCCGCGGTGATCGTGTGCGAGGTCGACCCGCTGCGGGCGCTCGAGGCGCGGATGGCGGGCTACGACGTGATGCCGTCGCTGGTCGCGGCCGAGCGCGGGGACATCTTCATCACGGTCACCGGCTCGCGGCGGGTGCTGCGAGGTAGGCACTTCGAGCGGATGAAGGACGGCGCCCTGCTTGTCAACGCCGGGCACTTCGACGTCGAGCTCGATCTCGACGAGCTGGCGGCCGTGGCGATCGGCGGCACGCGCGCGGTGCGGCCGCTGGTGGACGAGTACGTGCTCACCGGCGGCCGGCGACTCAACCTGCTGGCCCGCGGCCGGGTCGTCAACCTCGCCGCCGCGGAGGGTCATCCGGCCGCGGTGATGGACGTCTCGTTCGCCCTGCAGGCGCTCAGCGTGGAGGAGCTGGTCCGCCGGCGCGGGGAGCTTTCACCGGTGGTTCACCCGGTGTCGGCGGCGATCGATCGCGAGGTCGGCCGGCTCAAGCTCGCGGCGCTGGGGGTCCAGATCGACGAGCCGACGGCCGAGCAGGAGCACTACCGCGACTCGTGGGGCTGAGATAGCCTGCGGCTGTGAGCACGGAGGGAGGCGGAGTGCAGCGGAACCTGCGCGGGGGAATCGACCTCGGCGGGACGAAGATCGAGGCGATCGTCGTCGATCACAACTATGAGGTCGTCGGGCAGTCGCGCCGGCCCACGCCGCTGGAGGGTGACCCGCCCGACGTGGCCGCGCAGATGGCCGAGGCGATGCGGGAGGCGGCGGGCATCGCGAGAGTCGAGTGCGCCGAGCTGATCGGGATCGGGGTCGGCTCCCCGGGGGACGTGGACGAGCGTGCCGGTACGGTCGGCAATGCCCGTAACCTGCCCGGATGGAAGGACGTGTTCGAGCTCGGCCGCGTGCTGTCCGAGCAACTGGGCACACAGGTGTTCGTGGGCAACGACGTCCAGGTCGCCACCGAGGCGGAGTTCGAGCTGGGTGCGGGGCGGCCGTACGACTCGCTGCTCGGGGTGTTCTGGGGCACCGGCGTGGGCGGCGGGCTGATCCTCGACGGCAAGCCGTGGCTCGGTCGCGGGGGGGCGGGCGAGATCGGCCACATGGTCGTGCGTCAGGGCGGTGCCCGCTGCCCGTGCGGCCGGCGGGGCTGCATGGAGGCCTACGCGGGCCGGGCGGCGATGGAGTCCCGCGCCAACCGCGAGGTCGCCAAGGGGGCCAAGACGGATCTCTTCAAGCTGATGCGGCAGCGGGGGCGCACTCGCCTGACCAGCTCGGTGTGGTCGCACGCCTACCTCCAGGAGGACCCGCTGGCAGTCGAGCTCCTCGACCGCGCGGTGGAGGCGCTGGCGGCGGGCATCGCCTCGTCGGTCAACCTCCTCGACGTCGAGGCGGTCGTGATCGGGGGCGGCCTGGGCGTCCGCTTCGGGCAGCCGTTCGCGGAGCGGATCGCCACCGAGATGCACCCCCACCTGTTCAACGATTCCCGCCCCCCGGCGGTCCGCGTCGCGGCGCTGGGTGACCTGGGCGGCGCAATCGGGGCCGCGTTGCTGGCGCGGCGCGCGTCCGGTTAGTTCATCATTGCGACCGTCGGCGGGACTGCCTCACGCCGCCGGCCGGTGTCTGTGGCAGGATGCCGCCAGCACCCGTCGGCGATGACTCGGGAACCTGAAGGAGAAGAGCCACATCAGCCCGCACGGAAGCACGACTGAAGCGCCCGCCCGACGGCCCGGACGGGGCCGCCGGGCGCCCGCCGGTGGCGGCTCCGGGCGGTCCGGGCAGACCGGGCAGGCCGGGCGGGCGGGGCGGTCCGGGACGGCCACGCGAATTGCCGCCGGCGCGGCGCTGATCTTGGCGCTCGTTGCGGTCGGGCTGATCGTGCTGGGAGGCGGTGGGAGCTACACCGTGACCGCCTACTTCCAGGACGCCGGCGGGCTGGTCGGCGGCGACGAGGTGCTGATCGGGCCGGCACACGCCGGGACGGTGCAGTCGATCGGCCTCACCCCCGGCGGCGCGGCCGCCGTGACGATGTCGCTCGACGGCGGCGTCTCGCCCCTCTACCAGGGCGCGGTGGCGCGCATCTACGAGGACTCGCTGTCGGGAATCGCCAGCAAGTACGTGACGCTGCAGCCGGCATCGAGCGCCGGCCCCGAGATCCCCGACGGGGGCGTGATCCCCGAGTCCGACACCTACTCCGAGGTCAATATCGACGAGCTGTTTGACACCTTCGACCCGCTCACCCGAGCCGGGCTGGGCGGGCTGATCCGCGGCGAGGCGGCGTCGCTGCAGGACAAGGGTCAGCTGGCCAACGAGGCGCTCGCGTATCTGGCACCCGGACTGCAGAGCACGAGCGACGTGACGGCTGAGCTCACACGCGACGAGCCGACGTTCGACGACCTGGTCATCCAGGGAGCACAGGCGCTCCAGGCGCTGGCCTCCCGCAGCCAGCAGCTGTCGCAGCTGATCGCCAACACCGACACGGCGACGGGGGCGATCGCCCGCCAGAGCGAGGCCCTGCAGGAGTCCCTCCAGCTCCTGCCCGGGACCCTGAGCCGCTCGGCGTCCACGTTCGCCGGGCTGCGCTCGACGCTGGACTCGCTCGATCCGCTCGTGGCGGCTTCCAAGCCCGCCGTCCGGCGGCTGCCGGCGTTCCTCTCCGATCTGCGCCCGCTGATCACCGTCGCGATCCCCACCGTCGCCGAGCTCGACGGACTGATCCGCAACCCGGCCGGCACCGGCGATCTCACCTCGCTGGCCTCCGCGACGCCTACCCTGGAGCGGATCGCACGGGTCGCGTTTCCGCAGCTGGTGGCGCAGTTCAACGACTCCGAGCAGCAGATCGAGTACCTGCGCGAGTACACGCCCGACATCGTCGCGGCGCTCGCCGGCGTCGGACAAGCCGGGGCGTACTTCGACGCCAACGGCCACTACCTCCGAACCCAGCCCGCGCTGCTCCCGTTCGCGCTCGACGGCGCCAACGAGCTGACCACGCAACCCCCGTCCCAGCGCTACGACGGCCTCCAGGCCGTCCACGACCGCTGCCCGGGCAGCGCGGTCCAGCCCGCGCCCGACGGATCGGCGCCCCAGCAGGTGCCGGGATGCAGCACGGCGGCGGTGCCCTCCGGCCCATGAGGCGAATCGCGTTGATCGCGGCGGCGACCGCGGCGCTCCTGACCCTGATCGTCGTCGGGGCGTCGGGCTCGACGGTGTCCTCGCACCACGCGGGCGGCACCTACGTCGTGCGGGCGATCTTCGACGACGCCTCGTTCGCCGCCGAGGGCGAGGACGTACGGATCGCCGGCGCCAACGTCGGCAGCATCACCGGGCTGGGAGTCACCGCCGGCAAGCAGGCCGCGGTCACGCTCTCGATCACGGATTCGCGCTTCGCGCCGTTCTACGCCAACGCGACGTGCGCGATCCGCCCGCAGTCGCTGATCGGCGAGGAGTACGTCGACTGCGAGCCCGGCAGCTCGAGCGCCCCGCCGCTGCCGCGCATCGCCGCCGGGCCGGGAGCCGGCAGCTACCTGCTGCCGGTCGCGCAGACGAGCTCGCCGATCGACGTCGACATCGTCCAGGACATCTCGACGATGCCCGTGCGCCAGTCGCTGTCGGTGATCATCGACGAGCTCGGCACCGGCCTCGCGGCCCGGGGTTCGGACCTCAACGCCGTCATCCACCGTGCCGACCCGGCGCTCGGCGACACCGATCAGGTCCTGAAGATCCTCGATTCCCAGAACCGCGCGCTCGCACAGCTGGCCGTCGACTCCGACGCTGTGCTGGCGCCGCTGGCCAGCGAGCGCCGCCAGATCTCGGACTTCATCGTCGGTGCCAACACCACCTCCGTGGCCAGCGCCGCTCGCGCTGCCGACATCTCGACGACCTTCAGGCTGTTCCCCTCCTTCCTGGCGCAGCTGCGACCGCTGCTCGCCGACCTCGGCTCGCTGGCACGGCAGGGCACGCCGCTGTTGGAGGAGCTGGGCCAAAGCGCATCCGCGCTGGGGCGCCAGTTCGCCAACCTGACGCCGTTCGCCGCCAAGGCCCGGACCGCCCTGGTGAAGCTCGGGACGGCCGCCCAGGAGTCGCAGCCGTCGCTGGTCGCGACGCTGCCGCTCGCGCAGCGGCTGCAGCAGCTCGGCGATGCCGGCCAGCCGGCGTCGGCCAACCTCGACAAGCTCACCGCGAGCCTCGACAGCACCGGCGGGATCGAGCAGCTGATGAGCCTCCTGTTCAACGGGACTGCGGCCGGCAACGGCTTTGACAACCTCGGCCACTACCTGCGCGACGAGGCGCTCGTCTCCAGCTGCACCAATTACGCCACGACCCCGGTCCCCGGCTGCTCGGCCGACTTCAGCGGCTCGGCCACATCCGCCGCGGCGGCCTCGGCCACCTCGCCCACGGACGCTGGCGGGGCCGAACGGGTCGTCGCCGCGGCGGTGCGGGCGGTGCCGACGGCGACGACCACCGGCACGGCGCTGCACGGTCTGCTGTCCTACCTGCTGGGAGGCGGCACGAGCACCGCGAGAGGCGCGCGATGAAGCGGCGCCATGGGCGCGAGCCGAGCCTGGCTTCCAACCCGGTGCTGATCGGCGCCCTCACCGTGCTGGTGACGATCGTCGCCGTCTACCTCGCCTACAACGCCACCAACGGACTGCCGTTCGTCCCGACCTACTCGCTGCACGTGGAGGCGGCGGACGCCAGCGAGCTGACCCACGGCACGGACGTGACGATGGGCGGCTCGATGGTCGGCGTCGTGTCCAGCGTCACGCCGATGCGCACCGCCTCCGGGCGTGCGATCGCGCTCCTCAACCTCAATCTCGACAAGAGCATCGATCCGCTGCCGGTCAACTCCGTGTTCACGATCCGCCTCAAGGGTGCGATCGGGCTCAAGTACCTCGACATCACGCTCGGCAACTCCCGGCGGGGGTGGCCCCAGGGGGCGACGGTGCCGATCTCCCGGACGAGCAGCGAGGTCGACTTCGACCAGGTCCTGTCGATGTTCAACCCGCCCACGCGCGCCGGCGTCCAGGCCTCGACGACCGGGTTCGGCCAGTCGGTGGCGGGCCGGGGGCCCGATCTCAACGATGCGATCGGCGCCCTGGTCCCGCTGTTCGGAGACCTCGGGCCGGTCGCGCGCAACCTGTCCTCGTCGCAGACCGACCTGGCCGGGTTCTTCCGCGGGCTGGAGGGCTTCGCCGGGGCGCTGGCCCCGGTCGCCGAGACGCAGGCGACGCTGTTCGCCAATCTCGACACCACCTTCCGGGCGCTGGCCGGCGTTGCGGTCCCGGCGCTGCAGCAGACGATCTCGCTGACCCCACCTCTGTTTCAGTCCACGATCTCCGGAGGCCCGGTGATCCGGCCGTTCCTCACCGATGCGGCGCTGCTGCTCGGCGAGCTGGCACCGGGGGTGGCGACGCTGCCCAAGAGCGCTCCGGCGCTGGCCGACGCGTTCGCGGCGGGGACGCGGAACCTCCCCGCGACCGCGGCGCTGGACCGCGAGACAGCGGCGCTGGCGCACACGCTGGGCCACTACAGCCAGAACCCGTCTGTAGGGCAGGGGCTCGACCGCCTGACGCTGACGCTGTCGAGCCTGGGGCCGCCGCTGGCGTTCCTCACCCCCGTCCAGAGCTCGTGCAACTACGTGACCCTGTTCCTGCGCAACGCCTCGAGCCTGCTCGACGAGCACGTCAGCCAGGGTGGCCTGCTGCGCTTCGTGCAGGTGGCGATCACCGACTCGCCGGGCTATGAGTCGGGGCCGTCGAGCCGCCCGTACACCGGACCGGCCGGCAGCGCCTCCGGACCTCTCCACGTCAACCCGTATCCGAACACCGACTCCCCGGGCCAGCCGGCGGAGTGCTCGGCCGGCAACGAGCCGTACGACGCGTCGCACGCGGTGATCGGCAACCCGCCCGGCAAGCTGGGCCTGCACACCGAGGTCACGAAGCGGGGCAAGGGATGAGGCGGCACCGGTCGCGGATCTCCAACCTGACGGCCGGGATCATCGGGACCGTCCTGATCCTCGCGGTCTGCTACCTCGTGTTCGGGGGCGGGCTGCCATTCGCAAGCTCGCCGTTCATCCTCAAGGCCACGTTCACGGTGCAGACCGAGCTGCACCTCGGCTCGCCGGTCCGGATCGCCGGAGTCGACGTCGGGACCGTGACCTCGGTCCAGCGCGTCGGCGGCTCGACCGCGGCCGTGGCGACGATGACGGTCGACTCCGCCGGGCTGCCGGTCCATGCCGATGCCACCGCTGATATCCGGCCGCGTCTGTTCCTGGAGGGCAACTACTACGTCGACCTGCACCCCGGCACGCCGGCGGCCCCGATCCTGTCGTCGGGGGCGATCCTTCCGGCCGCCAACACCAGCGGGCCGGTCCAGCTCGATCGCGTGCTGTCGGCGCTCAACGCCGACAGCCGCGCCAACCTGCAGACCGTCCTGCGCGGCCTTGGCGCGGCCCTCGACGAGCGCCCGACGGCCGCGCAGGACGCCACCCAGGACCCTACCCAGCGCGGTCTGACGGCGGGACAGTCGCTCAACGAGTCGCTCGACTACGCGGCCAACGCGTTCAAAGCGTCGGCGATCGTCAACCAGGCGCTGCTCGGGATCGAGCCCCACGACCTGTCCGGCGTCGTGGCGGGCAACGAGCGCGTGTTCGCCGCCTTGGCTTCGCAGCAGAGCCGGCTGTCGGATCTCGTGTCGGTCTTCAACACCACGATGGCAGCGCTCGCCGGCCACCAGCAGGATCTCAGCGACACGATTGGGCTGCTGCCGGGAGCCCTGCGCTCGATCGACGCCGCGCTGCGCCCGCTGCAGTCGTCGTTTGGACCGACGACCGCGTTCGCCAGCGAGCTGACGCCGAGCATCAAGCAGCTCGCGCCGACGATCGACGTCGGACTGCCGTGGATCGCGCAGTCCCAGGCGCTGCTCTCGCCCCAGGAGCTTGGCGGGCTCCTGTCGGCGCTGACCCCGGCGGTCCAGGACACCGCCGACGCGATTCCCTCCACCAAGTCGCTGTTGTCGGGCTCCGGCGAGCTCGCGCGCTGCCTGGTCCACACGGTGATCCCGACCGGCGACGAGCGGATCTCCGATCCGCCCCTGACGACCGGGCTGCAGGTCTACCAGGAGCTGTTCCAGTCGGCCGTCGGGCTGGCGGGCGCGGCCCAGAACTTCGACGGCAACGGCCGCTACCTGCGCAGCTCGGCGGGCGGCGGCTCGGACCGGGTGCAGACCGGCTCGCTGCCGGGGGACGGCCCGCTGTACGGAAACGCCGTCCTGGCGCCGCTGGGCACCCGTCCCGCCTACAGCGGTCAGGCGCCGCCGATTCGGCGCAGTGTCGCGTGCGACCGCAATGCGCCCCCGGACCTCGACGACACCGCCACCGGGGCCGGGCCGTGAGGCGCGCGATCGCCAAGCACCGGACGGACTTCGCGGCGATCGCCGCGCTGATCGTCGCGGCGTTTGGGGTGACGCTCTACATCCTCGAGCACCAGCCCTCGTTCGTGTTCGGGCAGAGCTACTACACGGTGCACGCCCAGTTCGAGACCGCCGCCGCGGTCACCGCGGGCCAGGGGCAGGCGGTGACGATCGCCGGCGTCCAGGTCGGCCAGGTCGGCGGCGTCGCGCTCGAGCACGGGCGCGCCGTCGTGACGATGAACATCGACAAGCAGTACGCGCCGATCTACCGCGACGCGACCGTGCTCCTGCGCCCGCGCACGCCGCTGAAGGACATGTACCTCGCGCTGGATCCCGGCGACCGCAGCGCCGGGGCGATCCCCGCGGGGGGGATGATCAGCGCCGCCAACACCGACCCCGACGTCGACGTCTCGCAGATCCTCACCTCGCTGGACGACGACGCGCGCAACTACCTGATCCTGCTGCTCGCCGACGGCGCTCAGGCCCTGCACGACCACGGCGCGACCGGGAGTGCGCCCAGCCCCGCCGCGGTCGCCGCCCTGCGCGGCACGCTCAAGCGCTTCGAGCCGCTGGACCGCGACACCGAGAGCTTCGCCACCCTGCTGGCGCAGCGCCAGGCCAATCTTCGCCGCGTGATCCACAACCTCAACCTCGTCGCCAACGCGCTGGGCGGGGTGGAGGGCCAGCTGGCGTCGCTGATCAGCTCCTCTGACGCCAATTTCGCGGCGATCGCCGCCAACGACGCCGAGCTGCAATCGACGCTGTCGCAGTTTCCGGCCACGCTCCAGCAGACCGACACGACGTTCGGCGAGGTCAAGGCCTTCTCGGCCGCGAGCGCGACGACGCTGCAGGCGCTGCAGCCGTTCGCGCGCAATCTCGGCCCCGCCCTCCGGGCCTCACAGCCGCTGCTCAAGGACACCACGCCGGTGATCGCCCACCAGCTGCGACCGTTCTCGGTCGCGGTGACCCCGCTGGCGCGCACGCTGGCCCCGGCGGCGGCGAAGCTGGACGAGACCGCGCCGGCGCTATCGCGATCGGTCGGCGTGCTCAACGCGCTGTTCAACGAGCTCGCCTACGAGCCGCGTGGGGGGCAGCAGAGCTACCTGTTCTACGGCTCGTGGCTGGCCCACATAGTCGACAGCCTGGCCGATGCACAGGACGCCAACGGCCCCGTCCTGCAGGGCCTGTTCATGGGCACCTGCGCGCAGCTCAACTTCTTCGAGGGACAGCTGGAGCCCAACAGCCAGCCGATCGGCGTGATTCTCGACCTGCTCAACGCGCCGGCGCTGTCGTCACTGCCGGGCGTGGCGCCGATCGCCGGCACAACCCAGTACTCGTGCCCCTCTAACCCATGAACAAGCAGCGGCCCAGCACCGGCGCCCTGATCTCGATGGTGGCTTTCACCGCCTCGTGCATCGGGCTGCTGATCTTCCTGTGGATCTCCTTCGGCGGCTCGCTGCCGCTGGCCCCCGCGGGCTACCGCTTCAGCGTCGAGTTCAACCAGGCCGCCGAGCTGGCGGCGCAGGCCGAGGTGGAGATCTCCGGCGTGCCCGTCGGGCACGTCGTGAGCGTCAATCTCGACCGGCGCACCGGCCTGACCCGGGCGGTGATCGAGATCGACCGCCAGTTCGCGCCCCGCCCGGCCGACACGCGCGCCATCCTGCGCGCCAAGACGCTGCTGGGCGAGACCTTCGTCGAGCTCTCGCCGGGCTCGCCGACCGGGCCCAAGCTCCCCGACGGCGGGACCCTCCCGCGGGCTCAGGTGGCGCCCACTGTCGAGCTCGACCAGATCTTCTCCACCTTCGATCCGACGACGCGGCGGGCGTTTGAGACCTGGATGCAGCAGGGCGGGATCGCGCTCACCGGCCGCGGCGAGCAGTTCAACGCCGCGCTCGCCGACCTGTACCCGTTCGCCACCAACGTCGACTCGGTCCTGACCGTGCTGCGCCGCGAGCAGGCGGCGACCACGACGCTCCTGGACGACGGCGGTCAGGTCTTCTCGGCCCTCTCCAGCTCACCGGCGGCGCTGCAGGGGTTCGTGCGCAACTCCAACGCCGTGTTCGCCGCGACCGCCGCCCGGGACGCCGACCTGGCGGCGACGATCAAGGCGTTTCCCGCCTTCCTCGCACAGACGCGGGCCACGATCGACCACCTCACGAGCTTCTCGCAGGCGACCAAGCCGCTCGTCGACGAGCTGCGCCCGTCGGCCGTGCTGCTCACGCCGGTGCTCCAGGGCCTGGCGGTGCTGGCGCCCGAGCTGGAGTCGCTGTTCGTCGACGTGGGGCCGCTCGCCCGGGCGACGAAGGCCGGATTCCCGGCGCTGCAGCGGTTCCTCACCGAGAGCGTGCCGTTCCTGGTTGCGCTGAAGCCGTATCTGGGAAACCTGGTTCCAGTGATTAACTACATCAATGACTATCGCCGCGAGATCGCGGCCTTCTTCGCCAACAGCACGGCGACCACACAGGCGATCGCGGGCTCGGCGTACGGAGGAAACCTCCACTACCTGCGGATCTCCAACCCGATCAACCCCGAGCTGCTTACGGCATACAGCCGGCGGCCGTCGACCAATCGCTCCAATCCCTACCTTCAGCCCGGCGGATATCTCAAGCTCCTGCAGGGCCTGCCGGTGTTCGGAGGCTATCTCTGCACCGACCATCCGCTGCCGGCGTTCGGGTCGTCGCTGTCGGCGAGCACAACTTCTGTCACCGGCACCGTGTTAACTCTTGCGCAACTGCTTCAGGAGTATTACTACACCTCAGATCCCAGTGGCCCGCCGTGCACCGCGCAGCGCTCGCTCGGCGCCCAGACCACTGGTCAAGACCAAGCCTTCCCCCAACTGCAACCGCTGCCGTGA